>FTJK01000008.1_pt1 | contig 10648 bp, 19 predicted proteins | sample 1658811 | NCBI WGS metagenome assembly FTJK01 (sample SAMEA3914857, study PRJEB12502) | metagenome | biome: forest; material: soil | place: USA | collected 2011-06-22 | depth 0.1 m
TTTAATATGCCGCTGTTGGCGGCTGCGGTTTTTTAATTGGTTCGGTTTCTTCCAGGGCTTTCTTGCACATGTTTCGGAATTCAGCATTCATTTCCATTGCGTCTTTAAGCATATCCAGCAGCCCATCATCATCGCCAAATATTTGATACGTCAAATAATAATCTGCCTTACCGGCAGTTCGTTTTTCTGGCGAGGTAACATTAATGCCCTGAAATTTTATTTGCAAATCACCACTGGAGATACTTGCTTCGGTACGTTTGCCTCTGTGAGTTGAATGTATATCGGCATCGGTTTCCTGCATATATGTAAGTACCGCAACCGGCGGCAACGGGGTTTATAGAATCATTCGTAATGGAAAGGCCTGCACCTCAGCAGATGGTGGTACACATTCCCTTAGTTCTTTTTCAAATTCAACATACACCTCTGCCGGCTGGCCATCCTGTACCGCCACCCGGGGAATAAAACAAATAACCCTGATACCGGAATTAGTAAAACCTTCCCACACCCGGGCTGGTATGCCATTTAGCGTTACCACTTTTGTTGTGCTTTCTAAATTAAGTATCATGTTAACCTGCGTTGTGTTTGGTTAATTCCTCTATTTCGAACGGCTCTAAAAAATCGTTTTCGTCCCTTGTTACAATTATCTGTACCTGGAATGGCTGTTTTGCCTCAGTATCGTACCAGTAAAACGCAGCCTGTTTTACTTGTGCCAATTTGCCATTGGCCACTAATTCGGGAATCAGATCACCTGCAGTAATCTCCAATAAGGATTTTTCATCTTGCTTAAGTAGTTCCCTGTTCATAACAATTGCATTTGTGATGGCACTTTGTTTACTTGCTGCTGGTTTTTAAGTTGTACAAGGCTTACGTGAAAATCGCCGTACTTTTCGCCTATAACCGTTTCGTATTTGCGGTCAACACCAACCACCTTATCAACCAGGTTGGTACCGGTGCAAAAGCTTGTTTCTTTGTGGCCCACTACACGGAACTGCTGTCCCCGGGCGGCTTCGAATTCATCCAGCAGTTGCTGCGCGTTTTTTTCTCCTGCTTTCATGCTGTTCTTTATTTTGAGGGATGAAAAAATAATCTTTGGTTTTGTTGTAACAGGTATCACTGCTTCTTATAGTTATGCAAATGCCTTTCGGTACACCCAAGCATCTCAGCCGCCTCTTTATAATTTTGCGTCCGGTTAAGGGCCTTTATAATTAGCCGCTTTAGATGGTACTCAATATTTAAAATCTCTTCACTCATTGGTGTATAGATCAGCACTATTTTTCAGTCCAAAAAGTTTGCGCAACTTTTCTTCTCCTGCCGGCAGCAAGCCTACACTTTGTCCCTGCTTTGTATTGCAATAGCCTTCAATAAGATTTACCGTGCATCGAAAGTTGGGCGTTGTCATCCAGCGGCATACTATATAGCAACCGAGCGCAAATCTGTCCTCGCCGTATTTTTGTTCTATCAACTCGCGTAAACGCAATGCAGGCTTACTCATCGCCATCAGCTTTTAAAAGGTCATTGCATTGTTGAGCACTGATTATTTTATTTTCAATACACCATATCAACATGTCCGCGCGTGATGAAGCTTCTAAGTTTTGAGGCATCTTGCCATCAACTTCGTCGTTTTGATCCAAACCCGTTACATGCAGTGAATGGTGTACCGTTGTCTTGTTATTTTTATGCTCAAACTTTTTCACCAGGCTTACATATACACAGCGCGGGCCGCCTTCTGATCCATGCCTTGTAAAATAGGTTTCAACATATTCAGGCAGCATTGTTCCCAGCTCTGCAACATTGAAAGCTGCATACATGTGATCCGGGTGGCCATAATTACCGTTAACGGAATATTCGTAATTCCGCTGATCGGTAAGATCAACTGATGGAGGCATTTCACTACCGTTAAAACCTCCATACCATGAAAAGAAGCTGTCCTGGCATACGCCCAGGTCTTTTAGCTTTTTGGCCTGTTCCAGGCTGCATACCTGATTTTCTATTTTCATATTGGTTCCTCCTCCAGTATTACCGGCATCCAGTTTATTGCAAAATCGTGTGGATCCTGTTCATCCGGCAGCTCTATCACTTCCACTTTAAAATCAGCAGCAAGAAAAAGATCAATGGCTTTAAGCATTGAAGCAAAGCCGGCGCTGTCGGGGTCGCCAACTAATACTACATGGTTTGTATGTCGCTTAAGCAGTTTAACGTGATCTTCTGTTATGGCTGTGCCGCAGGCAGCAATTGTGCTGTACACTTCTTTCTCATGCCAGCTTATTACGTCAAAATAGCCTTCCACCAGGTGTGCGGCGGGTATGGTACCATCTTTCTCTTTTGCGAAAGCTTTCGCGGTAATTGCCTGGTATAATCCAAACCATGTTTTGCTTTTGTTGTACAGCAGGCTATCCTTTGGGTTATAATACTTAGCTGCTGTTTTATCTGCCTCAGCATCGCCTGTGGGCAACCAGCGCCCGGCAAGGCCTGTAACATTGCCGTACACATCATATATGGGGATGATCAGCCGGTTACGATAAAAATCATACACTTTTCCATTACTCTCATTTAAGATGCCGCTTTCCGTGGCCGGTTGATACTTACCATTGTTAATGAGGGTATGGGTTAAAAAATCAAATGAATCTGGTGCATATCCAAAACCCCAGCGTTCAGCTATTTCATCGGTATAGCCGCGTTCATTCCAATAAGCCCGGGCAGGCGTGTCACAGGCAGCATTCTCACAGTATTTTTTATATGCAAACTCAACAATTGCGCTGAGCTCTTTTTTGGCGTCGAGCGTTTTTTGTATCCGTGCCTGCTGCTGCGGATCCTCGAGCTCGAGGGCGATGTTATAAAATTTGGCCAGCCATTCAATCGCCTGGATAAAATCAAGTTTTTCATGCTGCTGTATAAACTTTATAGCATCGCCGCTGGCGCCGCAGCCAAAACACTTATATATCTGCTTTGCCGGTGATACATGAAAGCTGGGGCTTTTCTCGCTATGGAAAGGGCAGCAGGCATTCCTATTGCGGTCAAGCTTTACCAGGCTGCTTATTACGTCAACGATATCTGTTGCGTCGCGAACGGCTTGTATGGATGATGCTTTGATCATTATTTCTCTTCTTCTGAAGTCTCTTCTTCTGATGTGATTATTTCAAAAAATAAGGAATTACCCCCCCCCCTACTTTGGTGCCCGTACCATCCAACGCAAAGCTGTATGTAACCTCTACATCAAGGCTAAGGCTGTCAAGAAAAGATGTCCGCAGCTCTTTGTGGTTAAAAGCAGTTGTGCCATTTTTTTCGAAGTCTTTGTCACGGATAGGGAAGCCGTTGCTTGCGTCTTTAAAAACGTACCATTCAAAAGGTTCCTTTTTGTTTTGGGCGATACTTATTCTATCTCCCGGCTTTAAAGCAAGCAGTTCGCAGGCCTTTTTATTAAAGGCAATAACACCCCCTTTGCCAAAGGATATTTTGGGTGTTATTGCTGACTGCCGGAATGTATTTCGCGGCAGTGTTTGTTCGGTAAAATATACCAATTCCATGCTGTAAAATTTATATGGTGATTAAAGAAAAACATCAATTGTGCGGTTAAGAAATTCTTCGCATTCTTTATTGTAAGCGGCAAAGCTGCCTGGCGTTTTCCAGATATATTCTTTACTGCCATCGGCTTTATCAATCTGCCTTAACTTACCGGCGCCATCAACTTCTATATGCTTTGCCAGCATAGTGTTGATAGTTTTTTTGGCAAGGTTTACACGCTGGGCATTCGCCTCGTCAAACCGCTTAATACTTGTTTGCAATAAAAATGCAAGGCCCGGCTTTTGTTTCACGCTTATAATGTCTGCATCAATAGCTATAAGCTGCCCGTATGTCATTTGCTGCTTCATGTTAAAATTTTGTTTTTAAAAATTGGCGCCGGTAAAAACCGGCACCGTCTCCAACATTTAATGATCCATGACCATTGAAAACCGCGGCCGGCCACAGGTATGAACCATAACCGGCCAAAAGCGAAGTTTAACTCACGCGTCCTATATACCTTGTCATCGCCTGCCCTTCTTAACGTGTCGGGGCTGTTACGTTTTATATTGTGCTCAAAGAGCTCACTTTTTTTCTGCTGCGCCCGGTAAGGGGCGCAGCGCCTTGTTTTTCACAACATCAGCCACGGCCTATTCCGTTGCGTCACCACCCTCTGCCCCTTCTTCACCTTCCTCACCGGCTTCGATGTTTTCTTCTGTACCGGTTTTTTCTTCGCCGGTTACTTCTTCTTCACCCTCTTTGGGGTCAATAGTTGTATTCATACGCGTTTTACAGGTTGCCTTTACACCTGCAGGTTTTAAAAGCTTTGCATCTCTTTCAAGCCTGTGTATTGCTAACAGAAGGATGAAGTTTTCTATAAATTTTGGATCATGCCGGCGGTGTACTTTATGCATGGCCATACAGTTTTTAAAGAAGGCGCCCTGTTATTACTGTCAAGGCGCCTGTCTTCCACAAAAATTGATGGCACCCGGTTGCCACCCAACCAATCAACTAAAGAGCTCACTGTTAATTTGCCCCCGGGGCGGCCTGGCGCAGTATCGCCCTATGAAAAGCAAATATTTTTAAAAGTTGCCCCGGCAATAGAAACTGCCAGGGCTTTAACCCTAAACCCTTAAAAACACGGCTGCGTTAACAGCCGGATTAATTATGGTTCCTGTCATGCCGTACTGAAGCAAATACAGCCACACCTATAAGCACCGCACACAGCCCAATTAAGGCAAGCACGCCTAATACGGCACATAAAGAACAATAAAGCCAAAAAGGAATTGCAAGCAGCATATCGTTAGTTTTTAGTTCATCATTTCAGCACGCATCCTGTACTCGTGTATGGCCTTGCTCCACTCCAGCGGTGTTGCAGGCATCAGGATGTTTTCAGTTGTTTGGGCCCACATCCTTACACCGTGTATCAACGCGCCGGATATAATACCAACGCTAATTACCCAGCGGCAGTTACTGCCTGTATGTTTCTTCTCCATTCCAGTGGCTTTGTGTGGTGGTAAAATCGGGTTGCATCGTTGCCAGGCCTTCTTTTAGTGCCGCCCTTGGCAACCATTTGCTTTTTTCTTTTAACTGCTTCCACCGGCGCTCGTATAACTCTGCCACCGTGCTCTCATTACGCTGGGTATAGGTCGCAGTGCCAAAAGCAAATGGTGTGCTATCCAGCGCATTGCCGTTCATGCGCCGCAAAACAGTGCGCAGGTAGGCGCCGTTGTTGCCCATTATGCACCAGGCCATCAGGTCGTTTACATCCTGCAGGGCAACTTGCCTTATTGTAGTAACCTGCGCATAGCCCAGGAAATAGTCTTTTATCATCACTTCCACATCAGCGCCTACATACAGGTGCTGGCTGATGGGCCGTATAAATGGAAAAGCATCATTGCACAGTATGCCATTCCAATTGTCGCTGTAGTGAAGAGCAAAAGCCATATAAACGTTTTTAGTTTACTTGTTCAACTTCCTGTTCTATCAACTCGGTTACTGATGCTGTTTTTAGTGCTTCCTTTATCGCTATAAGACAAGCGGGTGTTGTAAGCTTTTTATGAGCGCTTATGTAAGGCTTGGAATTTTGGTCTTCCAAAAGGGCGCTTTCGAGGTATCTTTCAATCGTTCTGAACGTAGAACCCAATGCAGTGGCTACCAGTGCAATTGCAACCTGATCGCTCTTTAATTTATGAATAATATTCACGCGTAAGCTTGAATTTCTCATTGCTGGGAATTATATTTGTTTGACGACAATCTGACGACACAAATATTCAAGAAAGAACTTGAATATTTCAAGTAATAAATTGAATTTAAGCTTTTTTTAATACGCACAGGTGACAATAGCGGATAAACTGAAATATTACAGGCAACAAAATAATTTGACGCAGGCTCAAATGGCTGAAAGGCTCGGGCTTGGTACGCATCAAGCGTATAGTAACTATGAAAAACTGGGTGATAAATTTACTATAGACAGGGTTAGAGAGCTTTCGGGCCTGTTGAATTATGATCTTTTGGGTGATTCAGGTATTTCAAGTAAACAATTGAGTACGGCTGGGGTTTCTGTTGACATGTTAGCGGGATTAATCCTCAAACAGCATGCTATGATTGAATTGCTGTTTGAGGATAAAATTGAAGAGGTGGCTACACAAACAAAGAGGAGCGTTTCAATAGTTTCCTCCGAATACAACAGGGTTCTACAATCAAAACTAAGGGTACTCGAATCACTATTAGTCCCAGTATCTCAGGGATAGCTTTCTTCAATGAATCATGTTTCTTAACACGGACTTGTTTTTTCATGGCAAGGGATTTTTAGTTGATTGGCAAAGCGTTTATAAAATATAAATCTTTTTTATTCATAATACAGGTGCCCCAATGCAAAAGCAACTTCACAACCTTTTCAAAATAAACATCCATTCTATTCCGGATGAAACGTTTATAGAGGGTGTATCATTACTAAATAAGTCAGGTGAAAAAGTTACCGACTTTAGAAAGGTGTTGCCATATATGGAGTACAATATTTTTGATATTATAGAGGTAAAGAAGTTTGAGACCAGTAATCTCCTAAATGTGTTTTTTAAAAGCTACAATCTGAATAAGGTGCAACTCAGAGAGGTTAAAAAACTGGTTGATGACCTATATATGATATACGGTCCGGATGACAGTCACAAGGGGATGCTTAATGCCAAGGATACAGAAGCTTTTTACTCGACTCAGTGGTACCAGCTATTTGGCAGAAATTGGACTGCAAATACGCAGTTAGAAATACCTCTAAGCCTAAATATTGACCGGGAAACAAATTGCATCGACCTGACATTATGGGGCGTTACAAAAAAAATGGTGCTTCATGAAATTCAGGCAGTGAAAACAAAGAAGTCCAAGTTGTCCAGAAAGTAGGTTTTTTCAAAAAACTGTTTAAGTAATTGCTTTGTACGCGTTTATTATTTAGCATAGGGTTCAGGTTTCATGATCGGGGGCGTAAACTTAACGTATAACGGTTTAAGAAATTGATTAAAAGCGTGTTAAAAGATAAACAAAGCGGCGGCCTATCTACTTGTGAAAATGAACAAATAACCATCTTATAAGAGTGCCCAAGCCCAGAAGTGCAGCAAGAATGGCCCCGATAATTACCCTGGGTTTAATTATTTTATTGATGTAATTTTTTACATAGTTGTCGGCCATACAAAACAAATCTACCTATTTTTTCTATACTACATACGCCTGCAGCTCCGCCGTTGGATTATTGCTTACCGGGTAATCTGCAAGCAGCTTGTATATCATTAACTGCACGTTGTAAATCATAACAAAATCGTTGACGTTCAGCAGGGTTATCAATTTTTCGTCTACGCGGACATTTACACGCACCAGTTCGTTCTTTGTTTTTATGGCAATCCACTCAGGGTAAAAGTTTGCATATATGCCGTCATCGCCCCACAGGCTAAGGCTATAAGGCACAATTTTATTATTGTCGGCGTCCCTGTTGTTGTTAAAGCTTATGGGTTGGCTAAGGCTATCAATAGTGTACATTTTGCCGTAAAAAAATATAAGGTCAAAGCTATTGGTAACGCGCTGCCGGTTGTTTATAGCATAGCTGCCCTTCATGCTGGCGCCAACAAAATTTTGCTTTTCCATCAGCCCGGTTGTTTCATTTTGCTTTACGTAGGTGGCCAGCGGACTTATAGGTATATCCAGGCTGTTGCTGCCGTCGCCCACTATATAGGCATCAAGCTTTTCGCTAAAGGCATCCCACAGCACCGGGCTGGCCGTGGCATCGGCTACCCGGTAATACATATCATCAGCCACCACAAAAGCAATATCTGCAGTGGTAAAATCGCGGCCAATATCAATCGTATCAAGGTCGGCCTTTTTTGCAACGGTGGCAGCAAGGGTGTAAGTTGTTATATCCTGCACGCGGCCACCTAAATAGCTATCGCCATTGCCGGCATACTGTAAGGTGTACCCGTTACTTTGGCCGCTGCTTACCTGGCTGATAAACTGTGCTGCGCAGTAATTGGTTACATCAAAAATGCGGCGCTGCTTTATACGGTCCCGCCGGTACCGGAGTTCCACTGTGCGGCCATCCAGGAAGGCAGGGTACATATTAAAGGCCATGCAGACCGCCTTTATAAAATCGCTTAGCAGCGTGGCCGGTACATGGTTGGCCGGTAAAATCTGTGTGCTAAGATCAGTATAGGCGGTGTAATCATATACCTCCAGGCTGTAATTGTTAAACAGCAGCAGATCATCAAAATCAGTACTGGTAATAAAATCGCCGGTTACCTGGTAGCCGTTCTCGATAAAAAGCTGCTGCAGTAAATATTTTATGGTAAAAAAAGGTATAGTACGGTAATCCATATATTCGGCAACGCCGGGCGCTACTGCTGTTGTGGGTGTTGTTGTATCTGGCCGGCCAAACTCCCATGCGGTGCCACCGCTGTTGATTACCACATTATTTACGGTATCCAGGGCTAAAAACTCGTTGTTATAATCAGGGCGCCCGGTATCAATATATTGCTCAATGGCCATGGGCACAAAGCGTACATAGCTGTATTGGCTAAAGGTGCCACCGGCACGCAGGGTTGCAAACTCCCGGGCTGTGTAGGCGCCCATGTTTATTACACCACCCAAATAAAGGTCCCGCAGGGTTTTATTTTTTATCAGGTTACCCAGCAGGCCCTTGTTGCCACTGATGGTAAAATTTGATTTGCCCCGGGCGTAGGTAAGCTCGCCATTTTTTTCCAGCATGGTAATAACAGCATCGTAAAAAATGGGCATACCGTCGCTGATCACGTCCACCCGCCATGTTTGCAGGGATGTACCGGTATCGTTCTGCAGGCGCTCGGCAAAATTAAATTTACGTTTATTGCCATCCGTCCAGGGCGCCTCTACCGGCAGGCTGTAAACAGCCGCGCCAAAATCCTCGTCCCATATTTCGGTTAGCTGCTCCATCTGCAGCTTTGTACCCGGGAAAAGGTCAATAAACCCGCTTTCATTGGTGCCATGCACATAAATTTCCAGCATGTGGCAAAGATGGAAGGCGGCAGGAGGAGAATAAAGGACACTTAGTTAGCCTGAATAGTTGTTAGCTTGCCGTTTTCAAAGTAGTAATAACTACTTCCATAGACATATTGTTTGCTCACATTACTGGCCGTTATAGTAATATTTATCTTATCGGGCTTACCGAAGGCCAGTTGAAATGCATCTTCTGGAATACCGATCCAAATTTGGCCGTTGAGAAGTGCATTTATAGTTTTAGGATACTTTTGACTCATGACAGTAAAATAGTCGTACGTAAAAATACTTCCTTGCTTAAAAATGATGTTAAACAATATTTTCCACATGTGAGCGCTGTCACTTTTTTCCCCTATAAAAAGATAATCTCTCCCCTTATAAATTCCCTGAACAGTCCATTTTTCACCGGGTGTAAATGGGACCGAGTCTAAGATATCCCCTGTCTTTTGCAATTGAGAACCCGCTGTGCGATTGAATATTATTTGTTTTCCAAACATCGTATCAGCTTGGCTAAAAGAAGGCAAGTAAAAGCAAAGCAGTGCAAAGGCAAGGATCGTCTTCATGCTGTATATTTTTGAGTAATGTAATAAATGTTTTTGAAAAAAGCAAGCCCCCTGAATGCAGGGGGCCGGAGATTTTTAGTTGATTGGCGATTTTAGTATTATACAGTTTCCGTTTGCCAAAGGCTTAATTGAACATCCACAAAATCCTTGTCAAGCTTATGCAGCATATTGTTGGCGGTTTTTTTCTTGCCCTGTAATTCTTTCAGTTTTTGCCACGCCGGTATCTTCTCAACCGCTTCCCTCAATTCCAGTTTTAATTTCTCTTCCTCGATTTCAGCCATGGTTTTATCCTTTAAAAACTTGCTGCGTTCGATTATAGTACCATGGAAATAATCATACAAAACTTCATAACATTCCCTCCTGTATATTTTTAAATCTTTGCTGTCGGATTGAACGCTAAAAAGCCAGCCATATATATATTTCTCCGGCAAACAAACCATTTCCCGTAACTTTTTATCAGCGGCAACTATATGCTGCATAGCATATAGTTGCCCTAAAATTTCGTCGCTTTTTAAGTTTTTATACTGCCTGTCATAATTTACCCCCAAAGCCTCACAAATGGGCTTAATCGCTATCCACCATATACCTGTTGCGGATATAAAATACACGTTCTTTCCATTGAACTGGAGGAACTTCTTTGTTTCCTCGGTTGTCGTTTGTTGTTTCATTGTAATAAAATTTAAAAGCCTTTAAGGGGTACTGTTGCTTTAACGTCAACCATAACCGAGAACGGAAACGAAGGATGTCAGCACCCCTTAAAGGCGAAATATTGTGACAGTATAATTGTTGTTGTAATAGCATGATTGACATTAAAGCACAGCAACGGTGCTATTTGTTTTTTGTCGTCAAATGTTAAAATTTGTTAAAGAAACTCATCATTTGCCGTATCCATAGCCTCGAGCCTCGCCCTTAACAATGGCAGTGGGCCAAAGCTGCATGTGAGCGGCACATGGATTTTTACATAAAAGCGGGATACATCAAGGCTGGCGGCCTTGTGACTGTTGCGGCGGATGTTCTTCTTCATAGTAAACAGGTTTTAAGGTTAAAAACGCTGGTTACCTGAAGGCGGGAAAAGT
>FTJK01002781.1_pt1 | contig 10638 bp, 4 predicted proteins | sample 1658811 | NCBI WGS metagenome assembly FTJK01 (sample SAMEA3914857, study PRJEB12502) | metagenome | biome: forest; material: soil | place: USA | collected 2011-06-22 | depth 0.1 m
TTGAAACAATTCCCTGGCGAAAAAATAAGCTGCAGCAGAAAATGAAAGAACATTTTTTGGGGTTGCTTCCAGCCACTTTCCGGGCGGCACATCATCTTCCTGCTTATTAAAATTATAAACGGTAGGCAGAAAGAATTGCCTGATGTAAGGAAAATCTGCGTGCGCAATTTCATCAGGATATTTTTCTTTAACCCTTTCCATAGGCAACACCATATTCGACTGGCCTGAACATACCCATAAATCTCCAATAAGGATATTTGAAACGGTTATATGGTTGGATGCATCTACCTGCATATTGTACGGGCCACCTGCTTTAATAGGTTGAAGGGCTACAGTCCACTTGCCATTGCCACCTGCGTCGCAGGTATATATTTTATCATTAAAATGAATGGTGATCTTCTCGCCGGCTGCTGCCCATCCCCAAATTTTTACAGGTACATCCCTTTGTAATACCATACCATCACTTACAAGGTGCGGCAACCTTACCTGGCAGTGCGAGGACAAGTAAAAAGCAAGCATGCAACAGCACGCCAAGAGGCGATATGTTTTTTTAAACAGGGACATTCAGGTAGAATTTATTTTATCAATGTTTCGGGCGGCCCTAAATAACTTTCTTTTACGCCACCCATATCAATCACTATTTTTTGCAGTATTACACCAAGATCAGCATACCAATACTTCAGTACATGTTTTCCAGGTGTTGAGATATGATGTGCTGACTGAACGATCCGGATATTATCCGCCACCGATTGCATCCAGGCTTTTTGCGAATTATCCGCTGTTATATTAAAAACCTGTGGCGCTTCGTCATCAAAAGAAATGCCGTAACGCAGGCCTTTGTTATTAAAGTCAATAGTGGGGGAGAAGAAGGTATTAATTTTTATATCGCCTGTATCAAATACATACACATTGTATTCAAGATGCGGCGTATTGGCAGACGGCGTTATACTTTCCGCTGTAACAGGAAACATTGCAACGCCGTTGCCTGTTTTGCCTATTTGCGGTATAGTTTTCCAGTGCATGTCCTCACCGTCTTTTGCAGTGGAAAAATCACTGGCCTCCAATGACACATAACCATTGTATTCAATAAAATTTTTTGTGCCGGGAGACGATTGTATGGTGATATTGTTGATAACTGCATTTACTAAAAAGGTGCCATTGTTTGCCTTTATGTTGATAGGTATAGTTTGTTTACCCACGGGTGCTTTTTGCCAGTCAACTTCTATCCAGATCCTGTCCTCTTTTTTGATAATGCCTTTTGGGGAGGATGCTTTCAGCCATGGCTTTCCCGTTTCAATAGTATAGTTAAAAGGCTGTTGGCCTTTATTGAATATATCAATATAGTGTTTTTGCGGCAGGTATTTACTAAACTCAGGCAGTACCGCTTTAGCCATACTATTTGGCCACCATTCACCACTGCCTTCTAAAGCAATACCGGCTGTGGGCACACCATGCGCCATAATTCTTTCGGTTACAGGTACGGTATCTTTATTTGGTTGCTGCCAGTAGGTGTAGCTTATATGCGTTTGGTCCATCATGTGGTCCCACTTACCGTTGGCCAAAACTTTATTATAATAATACCGCATGGCCGAATCTTTCTCAAACAATGCTTGTACGCTATCTGCCAGTTGATTGGTTAAAGCCCGGCTTTGTGCGGCATACAGGTGGTTTTTGCCTGTGGTTACATGCAGTTCATTAATATTGGCACAAGCTTCTACCGGGTAAAGCACCAGTTGATAATACGCATCCTTATACTCCGTGGGCAATTCATCATATATTTTCCTTGCTTTTTTTGCTAACGCGTTATAATCCGCCGTAATTGTTTCCGCTTCGCGGTAGTTGGTAAGGCTGTATGTATTGGGTGATAATAATTCCGGCTTGCGGCGGTTATTGTAATCACTGTATTTTGTAATTATATCACCTATTTCCGCGGCATGTTCTTTGCCAAACTGTTTCTCAGCCCAGGTTGCAGCATAAGTATCAATATTGTTTACATTCCAGGCATGTGTATCCCACGCAAAGTCTAGAAAGAATGAAATGGGGTATTCCATCGGCTTAAGGTCGCCCACATTCACTATCCATATTTTGTCAGCGCCATATTTTTTTGCCAAGTGCATTTGCTCCCATGTCCTGGCAATATTATTTGTATTAAGCCATTTATAATTTCTCGGGTCACCCACATAATCAAAATGGTAGTAAATACCGTAGCCACCTTTGCGGGGTTTATCGGTAAGCTTTGGCAGCTTACGAATATCGCCCCAGTTATCATCACACAGCAACAGTGTCACGTCATCCGGTACGCGCATGCCTTTATCATAATAGTCCTGCACTTCTTTGTATAAGGCCCATAGCTGGGGCGTTTCAGATGCATCCTTGCCGGTTACCTGCGTAATTATCTTTCGCTGGTCGGCAACAATTCTTTCAAGCAGGGCGATATTACTTCCTTCCGTCATGGGCATGTCGCCATCACCGCGCATCCCGATGGAAACGATGCTTTCACGGTTGCCCATGTTTTTTATTCCTTTCGTCCAAAAGGCACGCAGCACGGTGTCGTTGGTTTGATAGTTCCAGGCGCCTTTGCCGTAACGCTTCCATTCCTGTTGCGCCCGCAGCATCGGCTCGTGGTGTGTTGTACCCATTACGATGCCATATTTATTTGCCAGTACAGGGTTTAATGTGTCGTCGTCATTAAACGCGTTGCCCCACATGGCAGGCCACAGGTAATTGCCTTTTAACCGTAGCAATAATTCAAATACTTTTTCATACACCAGGTGGTTTACACCACCGAACTTTTCTTTGGTCCATCCTGAAAATGCAGGCGCTTCGTCATTAATAAAAATACCGCGGTACTGTACAGATGGAGGCCCAAATTTATAGGCGCCTTTTTTTACATATACTTCTTCTTTTTTCTTTGCAGGCACATCGGCCCACCAATACCAGGGTGATACACCCATTTGCTCCGAAAGCTCAAACACGCCGTAAGCGGTACCACGTTTATCACTGCCTGTAATTACCAGCGCGTTATCAACGTTCTTAAAAGGATTGCTGATAACCTGGATGGAGAAAGTTTCCCATTTACCTTTAATGCTGTCAACATTCAGCTTGCCGCTATTGATAAGCTGGCTAATAATTGATGAGCCATTCACTGAACCAATAATGATGATGTTTTTTGATGCAGTGACGATATCATGGCTTATAGTTGGCTGCTTGCCGGTTACCGTTTGAATATCACCTTGCAGAAAAGAGGCGGCCTTTTGTACCAGCCAGTCGTCATTACTGTCCGTATAAACAGGTGTTGCCGCAATATTTGTTACAACCGGGAATGAACCTGCCTCTTTTTTTTCTGTGATAATGTTTTGGGCACTGCAATTAATAATGGCCAGGAGGATTAAGCATATTAAAAAGATCACCTGTTTCATAACAATAGTTTTATAAATGATCAAATCATCACAAGCCACGTTCCGGCGATGTTAAAAACCAATGGAGTTGCCGCCATCAACGGGCAGAATAACGCCCGTGATATATTTTGATTCTGCCGATGCAAAAAATAATGCTGCGTCTGCCACATCCGACGGCAAGCCTAAGCCTCCCATTGGCGTTCTTGACAAAACCTTTTGCATACGTTCTTCATCATCATTAAGCGCTTTTGCTGACATTTCCGTCGCTATAAAGCCAGGGGCGATACAATTTACGCGTACACCCTTAGGTGAAAGTTCTACTGCCATAGCGCGCGTCATACCTTCAATCGCCGACTTGGAAGCAGAATAGGCAATCACTTTTGGCAACCCGTATTGCGATGCCATAGAACTAATATTGATGATAGATCCTTTGCCTTTTTCAATCATGCATTTCACCACTTCCCTCGATATTGCAAATACTGCGTTAACGTTGGTGGCCAAAATTTGATTAAACTCTGCATCGGTTACTGCGGTAAACTCTTTTTTCTGGTTAATACCGGCATTATTAATTAATATATCAATCGTACCGTACCTGGATGCAATGCTTTGTATAAGCGCCGGGATTGCCTCCAGCTGGGTAAGGTCAAACGCAATGGGCTCGCATAAGGCCCCTAATTTTTCTTTGGCTGAAGCAAGCTTTTGTTTGTTGCGGCCAATAATAATACTGAGGATGTTATTCTGTACAAATTTCTCTGCAATAGCAAGCCCAATGCCTGATGCACCGCCGGTAATAATAGCAATTTCCTGGTTTCCTGTTTTCATGCTGGTTTTGATTGATTTTGCTTTCAAGCTTTTAACATAGCTTCAAAGTTTTGTCAAGATATTCAAATAGCGGTTATAATATATTATTGCCTAAAAATAATAGTTTTTTAACTAAAAAATGAAATCGGTTACAATAATAATTAAAAAATTAGTATAAACTCTGTTAATGGGAAGGCGGTTTAAATTTTGCCTGTTCTTTGGGATGAGGCCCGCACGATTAACTCTGAACGGAGGATTATTGTAGTGGTAGAATCGATGGCGGCGCTGCCATTTAAATGGTTAACCAGGTTGCGTGCGGCCACAGCACCAATATCGTAGCCTGAATAGTTTATAGTAGTAAGGTGAGGCTCAACAACGGTGGCCATGGCATCATTGTTAAAGCCCGCAATGGCTATATCTTCCGGAATACGGATACCTGCCTGTTTTAACGCCAGCAAACAGCCAACGGCACAGTTATCATTGCTCGCAAAAATACCATCAGGCAGCGGGCTCATTTTCTGTATTATGTCTGCGGCTTCTGCGCCGGCTTCCTGGCTTAAATTATTTAATAAAAGCCACTCGTCCTCAAACTTAATATTGTTATCCGCAAGTGCTTGCCTGTAACCGGCAAGGCGGTCAGTATAAACGTTCCTTTTGGATGAAGCTGTAATATGCACAATTCTTCTGCAACGCTCGTCTATAAGGTGTTTTGTCACCGCATAGGCGGCTTTTCTGTTGTCAATTAAAACGTTGGTACAATTTGCATTTTCGCTTACACGGTCAAAGAAAATAAGGGGGATGTTCTTCTTAAAGAACATATCAAAATGTGATATATCATTTGTATTGTAAGCCAGGGAAACAAGCAATCCGTCAACCCTGTTATTAAACATGGTTTTGGCATTGGTTATTTCTTTTTGAACTGACTCCGAAGACTGGCTTATTATTATATTATAACCGGCAGCATTAGCCACCTGCTCTATGCCCGCGATTACAGATGACATGAAATAACTGTTGATACGGGGTATAATGATCCCGATCATATTTGTTTTCTGGCTGCGCAGGTTGCGGGCAAAATGATTTGACCGGTACCCGATCTGTTCAGCCAGTTCAAATACCTTCTTTTTTGTCTTTTTACTTACAACGGGGTCATCTTTTAATGCCCTGCTTACTGTTGCTATGGAAACATTCAATCGCTGGGCGATATCATAAATTGTTACTTCCTTCTCTTTTATCATATAACCGGTTGCAGCGTAAAATTAAGCCTAAATGAAATATTTTTTTAAAAAAAATAATGTAATCGGTTACATTTTGTAAAAAATGTCTATTTTAGTTCTGCCAAACTTCCAAAAACTAACTGCCATGTTATTAAGACGTTTGCTTTTATCGCCAAAAACTACTGCTGAAGAGTACACCTTAAATATTGTAAAACGTAGCTTTTACTGTGTAAGGTTCAGGGATGATTACTTAAAAGCCTTTTTTAAGAATAATACCAGCTAATAGCATAAAACCCATCATCAATACAACTGCATTCGAAACAAACTTAAAAACTTTTTAAACCATTCATTTATGAAAATTGTGGTTCACCAAAACACACAAAAGATACTTGCACCGGCAAAAATTCTGCTTCAAAAGCCCGTGGCATATCTTTTTGGCCTGCTTCTTTTATTTACGTTGCCTGTATATGCGCAAAACAGCATCCATATAAAAGGGCATATAAATAACGAGAGCGGCCTGCCATTACAGCGTGCATCAGTAACTGTAAAAGGCACACAGACCGGCACTAATACGGATGATAACGGCAATTTTGAACTGACAGCGCCTTCAAACGCAACACTGGTTATTTCCTCAGTGGGCTTTGCTACACAGGAAGTAGCTGTTAAGGGAAAAACAACCCTTAATAATATTGTACTGCTTACATCAAACAACACTCTTGAGCAGGTAATTGTGATTGGATATGGTACACAACGCAAAAAAGATGTTACCGGCTCAATTGTTTCAGTAAGCGGGGCAGTTCTCCAGGAAGCACCCAGCGCCAACGTGATAAGCGAATTGAAGGGCAGGGCAGCCGGCGTGGATATTGTAAGCAACAGTTCCAGTCCCGGCGCAAGCGGCCAGATACGCATAAGGGGTAACCGCTCCATCACCAGCGGCTCTAACGCAAACAGCGATGCGATTGACGCGCCCCTGCTTGTAGTAGATGGTATACCCTACGGCGGCAGTATTAATGATCTTAACCCGGATGATATAAACAGCCTTGATATATTAAAGGATGCATCTGCTACTGCCATTTATGGCTCCAGGGGCTCAGGCGGCGTTATCATTATTACAACCAAAAGGGGCAAACCCGGTAAAGCCGTAATGAGTTATAACGCTTATTATGGTGTTACGAACGCCACAGATGAATATAAGGTATTTAATGGCGCGGAATACGCTGCGCTGAAAACAGAAGCTGCAGCGGGCAACAGTGTTAACCCCGGTACAAACGCTTATCTCTTAACAACTGCTGAACAGGCAGGGCTTTCAAATGGCACAAATACCGATTGGCAAAAACTGATATACAAACAAGGCAATACCACTAACAACGAGCTAAGCCTTAGCGGAGGAACTGAAACTACCCAGTTTTCCTTAAGCGGCGGCTTTTATAAAGAAACAGGCATTATTCCCGGCCAGGATTTTATAAGGTACTCCGTACGTTCAACTATTGATCACAGAATAAGCAGCAGGTTAAGAATTGGTCTCAATACATTAAACACCCTAAGCTTTACTGATTTTGGTGGCAACCCTGCCGGCGGCCTGGTAAGGATGAGCCCGCTTGTTTCGCCCTACAACGGCGACGGAACTGTAAACAAACTGCCTGAGGCTGGTGCGATTGATGGTGCCACCGTTAATCCCTTGTCAATTATGTATAACGCTAACGCCATTCTAAACAATGACCGGAGGCTGAGAACGTTTAACAGCCTGTACGGCGAATGGGAAATTATACCCGGCCTTAAATACAGGCTGAATATAGGGTTGGATTACCGGCAGGACCAGTCGGGTTCATATTTCGGGCCTAATACATTCTATAATTCAAGCACAGCACTTTCCGGCTCAAATGAAACAGTTGGTAATGCAGAAGCCTGGACTTATACCATAGAAAATGTTTTGACCTACGATAAAACATTTAACCAAAAGCACAGGCTAACTTTAACCGCCTTGTATAGTACCCAAAAAGATCATAACCAGGCCAGCGGGTTTTCAGGTTCCGGTATCCCTGCGGATTACATCCAAAACTATAACCTTACACTTGCCAATACTATCACAGCGCCAAACGGCCAATCTTCCTTTGCTGAAAGAGGGTTGATATCTTATATGGCACGCGCCAATTACGCCTTTGATAACCGTTTCCTGCTAACAGCAACCGTGAGGACGGATGGTGCTTCAGTGTTATCGCCCGGCAACCAATATTTCACTTATCCCGCAGTCGCAGCAGGCTGGAATATTGCGAATGAAAACTTTATGCACAGCCTTACTTTTATTAACACACTTAAACTTAGGGGTGGATGGGGCCTTACTTCAAACCAGGGTATTAACCCATACGCCACATTAGGTACATTAAGCACTAACTTCTACAATTTTGGCCCAGGTACCAACGGGCAAAACATAGGCTACGTGGTAACCAACCTTGCCAACAAGAACCTTAAATGGGAATCTACCGCACAAACTAATATAGGCCTTGATTTTGCCATATTAAAGAGCCGTGTTACCGGCAGTATTGATATTTACAGCCAGCAAACAAAAAATATTCTGCTTCCTGAAAACCTGCCCGCCAGTAATGGCGCCCAGTCAACCATCGTGAATGCCGGTAAAACAAAAGGCCATGGTTTTGAAATAAACCTTAGCAGCATTAACGTGCAAACAAAAAGCGGCTTTACCTGGAGCACTGATCTAAACTTCACCGTTAACCGGGAGGAAATAACGCAGTTGCAGGACCCTGCTGTTACAAAAAACATTGGCAACCTTTGGTTTGTAGGCCAGCCATTGAATGTAATTTATGATGTTAAAAAAATAGGCATCTGGCAAACAAAGGATGCAGCGCTTGCCGCCACCTATGGCCAGCACCCCGGGCAGATAAGGGTACAGGACCTGAATAATGATGGCAAGATAGACGCAAACGATGCACAGGTTGTTGGTACCTACCAGCCTAAATGGATAGGGGGCATGACCAACAGGTTTACTTACAAAGGTTTTGACCTTTCAATTGTGATGTTTGCAAGAATAGGCCAAACCGTAGCGGTGCCTTACCTTACATCAGACGGTGGTGCAAATGGATTCGACTTTTTTAACAACAGCAGGAACAATCAAATAAAAATAAACTACTGGACACCAAACAACCCTACTGATGGTTTTCCACGTCCCGATGCCAGTGCCGATAAGTTTATTTATGCCTCCACACTTGCATACCACGATGGTTCTTTCATAAAAGTAAGAAGCATAAATCTGGGCTATAACGTACCATCAAAAATGCTTAACAAAGCCGGCATCACATCTTTAAGAGTGTATGTTACGGCAGAAAATCCGTTCATCCTGTATTCTCCATTTGTTAAGTCTGGCCTTGGCTTAGACCCAGAAGGAAACGGCTATTCAGGTGGTGTAACATCGGGTGTTACCAGCTTTGCACCTGTTTCGCAGCGTGCTATCACTGTTAATTTAACAGCACCGCCAACACGTCAATACAATTTTGGTATCAACCTTAAATTTTAAACGCATAAAAATTCATTATTATGAAACATTATATAAAAAACGGCTACCTGTATATATCTGTTTTTGCAATGGTTGCTGCAGGTTGTACCAAGGTACTGGATGAGCAACCGCGTTCTCAAATAACACCCGCCTCTTTTTCAACTCCGGCGGGTATTTTAAGCGGTATTGCCGGTGTATATTCCGATATGCGCAACCTGTGGGGTACTGAAGGCTTTACCAATATTACCCTTGCCGGCACAGATGAAGTGTTGGCAGGCGGAAGCGCCAGCGGCACCTGGTTTTGGACGTACAACGGCCTTGCTGCAAAAACGGACGACATGGATGGCTTGTGGGGTATTGCCTACCAGGATATTAACACGCTAAACGGTGTGTTGCAGTATGGCTCGGCTGCCACTATTGACAGCACCACCAAAAAACAATACCTGGCACAGGCAAAATTTTTAAGGGCTTTTTACTATTTCTACCTCACACAAACCTTTGGCGATGTACCACTGCACCTTGACTTTGTTACCGTACCATCACAGGCAGATGCGCGCCAGCCAATAAAGGATGTTTATGCCCAGGTAATTAAAGATTTTACAGATGCATCAAACGATTTACCTAATACGCCAACCGCGCCTTTTTTGGGTAAGCCCGCTACCAAATCTGCTGCACTGTATTTTCTTGCTAAGGTGTATTTAACAAAGGGCTGGTCTTCTGCTGCCGATGGCAATGATTTTTCAACTGCCTACAGCATAGCCAATACCCTAATTCAAAACAAGGCAACGTATGGCCTGGACCTTTGGCAGGATTACAACGATGCCAATAAACCCGGTAATGAATATGGCAAAGAAACCCTGTTTGTAATTGACCGCGAGAGTGACCTGAAATATGGCGAGCGCACTACCGGTACAAGGGCAAGTGGTTCAAAAGAAAATGGCACCAATTTCTTTTTCCGTCCCAACTATCCTACTATCAACGCCAATTATCCTGCTGCAGGTGGTGCTGCGATAATGACGAGAGATATAGCGAATGGCCGCCCCTTCATCCGTATCAGGCCAAATGTAAATTATACGATGAATGTTGCCTTTGCTGAAAGAGCCAATGATTCCCGCTATGATAAAACCTTTCAAACCGTATGGATTGCCAATACAGCCGGGGTTACCACACCGCGGGGCACATTAACGGTTGGTGCTGATACCGGTATATGGATGCCGGGCCATGACGTTACGCCTGATGTTAGGGCTGCCTTTAAAGGGGTGATATTCGCCCCGGGCGATTATACTACTGTTATGTACCCATCCATGAGTAAGTATGATGACCCCAACAGGTTAGATGTAAATGATGCTTCTACAAGGCCTTTCATCTTTGCTAAATTCTCTGACCTTTATCTTATCGCTGCCGAAGCTGCCTTTAAAGCAGGCAATAACGTAAATGCTGCGGCAATGCTGAATGTAGTAAGGCAAAGGGCCGCTTACAGGGCAAAAAACACGCCCGACCAAAATAACACTGCTGCCGTTGCAATGGTTATTACACCGGCCCAGGTTACCCTCGACTTTATACTGGAAGAGCGCACCCGGGAATTATATGGCGAATGCCAGCGCTGGTGGGACCTTGTACGTACCAACAGCTTAGCCGACAGGTTACAGCGGTACAATCCAACAGAAGCATATCCTGGCTTTACAGCCGCAGGCAAAACCGGCGATAAGTATAACTA
>FTJK01000877.1_pt3 | contig 10611 bp, 10 predicted proteins | sample 1658811 | NCBI WGS metagenome assembly FTJK01 (sample SAMEA3914857, study PRJEB12502) | metagenome | biome: forest; material: soil | place: USA | collected 2011-06-22 | depth 0.1 m
GCAATCGTCAATCTGCAATCGAACCATCATGCGGTTAGTGCTGCACCGTATGGTTCCGCATCCATCCTGCTCATCAGCTACGCCTATATAAAAATGCTGGGTGCTGAGGGCGTGAAAAAATCCACTGAATACGCCATCCTGAATGCTAATTATATGAGGGCAACGCTAGAGCCGTACTATAAAATATTGTTCACCGGCACACACGGTACCTGTGCCCATGAATTTATTGTTGACCTGCGCCCGTTTAAAACCTCAGCCGGCGTTGAAGCGGAAGATGTGGCAAAACGTTTAATGGATTATGGTTTTCACGCGCCTACCATGAGTTTCCCGGTACCTGGCACTATTATGATAGAGCCTACGGAGAGTGAAGACAAGGGCGAGTTAGACCGTTTTTGCGATGCGCTAATAAGCATACACGCCGAAATTAAGGCGATTGAAAGCGGTGCATCCGACAAAGCAGATAATGCTTTAAAGCACGCACCACATACACAGGATGTTATTTGTGCCGATGAATGGAATCACAAATATTCCCGCAAGGATGCCGCCTTCCCGTTATATTATGTAACGCAAAGTAAATTCTGGCCATCTGTGTCACGTATCAATAATACGTACGGGGACAGGAATTTAATTTGCACCTGCGAGCCTATTGAAAGTTATGTGGAGGCGACTGCCTGATAAAAGGCATGTCTGATTGCGTTGCAAGAAGTACTTTTTGCAATATAAAGGCATTTTGTATTTACCAAAATTTGGTAAATACAAAATGCCTTTATATCTTTGGGTAAACTTTCTAACGGGGAATAAAAGGAAGGATTTTATTGGTCATTAATGTATAATTCATGATTGTAGAATTTAAGAATGAGGATCTCAGGCGAATTTATGAAAGTGGTAAAGAAACGGGTAAGCCGCGTTATGGACAGGAAATAATAAAATCTTTTATAAGGAAAATTGATGTGTTGGCAGCAGTACCTAATTCATCAGAACTGCCCATGTTTAAGAGTCTTCATTTTGAAGCTTTGATAAAAGAGCAAAAATATAAAGGCATGCACAGTATCCGGGTAAATGAAAAGTACCGGATTATTTTAAAAATTGTAAAACAAAAAAATAGGGCGGAAATTATAGAGATTTCTGAGATATACGAACTCACAGATTATCATTAACATAAAATAAGTCCCATTTATAATTTCTATAATATATTAATACCAAAAGCCTGGCAAGGCTATCGTTGAAGAAATTATGGAAAACAAACATATAGTACTCGGAAGCCATCAGCAACCTGTTTATTCCAGGGTTGCCACACATCCGGGCGAAGTGCTGAAGGATGAAATAGAAGAAAGAAAAATGGCTAAAATTGAAGTAGCTGAAATTCTGGGGATAAAGCCTGGCCACTTAAGCGAATTGTTCAAAGGCAAAAGGAATATCTCGCCGGCGCTTGCGCTTAAATTGCAGCAACTTCTGGGTATCCCGGCCGAAACATGGCTTATATTACAAAACCGTTACGATTTAACTGTGTTGCAATCACTAACGGCTTTAGCTACCGCTTAATATTCACATCATATAAATAAGGCTGTCTCAACAAATTTGAGACGGCCTTTTTCTATTTCTGCTCTTTATAATGCGGGTTCATTCAGAATAAGTTCTACGACACTCTTCGTCAATATTTTGTTAAATGCGATAGCAGGATTTTATAACCGTAAAATACTTTGTTTCTTTAGTGTACTAAATACTTCGTAGAATGAAACTCAAAAATATATTGCTGGTTGTAACGCTTAGTATGGTAACGTCCTTTGCAAGTGTGTATATGTATGGCACATGGATTAATAAAACACAAACAGCAGACACAGCAAAACTGCCTGTGCATTTTACCGGTTACAATGGCGATGGTAATGCCGCTGGCCCGGCAGACTTTACAGCCGCGGCAGCCCTGGCACCTGCGATAGTGCACGTACAAACACATATAAGCAGCAGGGAAGTAAGCAATAAGGACCAGGACGATGACAATCCCTTTGCGCAATTCTTCGGCAACCAGCGGCGGGTTATTCCTGAACAAAGGGGCAGCGGCAGCGGCGTAATACTAAGTGACGATGGCTATATTGTTACCAACAACCATGTAATAGCTGACGCAGACAATATTACAGTTACCCTTGCCAACCACAAAACCTATAAAGCGGTGATAGTGGGTGCAGACCCAAAAACTGACCTTGCGGTACTTAAAATTGCGGTATCCCACCTTCCTTTTTTAGTATATGGCAACAGCGATAATATCCAGGTTGGCCAGTGGGTGCTTGCCATCGGTTATCCCTGGAACCTTGATATTACCGTTACGGCAGGCATAATAAGCGCCAAAACAAGAACGGTTGGCATTGATAAAGCCGATCACCCCGTTGAAACATTTATACAAACCGATGCAGCTGTTAACCTCGGTAACAGCGGCGGAGCCTTAATAAATACAAAAGGGGAACTTATTGGCATTAATACAGCCCTGTCTTCCCCTACAGGCACTTATGCTGGGTATTCCTACGCCATACCGGTAAACGTGGTAAAGCAAAAAGTGAATGAACTAATTGCTTCCGCTACCACTCCTGCAAATAAAAGTTAGCTGGAGCTTAATATGAGATATTATGTATTTGAAGGAGAAAGTTGTGTAAATTGAAGATAAATGTTATGTAAATTGAAAGTAGAAGTTACGTAAATTGAAAATAAAACGTATGTAAATTGAAGATAAGACCCTAATTTTGTAAAGGAGGTCTTCATGAACACTTTAATTAACAGGCAATTATCGCAGGCGATCCTGGCTCAACAGTCAAAATTTCCGGTATTGGCTGTAACCGGCCCCAGGCAATCAGGCAAAACCACTTTGTTGAAACAGTTATTCAGCGACTACCGCTATGTCTCCCTGGAAACCCCGAATATCCGCTCATTTGCTTCCGAAGACCCTGTTGGCTTTTTGAACCAGTACGATAAAAATGTTATATTGGATGAGGTTCAGCGTGTGCCGGAATTATTTTCCTATATTCAAAGCAAGGTGGACGAATCGCGGCAAATGGGGCAATACATCCTGTCGGGGTCACAAAACTTTCATCTATTGCACAGTATTACGCAAACACTTGCCGGCAGAGTTGCCCTGTTCAAATTACTTCCGTTCGATTTTACCGAATTAAAATCAAATGGCCTGCTGGAAGCCTCCTACCCAGCCGCAAGCGTTAAAGGATTTTATCCGGCCATTTTTGACCGGGATATCGACCCCGTTGTATTTTATTCCAACTATCTGCAAACCTATATAGAAAAAGATGTAACGGAACTGCTTCACATAAGAGATATTAAGTCGTTCCGTACATTTTTAGGCCTGTGCGCCGCGCGTGCCGGGCAATTGGTTAATTACAGCGCCCTTGCCAATGAATGTTCTATTTCACATACCACGGCTAAAGCGTGGTTGTCCATTCTTGAGAGTAGTTATATTATCTTCCTCTTGCAGCCGTACCACGATAACTTCAACAAGCGCCTGGTGAAAAGTCCCAAATTGTATTTTTACGATACTGGCCTGCTTAATTACCTGCTTGGAATAAGAACAATTGAAGACATAGAATTGAACAGGCTGAAAGGGAATATTTTTGAAAACATGATATTGGCCGAATACCAAAAAAAGAACCATCATTTATACCAGCACCGGGACTATTATTTCTGGCAGGATAGCAGCGGCTATGAGGTGGATCTGCTGTTAAAAACTCCACAGGGTTTTTCTGTAACTGAAGTAAAGGCAACACAAACTGTGAAATCAGATCTGTTCAAAGAGATGGATCGGTTTGAAACACTCGCTGTCTCCGGCGATGTAAAAAAAACGCTGGTGTATGGCGGTGACGAAAACGAGCAAAGGACGAAATACAGTGTAGTAAGCTGGAAGAATGTTTAAGGCGCTTTGCGCACCTGCAAATCTTTTAAAATCTTCATCACTTCATCTGTAGAAGTACGTACACTATTAACAAGTAAACAAGAAAGTGGAATTTCGCAAGTCCACATGAATCCCCTGCTATCTATATCGCCTTCGGTTTCTTTGGTCAAAATTATTTTGTTTGCTTTATTTGAATAAAGCGATGTTGTTAATTTTAAAATGGGCAAGCCATCTTTTGTATTTGAATAGATATTGCTGAAAAAAACGATATAATCAGCTTTTGATGTGTCCGCTAGTATTTTTAACACTCCTAAGTCGGTGTTATGCTTTGGTATTTCAAGGATGGTTGAAAATGGCTCATACTCGTTAAAATAAAAATTATAAACCTGGGCAGAGTATTGGGAGATGGTTTGATAATACTTGAATTTTTTTACCTGCTCCTCCTGCGCCTCAATTAGAGGAATTTGTTTTTTTAGCCTCTCATGTGTTTCTGCAAATAGCTTTTCCATGTCCTTTGCGTCATCCTTAGTGTCAAGCATATCCTTCAGTTGCTTTAACGTCGCATAATAAGCCCTCAGGTTTTGAGCCTCAACACTGTCTTTTTGGCTGTTGAAAGATTGATCGACAATAGCTGTATCCGGCTGAACGACCAATAACTTAAATGGCTTCCAAATGCCCGTTTGCCCGTACGAAACAAGGCAGGAGCTAAAAAAAGCAAATATAAAAAACAGCCGGATTGTACCGAGTTTCAATTTCATCAAGGGCAAATTACGGACTATTTCACCTAGTTGATTTTAAAAAACCTGAACGTTCGCCAACTAAGGCCGAAAAACGGTCCCCCAACCATAAACTTTCAAACTCTCAAACATTCAAACCCTTAACCCATTAAACTTTTAAACCCCTCGAACTTTCAAACTTTCCCTCTGTTTACAAAAACTTTTTTTTGCAGGTTGCAGAACTGTTGTAAATTAAATTTCTAAAATCTAAAGCTGTATGATAAAATTCAATGAAATTAAAGTCGGCGATTATGTAATAGGGGAGTATGAAGGCCAAATGTGGGAAGGCGAAGTAACGCATCTTAATGGCGATGAAAAACAGGTTTGCGTAGATACCGGCGTACAGGAGTTTTACTTTGAGCCGGAACATTTGTTCCCCATCCCCATAACCGACGAGGCCCTGCTTAACCTAAATTTTACAAGGGATGAGATGACAGATGGCTCGGTAAAATACAAAAAAGGATCTTTCCGCCTGCTTGCACCCGGCAAAAATGACTTTTCTTCTTTTGAAATGTGGTACCGGGAAGATAAGCGCCATCATCCTGATGTACATTATATTCACCAGTTGCAAAACTTTTACCTGCAAATGACCAAGATACACCTCACTAAAGAGGTTATGGTTTAAACAATACAGATTTTTAGCCTTTTATATAAGGTACATTAATTGCCGTTATTATTATACTAAGCCATCACGCATCGGCGTGATGGTTTTATTTTGCTATCTTAACTTTACTTTTCAAAACCGCTGATGAAGAAAGCTTTTGTTATTTATGCAATTTTTATTTGCCACATCACCCATGCCCAGCAATTTGGCGGTAACCCTGCCTATATTGAGTGGCGGCAGATAAATACCGAAGCCGCCAGGGTTATTTACCCCGAAGGGCTTGATTCCATAGCCCAGCGCGTGGTGGCCATCGTTAATTACATGCATAAAAATTACAGCAGCACCATTGGCGGCAAGCTGCGTAAAATAAATATTGTATTGCAAAGCAATACCTCAGTTACCAATGGGTACGTACAGCTTGCACCATACCGCAGCGAGTTTTATTTAATGCCGCCGCAAAATGCGTTTGAACTGGGTGCGCAAAACTGGGCTGATAACCTGTCCATTCACGAGTTCAGGCATGTACAGCAGTACAGCAATTTTAACAACGGCCTTTCAAAAAAACTTTCTTATTTGCTTGGCGAGGAAGGGCAGGACCTTGGCAATGCAGCCTCCATCCCCAACTGGTTTTTTGAAGGTGATGCTGTATATAACGAAACCACTTTAAGCCACCAGGGCCGCGGCAGGCTGCCCGCATTTTTTGCCAATTACCGCAGCATTTTCGATCTTGGCAAGCATTACACCTACATGCAATTGCGCAATGGATCGTACCAGCATTTAATACCTGATCACTACCCACTTGGCTATATGCTGGTGGCCTACGGAAGGGAAAAATATGGTGATGATTTTTGGCGTAAGGTAACTGCAGATGCCTCGGCTTTTAAACCGCTTTTTTATCCTTTTCAAAATGCGGTAAAAAAATACTCCGGTATATCATTCAAAAATTTTGTAAACCAGGCCTTTGATTTTTACCATGCCCAATGGAAAAACGATACGCTGAAGAATATTAACTGGCTGACGTCAACAGAAAAAAATAATGTAATTGATTACAAGTATCCCTATTTAATGCAGGATGGCAGCCTGCTGTTATTAAAGAATACTTTTACTGATGTGCCCACATTTGTTATACGGCATAAAGACAGTACCGAAGAAAAAGTTGTGGTAAAAGATATTAGCCACGACGATTATTTTAGCTACAACAATAACAGGATAGTGTACAGCGCTTACAGGGCAGATGCCCGCTGGGGTTACCGCGATTACAGCATAATTAAGCTGTATGATATGAAAACAGGTAAAACCAAAACCATTGATGGTAAAACAAAGTATTTATCACCTGATATATCTCACAACGGTAAAATGATCGTCGCTGTAAGAATGCGGCCGGGGCTTAACGCATCTATCGTTTTACTGTCTGTAGATGGAAAAAAACTAAATGAATGGAGCAACACCAACGCGGTTGTTTATTCCTATCCAAAATTTTCTGCTGACGATAAGTTTATTTATCAAATAACCAGGGATAACCGCGGCGGGATGGGTATTGAAAAGAGGAATTTAACCGACGGCAGTGTAAGGGTGGTGCTAAATTTCCGCAACAGGATACTGGGTTTTCCTGTTGTGCAGGGCGATACGCTTTTATATACATGCTCAAATAATGGCTATGATGAAATTTGGGCCTATGTTGAATCAAAACAGGCAGATTTTCGTGTTGCCCGTTACGCAACTGGCTTGTACCAGGGGGTATTTAACCAAAATAATGAACTGGTTGCTTCGGCCTTTACCGCGGATGGCTACCGCCTGGGCAAATTTGACGCTGGATGGCAGCCGGCATCAACATCGGATACACTCACCGACCTTTATGTACATGCCCCTTTTCAGCCTTTAAGCAATAACATGCTGGTTGACGTAGTTAAAACCACCTATACCGCAGAGAAATACTCCAAAACTTATCACCTCGTAAATATTCACAGCTACAGGCCCTTTTATGATTATCCTAATAGTTCGGTGTTGATTTTTGGCCAAAATGTGCTTAACACGCTGGAAAGCCAGTTGTATTACACCCATAACCTTAACGAAGGGTATAACAAATATGGTTTTAGCGGGGTGTATGGCGGCACATACTTACAGCCAATATTAGATATAAGCCAAACATATAACCGCAGGGGTGTTGCAAAAATTGACAGCGTTAACACAGTACTTCACTGGAAGGAGTTTAATATTTCAGGTGGCCTGCAGTTGCCGCTAAACCTGTCGCAGGGCAGGCAATACCGTACGCTTACTTTATCATCCACCTATAATTACAACCACATTAACTGGACTGGTACAACCAAGGGTATTTTAAACAACTACCAGTTAAAATATCTGCAGAACAAATTAGTTTACGTAGCCCAGCAGCAGCAGGGCGTAAAGCAAATTTATCCATCCTGGGCACAGGTATTAACCCTTGTATATTCGGGCAGCGTAAGCAGCATTAGAGCCAAACAATTTTTATTTAACAGCACTTTTTATATGCCGGGCCTGGCTAAAACAAACAGTTTTGCGGTAAATCTTGCATACCAGGGCAGTGGCCTTGATAACCAATATTCTTATACCAATAACTTCCCCATAGCGCGGGGTTACCGCGAAATTGACCTGCCAAGGCTGTGGAAAGCCGGGTTTAATTACCATTTTCCCATTGCGTACCCCGATTGGGGGTTTGCAAACCTTGCCTTTTTACAAAGGGTAAGGGCAAATATTTTCTTTGATTATTGCGCCGGCAGGGATGTGGCGGCAGGGGTAACATATAATTTTAACAGTTTTGGCGCGGAATTATATATTGATGGCAAAATTTGGAATGAGCAGCCTGTAACTGTAGGCTGCCGGTACAGCAAATTACTAAATGGTGGCAGTTTGTTTGAATTAGTAGCCCCAATTCTTATAATAAACTAAGTACAACTGCTTAATTTTGCACCTTTTACGGCTAAATGTGGAAAAATTAATCAGAAATTTTTCTTATTCCGTTGTATTGCATTATCTTCGCGCTCCCAAAAATTATGTCTAAACAACCGCTGATCAAACAAGATGGAGTTATTCTGGAAGCTTTGAGCAACGCAATGTTCAGGGTTAAGCTGGAAAATGGCCACGAAATACTGGCCACCATTTCTGGGAAAATGCGGATGAATTACATAAGGATTTTGCCGGGAGATAAAGTTGGGGTTGAAATGAGCCCTTACGACCTGACAAGGGGAAGGATCATTTTCAGGTATAAGTAAAAGGCTGAAAAACAATAAGTCATGAAAGTTAGAGCATCCGTTAAAAAGCGCAGCGTTGACTGCAAGATTGTACGCAGAAAAGGCAAGCTGTACATTATTAACAAAAAGAATCCCCGCTTTAAGCAGCGCCAGGGATAGATGATTGTAGATTGAAGGATCGCGGATTGTAGATTGTTTTCGCACCTTGTCTACGGTAAATTAAAATCACAAAATCGAAAATTAAGATATGGCTCGTATTGCCGGTATAGACTTACCAAAAAACAAAAGAGGCGAAATAGGCTTAACCTATATATTTGGAATAGGCCGTTCAACTGCCCAGTATATTTTATCTAAAGCAGGTATTGACTTTGATAAAAAGGTAAGCCAGTGGAATGATGACGAACAGGGTGCTATCCGTAACATCATTAACAATGAGTTTAAGGTAGAAGGCGCTTTACGCAGCGAGGTGCAGATGAGTATTAAGCGTTTGCTTGATATTGCCTGCTACCGTGGTTTGCGCCACCGTAAAGGGTTACCGGTTCGTGGCCAGCGCACCCGTACAAACAGCCGTACGAGAAAAGGCAAGCGTAAAACCGTTGCCGGCAAAAAGAAAGCTCCCAAGAAATAGAAATAACAATGGGGAAAATCCAAATTCCAACAGCAGCATAATACTACTTTGGAATTTGGAATTTTCTTTTTGTGATTTATATAAATCCGCCGGATAGTTCCGACACAGTCGGGAAAGGAGGGGATACAATTTAGAAGACTACCTACAAAAAAATCATGGCAAAAGTACAAAAATCACAACAGGCAGCCGGTGCTAAAGCCTCTGCTAAAAAAAGAGTAGTAAAAGTGGATGCCGCAGGCGATGCGCACATCAACGCTACCTTCAACAATGTTATTATCTCTTTAACCAACAAGCAGGGCCAGCTTATCAGTTGGTCATCAGCAGGTAAAATGGGTTTCAAGGGTTCTAAAAAGAACACACCGTATGCCGCCCAGATGGCTGCACAGGATGCTGCTAAAGTAGCAATGGAAGCCGGCTTAAAAAGGGTAGATGTATATGTAAAAGGCCCGGGTGCAGGCCGCGAAGGCGCCATCCGCGCACTTGCACAAAGCGGTATTGAAGTAAGTATGATTAAGGACGTAACGCCTTTGCCGCACAACGGTTGCAGGCCTCCTAAGAAAAGAAGGGTTTAATAATTGGCGATTTCAGATTGCGGATTTCAGATTGATGAACATTTGCTTTTTGTATAGCCACTATAAATACAGTAAACAGGGTTGGCGGAAGGGCTGTAGCTAAATCTGCAATCCGCAATCGCCAATCTACAATCAAAAGGGTGCATCATTTATTTTAGATTTTTAATGATGGTGCATCGTCACTAAAAAATCAAACAGTACAAAATTATGGCACGTTACACCGGACCAAAAACAAAGATCAGCCGCAGGTTTGGCGAACCAATCCTGGGCAACGGTAAATGGTTAACCAAGAACAGTAATCCTCCCGGCCAGCATGGCGCCAATAAGAAGCGCAAAGCACCGGGCGAGTACGCTAACCAGTTAAAGGAAAAGCAAAAAGCCAAATACACTTATGGTGTACTGGAGAAACAATTCCGCAACACATTTGAAGAAGCTGCACGTATTAAAGGTGTTACCGGCGAAAACCTTATCAGGTTGCTGGAATCACGTTTAGACAATACGGTGTTCCGCCTGGGCATCGCCCCTTCAAGGCCCGCTGCACGCCAGTTGGTAAGCCACAAGCACGTTACCGTAAATGGCGAAGTGGTTAACATCCCATCTTACCAGTTAAAACCAGGTGACAGTGTTGGCTTTAAAGAAAAAAGCGAAAACAATACCTCACTAACAAGTCAAATACGCGGCAAAAATGCCAAGTTCAACTGGCTTGACTGGAACGATGCTGAAAAAACTGGTACATTCGTAGCTTATCCTGAAAGGGAAAGTGTTCCTGAAAACATTAAGGAACAACTGATAGTGGAATTGTACAGTAAATAAGCCCCTGATGCCCCGGCCCTAAAGGGAGGGGAAGAAAAGGAAGCTGTACCCGCATCAAAAATTTGAAATATACTAAACCGTCTTAAGTCCCTTTAGGGATTTAGG
>FTJK01207576.1_pt1 | contig 10611 bp, 12 predicted proteins | sample 1658811 | NCBI WGS metagenome assembly FTJK01 (sample SAMEA3914857, study PRJEB12502) | metagenome | biome: forest; material: soil | place: USA | collected 2011-06-22 | depth 0.1 m
TATGATGCGGTAGATAAAACACTGCACATAGATAGTAAAGTGGGTGATTTTACAAGTTTTATTTCTACCGAAACCGGTTTTGGAACGGTAACATTTGCCGGTGGTAAAGCCGCGGTAAAAGTATATAGTGGCGCTATACCGGTTAAAAACATAAAGATTGCAGGCAAAGCTTCAGCGTTACCTGTATCCTGATCTGTTTGTTATGGAAATAGCAGAAAAAACAGTAGTGTCTTTAAGGTATTGCATGAAAAACAGTGCCGGCGATGTATTGCAAAACATACTGGGCGACAAGCCTGTTGAATATCTGCATGGTTGTGGGAGCATCATGCCTGTGTTGGAAGATTCGTTGAAAGGGTTAAAGGCCGGCGAAAAGGCATCCGTAACTATTTCAAATAGCTTGGACATACAACTTGACAGTCATTTTTATTTTGAAGTTGTAATAGATAATGTTCGCCTGGCTACTGACGAGGAAATAAAAAAAGGCAAGCCTGTAAAAGCTGAAGCTAATGACGAATGCGGACCTGATTGCAATTGCTACTCATTTTGAAATTGGCGATTGCTACGAAATACGAATCGCGCTGTGGCGTGACAAATGTGCGAATGCCGAGATCTTAAAAATGCTGTGTATAAAAGATTACCAATGACGATAAAAAGAATAGTTGCGTGTATTGTGTGTGCTGTTTTGTGCAACAGCATTTTTGCGCAGAAATCTTTATTTCAATTTGACAATAATGTGCTTTCGTCAAACTGGAGCAGCCCGGAGAATTTGAATGGCGGTAAGGGTAAGGGCGGCATGGAAAACAATACTGCTAAAGGGCATGCCTTTGATGCGATCAATGCCGGTGAAAGCAAAGCCCTGCTTGATGTGCAAGGCACCGGTATTATAAACAGGATATGGATAACCATTGACGACCGCAGCCCCGAAATGTTACGATCGCTAAAGTTTGAAATGTTTTGGGACAACGAAACAAAACCTGCTGTGTCCGTGCCATTTGGTGATTTTTTCAGTACAGCACTAAGCAAAACAGTTACGTTTCAAAACAGTTTATTTGCCAGCCCTGAAGGCAGGTCGTTTGTATGTTTGATTCCAATGCCTTTTAAAAAAGGGGCAAAGGTTGTGGTGGTAAATGAATCACCTAAAAAGCTGACACACATTTTCTTTGATGTTGATTTTCAATACCTGAAAGAATGGAAAGATGATTACATGTACCTGCATGCTTACTGGCACAGGGATACTGCAACAACCATAGGTAAGGATTTTGAATTGTTGCCCGGTGTAGGCGGGAAGGGCAGGTACCTCGGCGCAAGTATCGGCATCAATTCAAACCCAATATACGGTGATGCGTGGTGGGGCGAAGGCGAAGTAAAAATATATATTGACGGTGATAAGGATTATCCCACTATAGTCGGTACCGGCACCGAAGATTACATTGGTACTGGCTGGGGACAAGGGCAATTTACTAATAATTTTTCAGGCTGTTTAATATCAGATGGCAAACAAAAGCAATGGGCTTACTACCGTTACCATGTGCCTGATGCAATATTTTTTAATAGTGCCTGCAAAGTTACCCTGCAGCAAATTGGCGGCAACAGCCTTGACAAGGTAACTGCACTGCAAAAAGCCAATGTGCCTTTAATACCGGTAACATTGGACAATGGCGAAAAATTTTACCCGCTGTACAAAAAAGATGGCAGCATACAATTGGGCGGGGCATCGCTGCCGGGCGGTTGGCTTAACTTTTACAGAAGTGATGATGTATCAGCTATAGCTTATTTTTACCTCAATGCACCGTCAAATACAATGCCTGCACTGCAGCCGGTTGCAGTAAGGGCGTATAATTTGAAGAGTAAGTAAGAGTGCGGTGAAATGATGATTTAGACAATTATAATTTTATGCTTCTTTTTCAAAATAAAAAATGTTTGCTGTTAGCCGTTTCCCTCATTCTATGCAACTGCCTTTATGCGCAGCAAAACAGCTATGCCTATTTACTAAAATGTTTTAGCCGCCCGTCTGGTGACAGTTTTATCACAAAAATAAAAGGCATCGGCGATGTTATAATGCATTCCGCGGTAGCTGACGGACTGAAAGAAGCCGGACTAACTTATTATACCATCCCTGCTGAAAAGCTGGCTGAGCCATCGAAGAAACTTGCAGCCATTGTGGCCAACCTGCAAATAAGCCATTGGAAAAGAAAGAGTGAGATGATATCTAATGAAGCTTCTGATTCTGGCACCGTATCTTTTGCGGATGTACGCCTGCACCTGCTTGTCGAAAACATTTATATGCAGATACTTGTAATTTGCGATGGCGAAAGAATATACGAACTGGATATTTACATCGATCCTTATAATAAAGATACTTTTGACAAGGTGACTGCTGCCATAAAGAATAAAGAATGCCTGCGGTAGAATCTACTTTTTTCGCCTCACCCCCTATCCCCCTCTCCTCGCTGGGATGGGCCGCAGGAGAATAATAAAGAGATGAACTAGAAATAAAATGATTGCCTTCATTGCAGTTACATAACCGGCTTATCATTAAGCTATTCATCTAATCAATTACATTTGCTTTTCAATATATTATTCCCATGAAGAAAATCTTCACTATAGCTTCGGTATTATTTTCTCTTAGTGTTTGCGCGCAGGATAATATCACGTTGCCAACTGCAAAATTTATAACGGGTGACAATACACAATATAAGGAGGCCGGTTTTAACGATGCGGCCTGGGCAACTATTAATGCCAATGCAGTATGGGAAGAACAGGGCTATCCTGATTATAACGGTTATGCCTGGTACAGGTTTCATTTTACGCTGCCATCATCATTAAAAAAGAAATCTTTCTGGAAAGATTCATTACGCATACTTGTGGGTAAGGTTGATGATGTGGATGAAACATTTTTAAATGGCGTTAAGATAGGCCAAACGGGATCCTTGCCCACTGATGCAGGCGGGTATGGCGGCGAATACCAGGTATCGCGCGATTATCATATTGCAACAAATGATAAAGCATTAAACTGGGATAAGGAAAACGTAATAGCCGTGCGTGTATATGACGGTGGTGGCGGCGGTGGCATGTACAGCGGCATACCAATAATAACGATGATGGATATTATTGACGGCGTAAGCGTTAATGCAGAAACCGGGGATAACGAAGCCGAAATAACAGTGAGCAATACACTTAAGCAACCGGTACCCGGCATGCTAAAAATACAGGCAAGGGATGGTGACGCAGATAAGGTTATCAGTACATCATCACAAAGCATTAGTATTGGCGCGCTTCAGTCATACAGCAAAAAAATCGCCATTCCGCAAGGCAAGCGCATTGAAGTATTTGCATCATTCACCGAAAAAAATACAGGCAAAACAAAAAGCGTTAGTGTAGTTACCAAATATATACTCACTCCGCCACCTACAGCCACACCAAAAATAAACGGGGCGAAAGTGGTAGGCGTAAGGCCGGGTTCGCCCTTCCTGTATAAAATTGCGGCCACAGGGCAGAAGCCTTTGCAGTATGCGGCAACAAACCTGCCCGCCGGTTTACAATTAGATGCCGCTACAGGAGTTATAAGCGGTGTGCTGCCAACGCAAGGCAACCATGAAGTGCAGTTAACCGTTACCAACAGCCTGGGCAAGGATGTAAGGATACTTACGATAAAGGCAGGCAATCTTTTAGCACTTACCCCACCAATGGGCTGGAATAGCTGGAACTGTTGGGGCTTGAGTGTAAGTGAAGAAAAAGTAAAGAGCAGTGCGCAGGCATTAATTGATAAAGGATTAATTGACCATGGCTGGACGTATATGAACATTGATGACGGCTGAGAGCAACCCGTACGCGCCGTTGATGGCACAGTAGTGCCTAATGCAAAATTTCCCAACATGAAAGGGCTGGGTGATTGGCTGCACGCGCACGGTTTAAAGTTTGGCATATATTCATCGCCGGGGCTTACTACCTGCGGTGGATATTTAGCAAGCTACCAGCATGAGATGCAGGATGCTACAAGCTATGCCACCTGGGGGATTGATTATTTAAAATACGACTGGTGCAGTTACGGCGATGTATATGCAAGAGAAAAAGACTCGTCGCTGGCGGCATATATGAAGCCATACCAGGTAATGCAAAAAGCGCTTAAAGCGCAACCGAGGGATATACACTACAGTCTTTGCCAGTATGGTATGAAAGATGTTTGGAAATGGGGCGCAAAAGTGGATGGCAATACATGGCGCACAACTGGCGATATTGTTGATACATGGGAAAGCCTCAGCAGCATTGGCTTTAACCAAACAGCACCCGGCCCTTACGCAGAACCCGGCCACTGGAATGATCCTGACATGCTTATTGTGGGCAAGGTTGGCTGGGGCGATAATCTGCACGATACACGCTTAACGGCAGACGAACAATACACACATATAAGCCTTTGGTGCTTATTATCTTCTCCCCTGCTGATAGGGTGCGATATAAGCAAGATGGATGCTTTTACTTTAAACCTGTTAAGCAATGATGAAGTGCTTGCTTTAGACCAGGATGCGCTTGGTAAACAAGCGGAGCAAAAATTGAAAACAAATACCCACCAGGTTTGGATAAAACAACTGGATGATGGCAGCAAAGCGATAGGCATTTTTAACACAAGTGATGGTTATGAAGCAGTAACTTTAAGCTGGCAGGATTTTGGTTTAAGCGCTAATGAGAAAGTGCGCGACCTGTGGAGACAAAAGGATTTAGGTACGGTTGCCAATACATTTGCAACAAGAATTGCACCGCATGGAGTGACATTAATAAAAGTAACAGAGTAGCTATGACAAAGCTGAGTGTGAACATAAATAAATTTGCCACGTTGCGTAACAGCAGGGGTGGCAATAATCCTGATGTGGTTAAGGCTGCCATTGATGCGCAAAAATTTGGTGCGGATGGGGTAACGGTACACCCGCGGCCTGATGAAAGGCATATACGGTACCAGGATGTGCGCGACATAAAAAAAATAATCATCACTGAATTTAATATTGAAGGCAACTGCACAGAACAGAAATTTGTTGAACTGGTGCTTGAAGTAAAACCAGAACAGGTGACACTGGTACCGGATGCACTTGGCCAAATTACCAGCAACCATGGATGGGACACCGTTGCCAACAAAGATTATTTAATTGGCATGGTAAAAATCTTTAAGTCTGCGGGCATACGTGTAAGCATTTTTGTTGACCCAGATATAGCCATGGTAGAAGGCGCTGCCACCACAGGCACGGACCGCATAGAACTATATACTGAGCAATTTGCCACTGAATATTTAACTGACCAGGCCAAGGCTGTTGCACCTTATGTGCTCGCCGCACAAAGAGCAAAAGAACTGGGCCTTGGCTTGAACGCAGGCCACGATCTTGACCTGCACAACCTTAAATATTTTAAGCAAAACATACCCTGGCTTGATGAGGTATCAATTGGCCATGCACTTGTAGTGGATGCTATTTATTTAGGGTATCAAAATACCGTGCAGATGTATAAAAGGCAGTTGATATAAGCAGCTGCATATACCCTTTACTTATGCTATTCAAACATACCATTATATTGTCAAGCCTCGTTATTTGTGGCTATGCAAAAATAGTTGCGCAAACAAAATATATCACACCTGCCATCAAATATTCACCTGTTGTTATAAACACACAGATGAAAGATACTTTTTCATTTGTAAGCCAATGGGCTTATCCATGGTATGTCGAAAACGATGGCACTGGGCATTTTTCATCCGACTTCGGTGAAAAAATCACTGCGAAAGACACGGCCCAATTGTTTTTTACCGCTAAATGCAGTACAAACGTGCAGGGAGGTTATGAGATAAGATACGGCTTCGCAAAGACACAAAATACCGGTTTTGACCTGGTATTTGTAGATGGATATCCCGCTTACGGAAGTGAGTTTTATTTTTACGTTAGGGGTGACAGTTTTTATTTTATGCCATGGACTGTTTATCCAATATCCAGCTTTGGCGAAGAAATATCATACCGCATTAACCGGCAAACGCTTACCCTAAACAAGAAGAAGTATTTAACCGGCGATATTATTATCGGTTATGTTGATGCGGAGTTCACACAAATTGTTAAGATAAACGGCGAATTAAAAGATAAAAGCAAACTGTATTTGAAAGGATATTTCAGAACACCGCTGCAAATAAAACCAAGGTTGCCGAAAGACGATTAGTAATGTCGGGCAAGCGTCAATTTCAGCATAGTACCCGTGTTCGTGAGACACGAACACGGGCGGGTGAAAGCCTGATTATGGCAGTCGGTTATGCCTTCCCTCCTGCCACTTATCACGCCCCTTGTGTATTCTATCATAAAAAAATACAGTGCCCTTAAATGTTATGTAGTTTGGTAACACAAAAACCTAACATATATGAGAAAGTTATTATTTGCGCTTGCTATTTTTTCATCCCCTTATATTCATGCACAGTTAACCAGTACACCTAATGGCGGTAACAAAAAGGCCATTGTTGGTGAACGGATCGGTATAACCGATGTTACCATTGACTATAACCGCCCCGGCGTAAAAGGCCGCGATGGAAAGATATGGGGCCAGTTAATACCACCCGGGCTTACTGACCAGGGCTTTGGCAACACCAAACAGGCACCATGGCGCGCGGGTGCAAATGAAAATACCACGATAGATTTTTCCACTGATGTAAAAGTTGAAGGACAGCCTTTAGCTGCTGGTAAATATGCTTTTTTTATATCGTATGACAAAGACGAGAGCACACTTATATTTTCGAAGAACAGCTCATCATGGGGCAGCTTTTTTTATAACCCTACCGAAGATGCTTTGCGTGTAAAAGTAAAACCAGTGCCCGCTGAAAAGAGCGTTGAATGGCTTAAGTATGAATTTACCGACCAGAAGCCAACAAGCGCAACTGTTGCACTGCAATGGGAAAAATTTGTGATACCTTTTAAGATTGAAGTTGACCTACCAGCTACACAAATTGCATCGTTCAGAAAAGAGCTGCAAACAGACAGGGGCTTTCAGTGGGAGGCATGGGCACAGGCAGCGCAATGGTGCGTGGATAACAATACCAACCTTGAACAGGCGCTGGTATGGAGCGATACTGCAGTAAGCCTAAATTTTGGTGGTGACAGAAGTTTCCAGAGTTGGAGTACAAAAGCGCAAGTACTTGACAAACTGGGCCGCGGTTCAGAGGCAGCGGAAGTAATGAAGAAAGCTTTACCGTTTGGCAACGAATTTGAAGTACACCAATATGCAAGGCAGTTACTAACTGCAAAAAAAACGCAGGAAGCATTACAAGTGTTTAAAATGAACTATGACGCACACCCCGGTGACTATGTAACTGCTGCAGGGCTTGCGCGCGGTTATTCAGCCACTGGCAATTATACCGAAGCGTTAAAATATGCGCAGATAGCTTTGCCTTTAGCGCCACCCGGTGCTTCCAAAGCAGCAATGGAAAAAGCAATTGAAACATTAAAATCAGGGAAGGATTTTAATTAACAATTGTTGTATATCAAACACCCTTCCGGTAATGTGCCGGAAGGGTGTTTGTGTTTTGAGATACACTGCTGTTTAAAAACGTCGCAGCGTGTTGGCTTTGATCCTGCCCTTCGGGGAAAAAATTAAAATTATACCTTTACCAAGTATATTCGCTCCGTTGCAATGATAGTTACACAATTACCAAACCCACATAATTACAGCAATGCCAGCCAACAGGAAACGGGCAACGTGGTTATTAGTGCAATCACAAGGGATAAATATTATTATCCGGCGCATCAAACACCTTACCTGCTTGTAACCAATTATATAAGCACCGGAAGCTACCTGGTGAATAACCAACCTACAGATATCAACGATAAATACTTTTATTTTTTACAGGCGGGCAGTAAACTTGAAATAGATTTTACCGGGAACGCCGCCTTACAAACGCTGCTTGTGTTATTTAACAGCACGTTTATTACCGAAGCAATGCATGAGAATACCGCGACAGATAAACAGTTATTGGATGACCCATTTTACACCGGCATCAAAGATGTTTACATACCGCCGGTACCGTTTTGCATAAATAAAAGCATGCAGCGGTTATTAATGCGGTTTAAGAGCAGTGCTGCTATGGATGAAGGGCAGTTTACATTTCTGCTGTTGAATATAATTAACCAGTTCTGTTTGCTTAATGATGCTACTAAAAAACAAATAGGCAATATCCGTGCGGTAAAAAAATCGACCCGGGAAGAGCTCTATAAAAGATTATTCATGGCAAAGTTGTTTATGGAAGAGAATATTCATACCCCCATAACCATTGAAGATATTGCTAAAGAGGCATGCTTAAATAGTTTTCATTTTCTACGCAGTTTTAAGCAGGCGCATGGCACTACACCGCACCAGTTTTTATCGCAGCTAAGGCTTTTAAAAGCGTTTGATTTATTAAGCTACCATAACTACACAGTAACAGAAACCTGTGCTGCTGTTGGTTTTGAGAGTACAAGCAGTTTTAGCAACCTGTTTAAAAAGCGTTTTGGGGTTGCGCCTTCGGCGTTGTTAAAGTGATGTGGACATAAAGCTAAAGTTACATAGCGACAGTGTTCGGGTAGAGCTTAACGAGATTTAGGGCACAGAGTTAAAGGAGTTGAATACAACACGGAGTTTCACGGAGTTTTTTTGCTATTATAAAATTCTCAATTTTCAATAAGTGCAAAAATGGTAGCGTTGATATTTTTGCGGGATGAAAAATATATTATTTATCACGTTTTGCATACTTACGTATGCATGCCATAGCCAAACCAATATGAGCAACGAAAATTTTACCGCGCAGCGGTTTAGTAAAACAGCGTCTATTACTATATACGCGAACATCGAAACCGTTTTTCCGTTGTTTGGCGCATTTGAAGAAAAGAAATGGGCTGATGGATGGAGTCCCGTTTTGGTGTACCCATCGTCAGAAGAAATAACGGAAGGCTTAACTTTTAAAACAGTAGGGCATGTACACGGCGAAAAGGAAAATACCTGGGTGATTACAAAGTATGATTCCGCCAATCATTTTATTCAATATTTTATTATAGCGGCTAACCGGTATTTAACTATCACCGTACAATGCAGCGGTGCCGATGCAAACCTTACAAACGCAACTATTACCTACAGCTTTACAGGCCTTAGCGATGAAGGCAATGAAATAAGCCAGCACATATTAAGCAAAATGTACATGCATAATTTAACTGACTGGGAGGAAGCGGTTAATTATTATTTGCAAACAGGCAAAACACTGAAGGCGCACGAATAACTGCGCAGCCAAAATATTAGTTGCTCAACATATCTTGATATCCATTTATCCATTACTTTTATAGCAAACCAATTCCTGTACATTACCAAAACCCCGCTTTATGGAGGATGCTGTAGAAGAAAAACTGGAGATTGATATAAAAAGGGAATTTCAGCTTGAGAGGATGGTACTCTTCAGCGATGCTGTATTCGCCATTGTAATAACCCTGCTGGCAATAGAGATTAAAATTCCCGAATCGGAGAAAAAATACTCATCAGATGAATTGCTGCACCATGTTAAGTTACTGGTACCAACCATACTGGCATATGCATCAAGCTTTATAGTAATTGGGATTGTTTGGTACAAGCACCTGCAAATTTTTGCAAGGCTAAAAGATTATGACAAAGGCCTCGTGATACGCAACCTCGCGCTGCTTTTTTGCATAGGATTATTTCCTTTTGGCGCTTCCATGGTATCGCACCCCAACAACATTATATTACCATATATCGTTTATTTTATCGTAGTTTTTATGTGTAATATAGCCCAGGTTACACTGCACTATTACATTTTTTATCAAAACCCGGCGCTGCTGCATACGCCACCCACAAACGTTGAAAGGTTAAAAGTAAAAACCGCGCTTATTTTAATTAGCACCCTTGGCATAAGCGCAACTATCGCGGGAATATTATTTGTGCTGATTGATAATCCTGAATACAAGCCGTTTGCATTATTTATCGTACTATCTGTCCCCTTACTAAGAAGATACCTTGACAGGAAGAACAAGCTGAAACAGGACTAAAATTCATTAGCTCACACAATAATTAAAATCAGGAACATGAAAATAATAACCATTTTGCGTACAGTAATAGTATTCTGCATCATTATGCAAAGCCACTCCCTGTTTGCACAAAACCCCATTAACTGGACTGCTGACCAGCTAATGCAACCTGGCGCACTTGCTAAAAATATACAGGATGGCAAAAACATCCCCACCATTTTTTGCGTTGGGCCGGGTGCCACAATACCGGGCTCTATTAATATAGGGCCAGCACAACTATCGGACAATATAGCAAAGCTTAAAAAGGCGCTGGACAGCCTGCCGAAAAACACCGCCATTGTTATTTACTGCGGCTGCTGCCCGTTTGAACATTGTCCCAATGTGCGCCCTGCAATCGAAGCTTTAAAACAGGGAGGCTTTACAAATTATAAGTTGCTTAATCTGGAGCATAATATAAAAGCTGACTGGTTAGATAAGGGCTATCCAAAAATATAACAGCCGTTTTACTAAGCTATTTGCCCGTTTTTTTAAGTTCTTCGGTTGTCCAGGGTTTATCCCTGCCTTTGGTTTGTTCACGTACTTTTTTTACTTCGTC
>FTJK01000027.1_pt8 | contig 10545 bp, 13 predicted proteins | sample 1658811 | NCBI WGS metagenome assembly FTJK01 (sample SAMEA3914857, study PRJEB12502) | metagenome | biome: forest; material: soil | place: USA | collected 2011-06-22 | depth 0.1 m
AAGTAAAATAAAGATTAGTAAACCAGCCGTTATTGGTGCAGTGATAAATTTAGGCTTTTGCCTTGACTTGCTTGATTTTGAAAATTTATCCTTTTTAAAAGAAGCTTATGAATTGCTTAGGTTTACGTGTTTAGATTTAAGCCAACCTATGCCTGTAAATAAAAAAGGTGGCAGCGCTAAAGATTTACTACTAAGGGAACTTGATTGTGCGGTAATTGAGACGTTACATCAATTCAGGGAAGAGAAAAATATGCAACCTTTTGATTCTGCCAGGGGAGTTTTTTGGGAAGGAAATGAAATATATGAAAATGCTGGCTTTAAAGAAAAAGACCATATCCAGGTTTGCATAAGAAACCCAAATTGCATAAAAGGGTTTTTCCTTCCAAAGAAAGAAGATTCTAACTTTAATAAAGTTTAATATTTAGATTCCTCTATTGAAGGATTTAAAAGTAGCAGTGGCGAAATCCTTAGAAAATATGAAGGCGGGGAAATGGGAAAGAAATAAAATGGTTGGGTGGAATTAAGGAAGAGGTGGAAATTAAAATTTGGCTGCGAATACTCTACTCATTGTATTCAATATTCATTTAAACTTATCATGAAACTAACCGCCAGCAAAAACGAAACAATAGAAATTATTCTTGAAAAGAATGATGGCTTACTATGGGGCAGGGTTGAAACTACCGGGGATTTTATGCCCACTCCTTATGGAGAAACAAAGGAGCAGCTTATTGCCAATTTGAAAGAACTGATACTAGACTACGTAACACATGAGGGAGCGAAAGACGTTTTTTGGAGCGGGTTACATTTAGACAATTTAAACATCGAATTTAAATACGACCTGCAGGCTTTTTTCCAGGAACACGATTATTTAAAGATAAGTTCAGTTGCGGAACAAGCAGGCTTAAACCCTGGGCTTGTAAGGCAATACGCAAGCGGCGTAAAACACCCATCGCTTGAGCAAACAAATAAGATACGTAATGCAATTATGAAAATCGCAAAGGAGTTGTCCGAAGATTTGATATATGCCGGGTAAAATTTTCTTTGATGATTATAAATGGTTTTTAAATGAAAAAGTTTTTACAGATTATTTTTTTTGTCATTTTTACTATAGCACTTTATTTTACAATCAGCCGTGCATCGCCTAATAATTATAATATAGCAGTTTATGCTATTTTTGTGGCTTTACTTTCGTATTTATTATTTCTTGAATTGAGCCAGGTTTACAAGGCCAGGAAAAGCACTATTTGTAACGGAGTTATAATAGATGTCGTAAAAATTGATGAAACAGACAATCCGGATTATAGTTTGGAAATAAAATTTATTTCACCTGCGGATAATATAGAATATGTGATTAAAGCCAAGACACCTGCATTGCCGACCGGCAAATTTGTTGATGTAATATTTAATGACGAAAATCCTAGTAATTCAACGTTGTATTTCAAGCCTACGCCTCATCGGCTGATTCTTTATATATTGAGTATTTTATTTTTCTCATATAAACTACTTGCGAGCCTTTACAACAATTAACGTTAAAGGCATTACGGCTTAAAGATTGGCTATTCCTTCCCCTCCGCATATTTTTTAAAGTTATTCAAAATGGCCTGCCAGCCGCCCCGCTGCAGTTCAACGGGGTTGGCGGTTTCTGCTTCAAAGGTTTCTACAATGCTGGTGTTGTCGCCATCGGCGGTAAAGGTTACTGATACTGTTCTGCCATCACCCAATGTGTAGGCAATCAACTCTTGATTTTTAACTTCGTCATACACACCGCCAAAATCAAAACCAAAGCTACCGTCTTTTGCTTCCATGCGGCTGGAAAATGTACCACCGGTACGCAGATCGTTTTCGGCCTTGGTTGTGTGCCAATCGTCGGAGGCGCTGTTCCATTGCATTATGTCTTCTGGTGTGCTCCAGAGCTTCCAAACTTTTTCTACCGGCGCGTGTATAGTTGCGGTTACCGTGATCATTAGTTTCCCTGGTTGTTGCATATCGTTTTTCTTTATAGCAAGTTAATGGTTTTGGCAATTTTTGAGAAGCAAAAAATCAAATGCAGGTATGTTCTATTACAATTCTTCATCCTTGAGATGCAGTAATATTAAGCACAGTGTAATGAAAGTTACTATCCTGTCTGCACTATATAAGCCATTCCAGGTTTGGCTTTGCCACATGCTAAACCACTCGCCGCCAATCACCTCAAAACATACAAACCATATAAAAATGCCCAATAATAAACCGGCCACCCCCAAATTTTTGGAAACATGAAACTGGGAGGCTGAAGTTCTAAGGTTCTTCCATAACAGCCACCCGCCTTTTATGCAACAAAATGCTGTAACAGTTTCCACGGTAATAAGCAAGATATACCCCGTATGGAAGAGAAATGGCTGGTGCATCGCACGGTAGTGAACATTGCTTTGAGGGAAGGTTGTATCCATGTTCATTACATGCTGTACAAAGGCGTAATTGGTGTAATAGTCAGTTACATTACCAATTACCACAAGCAGGCACATTAATCCAACGGCCGAAACAGCAGCGGCCTTGGTGATGCGGAACAATAAATTGGTTGAATACATGGCGGTGCTCCTTTTTTTGATTACCCCGGATACAATGTAGTTAATTTTTTGGGCGCTTCTTTTATTTGCATTGCCTCACTCCATTGTAGCGGTTGCGGAAGCTGGCTATTACTAAACTCTATATGTACCACTCTGCGGCTTTTGTTATTACCTGTCCTTCCCGAGGCATGCATTAATAATGGGCGCATTATCATGATGCCGCCTTTTTTAACTGTACAGGTATTTTCTTTTCCTGCGCCAATTTTATCCGGCCGGCAAATGCCCTTTGCATGCGAGCCTGGTATAACTTTTAGCGCGCCATTATTTTCATCGGTATCATCCAAGTGTATGCGGATGGTAAAATTATCAGCCAGCATTTCTGCCGGTGGTTGTACAGCAAATTGGCCTTGTTTTTTTGTCCAGTTGCAGAACCCATCAACCTCATGTTTATTATCAACAGCAATAGTCAGGTCCTGGTGCCAGGCCACAAACCAGTTGGAGGAACCGGGCTTATCAAAATAAATTGATTTAACCACGAAATAATCCTGCCCGAAAAGGTTGGTTATAGTGGCAATAAGCTTTTCATTAAAAACATGCGGAACCACGCCAGGCACTTCGTGCAGAAAGCGCCTTATGGCAAAGAGATCGCCTGTTTGGCGGAAGAATGGGGTGGTGGTGTTAGCTGCGGCTATTGCGGCTGTTATTGCATCTATTTCTTGATTGGTAAAGACGTTGTTAGTGATTGTAAAGCCATCAGTGGCGATACTTTGCTTGTGATCCTGCTGAGGTTGCATGTTTTGCATTTGCGAAGGCAAAGATACGCACGTATTGGCTTCACACAGAGGCACAAAGAAGATGCGAAAGCTTTAATAACAGGATGACATGTTTTGGAATGAGGTCATCCCTTTATGAAGAACGGGGCGTTACGGTTCGCGAGACACGAACCGTGGCGGCACTTCAAGTACACTGGCTAAAGTACCACAGTCTTTACAAAGTATCCGGCGGGGAAAATGTTTGCAGGGATTTGGGGGTTGGATGCAAAAAGCCCGTAGAAAGTGCTGCCGCTGCCACTCATGGATGCATAAATGGCGCCCTGCTGGTACAATGCATGCTTGATGGATTGCAATTGCGGATATGCGGCTATAACTGGTTTTTCAAAATCGTTTGCAAGTTCCTCTTTCCATGTGCTAACAGGCTGGCTTACGATTGCTTTTACGCTCTTAGCTGGTTTGGCGGGCTTGATTTGAGAAAATGCCCAACCCGTTGGAATATGGATACCGGGATTAACGAGTACAAGGGTATAACCAGACAGCGGCATGGTAACCTTTTCCAGCTTCTCCCCTCTTCCTTCTGCAAAACATGGGGTGTTAATGATGAAGAAAGGGCAATCGCTGCCTAATTGAAGAGCGTAGCTTATGAGCTGCTCCTGCCCGATACCCAGGCTGAACTTTTTGTTGAGCAGCAACAAGGTAAAAGCGCCATCCGCGCTGCCCCCGCCAAGCCCCGCGCCCATAGGAATAACTTTATGCAGGTGCATGGCCACGCCGGGCAATTGGGGGAAATCATTTTTAAGCAGGTGATATGCCTTTATGCAAAGGTTATCGCTCTCCTCCCCTGTAATTTGCAGGCCGGAATGGCTGTATATAACCGGTTGGGTGGTGTTGTGCGAAGCAATAACCTCCAGCACATCCTGCATAGGCACTGGCAAAAATACCGTTTGAAGGTTATGAAAGCCATCATCCCTTTTGCCGGTGATATTTAGCCCGAGGTTTATTTTGCAATTGGGAAAAAGAAGCATATTTGAAGATGACAGATATGAGGTAGAAAGTTGACCGATGTTAGATGACAGTTGACAGGAAGAAAGTTTGTAATTTATAGTTTGTAGTCTGTAGTTGACAAAAACCAACTGCGCTCTCCATCTGTCATCAGTCATCTATCATCTGTCAACTACTTTGACCGCTTATTCATTTCGTCCCGAATGGCGATGGCACGAATGTAATCCTCCTGTTCCAGCACCTCGTTCAACAGTATTTGCAATTCCTCCAGGTTCATGTGCGAAATTTCTTCCCGTGATGCTGAAGGCGGCTCGTCTACAGTAATATCGGTCTTTTTCTTTTTGTTGTTGTCTTCCATTAAAATACCTGCACTCTCCAATATATGCTCGTAGGTATAAATGGGGCAGCTAAACCGTACCGCCAGGGCCAGTGCATCGCTTGTGCGGCTGTCAATTTCCACGGTATCGTGCTCACTGATGCAAATAAGCTTTGAGTAAAAAATGCCTTCCTGCAGGTCGTTTATCACAATTTCCATCAGGTCAACATTAAAGGCGTTCATAAAATTCTTCATCAGATCGTGCGTTAGGGGGCGGCTTGGCTGCATACGCTCCAGCGCAACTGCTATAGCCTGTGCCTCAAAACCGCCTATTACAATAGGCAGGCGGCGAAGGCCATTTACCTCGCCCAACACTACCGCGTAGGAGTGCGTTTGAGTTATACTGTGCGATAATGCTATTATTTCCAGTTCTATCTTCTTCATGTCCGTAATGATCCGGTATTTGGGTGTTATTCAGCAAAAATAAACAATTACGTTATTAAAAGGTTGTTCATCAAATTCTAATTCCTTTTACCCAAATCCAAATTTTTGGTGCAATATATTTCACTTTCACCTGAAAAAACAAAAAAAGAGCGTGTGTGGCCTGTGGAACATGAGGCAGATAGTAACGACTGCCTTTTAGGTGATTTGCAATTACATTTTTTAACCTTACCCAGCATAGCATCCCAAAATTTTAACACAATCTCATTTATTTTGCTAACTTGTTTTAAATATATACCAACCAACTTAAAATAATATACCATGGCACAGGAGAGCAACCTTTTTTCAGAACTTGAAGACAAAGAAAAAACAAGCACTTTAAGAACGCTTACTGTGCTTACTTTTATTGGCAGCGGACTTGGCTTATTGTTTGGTATTATAGGTTTCTTTTTTGCGGATAAGGCTTACGACCAAGCATTGAACCCAGAGGCAGCAGTACCCTCATTTGTTAGAGATATGAATACCCCTGAGCACATAGAGATGCTTAGGAAAAGTGTGGAATATAAGGTGCCGGTTTTAATATTGTATCTTATAACGCAGACGCTTTGCATTTTTGGAGCTATAAAAATGCGGAAACTGCAAGCCGACGGATACTGGTTATGGCTTATTGGTGAAATATTACCAATCCCGGTTTCGATAATACTGCTTGGCACGGGCAGTTTTAGCGGTATTTGGGGATGGGTTAGCGTTGCAATCATTCTCACATTTATATTATTATACACGGCTCAAAGAAAAAACCTAACCGCTAATATTCAATCTTAAAACATATTCTGCTTTATAACTTCGCCCGTTCATATTGCGCGGGCCAGGCAATATTTTCATTTAACTGTTTTGCCGCGTGTAACGGAAAATAGGGATCGCGCAACATTTGCCTGGCCAACAAAACAATATCAGCCTGCCCATTCATTATTATATCTTCCGCCTGCTGCGCTTCTGTTATTAAACCTACCGCGCCGGTTGGTATACCTGTTTCCTTTCTTATTTGTTCTGCAAACGCTACCTGGTAACCCGGCCCGAGGCTTATACGCTGATGCCTGACCGCACCACCTGATGAACAATCAATAAGGTCAACACCTTTTTCTTTTAATATGCTGCAAAGCTTAACGGATTGCTCAATATCCCACCCACCTTCAGCCCAGTCTGTACAGGATATACGCACAAACAAAGGGTATTCCGGTGGCCATACCGTTTGTACCTGTTCAATGATATGTAACAATAAGCGGATACGATTCTCAAAACCGCCGCCGTACTCATCGGCCCTGATATTTACCAGCGGCGACAGAAACTGGTGGATAAGATAACCGTGCGCAGCATGAATTTCCAAAACCTTATAGCCTGCTTTTACAGCCATTAAAGCAGCCTGTTTAAAATCGTCAATCACTTTTGCAATACCTTCTGCTGTTAATGCCAGCGGCGCCCCGTCATCCGTATGAAAAGGTATATTGCCGGATGATACCGTTTGCCAGCCACCGTTATCAACCGGTATAAATTTATTTCCTTTCCACGGGATGCTGGTGCTTGCCTTGCGCCCCGCATGCGCCAACTGTATGCCCGCTACCGCGCCATGTGCATGTATAAACGTTGTTATTTGCTGCAACTTTGTAATGTGTTCATCTTGCCACAAACCCATATCATCCGGTGAAATTCTTCCTTCCGGCGAAACGGCTGTTGCCTCCTGTATTACCAACCCTGCACCACCTACAGCACGGCTGCCTAAATGTACCAGGTGCCAATCGTTTGCAAAACCATCTGCTGATGAATATTCGCACATAGGCGATACAGCTATCCTGTTTTTTAGTGTTATGCTTTTTATTGTGAGGGGAGAAAAGAGTTTGCTCATAGATTAAACTGTTTATGGAGCGAAGGTAATTGTTTGTTTTTTCGCGCCACCCCTTATTCCCCTCTCCTCGCGGAGAGTGGGGCGGAGGAGAGCACAACGAGGATGATATTGAAGGATCAATTTTGCGATAGAAATTTCGAAGTGAAATAAAATGTAGATAGCCGTATCAATGTCGTTGAATTAAGGATTTCACTCACTTGGTATGGATTTGTGAAGACACAAATCCGGGCGAACTGCTCTCGATGGTGTCTCCACCATCGAAATAAAAAGGCTTAATTCAACGACATTGATAGCCGTATGTGTGTACACTTATTAAAAAAGCAATATTTCGATTGGTAATTAAATACAGGTACCAAGGCTGTAAAATGATGGCTTTATTATGCACAACAGTTAACACATATTAACAAATATGTTAACTGCTGTTAAATTTAAACCGCTACAAAGCAGTGCTGCGCTGCATTTCAGGTTTTCATCGCATTTCTTTGGCTGTTTGTATCATGTACAAACCACACTTTAAAAACGCGGTGTACGTTTGCACTGTCAATGTAACAAACAATAAAAAAAACTCAAAAAATCATAACAAAATGAAAAAGACAATCTTATCAATCGCTCTTGGTTTAGTAACCATGTTATTTGTAAACAACAGTTTTGCAGCAGGTAAAATTACTGCGTCAGATGTTAAACGTTACGAAACCGGCAAGGGCTCTATCGTTGTTGCAGGCAATGTAACTTCCGTGTTCAACCAGAAAGGGAAATTTATTTATTCCATCAGCCGCTATAGTGCAGACAACCTGCCCAAAGATATTTTTGATGTAGTGCGTAAAAACTATGGCCAGTTTTATATTGCGGGGATGGAAAAAGTTGAACAACGCGGCAGCAATGATGTTTACATCGTTCACCTGGAAGATAATACCACTATCAAAACTTTGCAGGTAAGCAATGGCGAAACCGAACTGGTGCAGGATTTTGTGAAAGGCTAACCACGATTTTGACCTGATTTTTCTGATTGCCCTGATAGGGGAATGTGAAAAGTGAATTGTGAAACGGAGGAATGAAACGTCAAACATGAAAGAGTAAATTCTTTTATGTTTGACGTTTTTTGTTTTTATGCTTTACTGGTTTATATAGCATGAATAAACATATCGCCCCGAATTTTTTTAACACCATGCGTACGGCTCATTTTTACGTGTATAACTTTTATTATCGCCTCACGAATATTCTTTACCTTCAATACCCAAATTTCATATCCTTATGACTGAGCAGGAAATAGTAGAAAAAATACAGCAATCAGATCATCATAAAATAAAATTTGCGGTAACGGATATTGACGGCATATTACGCGGCAAAGTAATCAGCAAGACGAAGTTTTTAAAAGCCGTGAAAGAAGGCATAGGCTTTTGTAATGTAATATTCGGGTGGGATATGAATGATGCCGTATATGATAACACAACACTAAGCGGCTGGGACACCGGTTACCCCGATGCTTTTGCGACCATTGACCTTAATACCTTACGCAATATACCGTGGAACGATAACCTGCCATTTTTTTTAGCCGATTTCAGTAATGCAAAAGAGATGAGCGGCGCATGCCCGCGCACGTTGCTGAAAAACATACGCCAACAGTGTGTTGATATGGGGTATATGCCTTTATTCTCCAAAGAATTTGAATGGTTTAATTTTAAAGAAACACCGCAAACATTAAAAGATAAAAGTTTTGTAAACCCTGTACCGCTTACACCGGGTATGTTTGGCTATTCTATTTTGAGGACGTCGGAAAAGCAGGCTTTTTACAACGATATTTTTGACCTGCTGCAAAAATTTAATGTTCCCCTGGAAGGGCTGCACACAGAAACAGGCGATGGTGTATATGAAGCTGCCATTGAGCATACCGATATACTGGAAGCGGCAGACAGGGCCGTACTTTTTAAGACAAGTGTAAAAGAGATAGCTTACAGGCATGGTATAATACCCAGCTTTATGGCAAAGTGGAACAGCAACCTGCCCGGCTGCAGCGGCCACATACATCAAAGCCTTTGGGATGCCGCTGGTAATATTAACCTGTTTTATGACGATGGCAATGAAGCACACATGAGCGAACTGCTTAAACATTATATAGCAGGCCAACTACATTGCCTGCCGCATATACTGCCCATGTATGCGCCCACAATAAACAGCTATAAACGTTATGTGGAAGGGGCATGGGCTTCCACATCAGTAAGCTGGGGTATTGAGAACAGAACAGCAGCTTTGCGCGTTATCAATCACAGTTATATATCTACAAGGCTTGAAACAAGGGTGCCCGGCGCCGACGCTAACCCTTACCTAAGCCTGGCAGCAAGCCTTGCTTCGGGTTTATATGGCATAAAACATAAATTGCCTTTGAGTTTACCCGCTGCAAACGGCAATGAGTACCAGAATACCAACAGCCTTAAATTTCACAAAACATTACACGAGGCAACAGAGGCAATGAAATCTTCGGGTATTGCGCATGAATTATTTGGCGATACCTTTGTTGACCACTTTACAAAAACAAGAGAATGGGAATGGAGACAGTTTATACAGAAGGTAACAGACTGGGAAATGAAACGCTACTTCGAAATAATATAGTGGAAATTAAAGGTGCGTTTGATAAGCGCAAAAACGACAAAACATATGTTTGTCTATGATAAACTTAAATCTTTCGAGAAGCCCTAACTTCGACCCCAACAAGCATAAAAACTCTCCAGAGGAGGAAAAAATATTTGAGCATTTTATTCGAGAATTTTTACCTCCAGTGGATAATAAGAGAAAAAAATCAGGCAATGAGTTAGAATATGTCTTAAGTAAGGTAAACAGTATTATGAAAGCGAAACTCAACTTTCGACTTGGCGCAAGAGCTTTTCAAAAAGTTCTTGATGGCAATAATTATATGATAATGTCCAGAGATTTTGAATGGGATCCTGACATTAAAAAATTAAGGAGTATAAAAACAGGCAAACCAATAGCAGATTTTTATGGCTCATGGGACTCGTCTTTATATTATACAAATGTTGACCCGCTAATTGTAAGAAAATTACATTTAATTATTTCTAATCCTACAAATATGGGCGATAAGAAAAGAATTGAAGTGGAAAAATTAAAAACGAGAATAGGCAGTTTTGCCGAAAAATATAGTATTGAAAAAAATTAGGTTGAATTTCATTAAAAAAATGATTTTTCAAGGAGATGGGAAAGGAAACAGTTTTTACAGAGAATCAGAAGACAAATGGCGAGACTTTTTTTCGAAATAATCTGACACGACAAACTATGCCTTTTATAGATTTTACCGCTATTGTTAAAGAAGCCTGGCAGGCTTATGACAATACGAGGGAGATAGTACGCATTGTGGACATAAGCGCCAAGGTATCAACCAACCACGTTTACCGCGTTACTTTTAAAGACAGGAGCTTTATTATAGCCAAGCTTAGTTACTACGGCAAGTACGCTCATTTTGCGGAAGACCATGCGATCATCAATTCACTTTCAAACAACCTGCCCGCTCCGTTTGAAAACTTTCTTGCGCGGTCGCTGATGAAGGGCAATGAGTTA
>FTJK01003015.1_pt1 | contig 10501 bp, 6 predicted proteins | sample 1658811 | NCBI WGS metagenome assembly FTJK01 (sample SAMEA3914857, study PRJEB12502) | metagenome | biome: forest; material: soil | place: USA | collected 2011-06-22 | depth 0.1 m
CTCCATTTCGGATGCTATTAAAGCAGGGTTGGCGCTTGTACCCGAAGACAGGAAAAAAGACGGCCTTGTGCCTGGGCTTGACGTAAAGAATAATATCGCACTTACAACTTTGGGCGATATGGAGAATTACGGGATACTGAACGGTAACAAAGAAACGGCGCTTGCGAAAAAATATATTCTTGATCTTAAAATAAAGGCTTCATCTGAAACACAGAAAGTAAATAACCTTAGCGGCGGCAACCAGCAAAAAGTAGTGCTCGCAAAATGGCTGGCAACAAATCCTGTCATACTAATGCTTGATGAGCCAACGAGAGGTGTTGACATACATGCAAAACTGGAGATTTACAAATTAATATCGCAATTAGCCGAAACGGGCATGTGTATTATCGCAGTATCCTCTGAGCTGCCCGAAATACTTGCCATATCAAACAGGATACTTGTGTTATCAGAAGGGAAATTAACCGCCGAATTACCCATAGAGCAGGCAACCGAAAACAATATTCTTTCAGCAGCTATTCCCAAAACTATTTAATACACATGCAACTTGCAGCAAATATAAAAAAGCGAAATTTTTCCCTTGCAAAATTGCAGCCGCTTATTGCGCTTTTCCTGTTATGCCTTGCAATCAGCATTTTTTCGGACAAGTTCCTTACTGTTTCCAATGCATGGAATGTAATGCGGCAGGTATCTGTGAACATTTGTATATCAACAGGCATGACGTTAGTAGTGCTTACCGCCGGCATAGACCTTTCAGTGGGTTCTATACTTGCATTGTGCGGTGCCGTTACCGCCGGTTTGCTAAAGAATGGCCTGGAAATTCCATCGGCAAACATGTTTGTTGGGTTTACTATCATCGGTGCCATACTTGCAGGGTTATTGGTTGGCAGCCTGCTCGGCTTTTTTAATGGCTTCGTTATCACAAAATTCAAAGTACCGCCTTTTGTAGCAACGCTTGCAATGTTGACTATTGCAAGGGGCTTAACAATGCTGTGGACAAAGGGCTTTCCTATTACAAGCCTTGGCAGCAGTTTGGACTATTTAGGTACGGGCTGGTTTCTGGGTATTCCGCTGCCAGTATGGATATCGGGGCTCATTGTTTTAATGGCAGTTATACTAACCACTAAAACAAGGCTGGGCCGTTACATTTATGCAATTGGCGGTAATGAAAATGCAGCAAAGCTTTCAGGCATAAAGATTAACAAGGTTAAAATCATTATTTATTCAATGGCTGGCGTGCTTGCCGCGGTAGGTGGCATTCTTGTAACGTCAAGGCTTGATGCGGCGCAACCCAATGCCGGCACGGGGTATGAGCTTGATTCGATAGCCGCGGTGGTCATTGGGGGTACCTCACTTTCGGGCGGAAGAGGGAGCATACCTGGCACTGTACTGGGTGCCATTATTATTGGCGTGCTTAATAATGGCCTGGTGCTTTTAAATGTATCGCCTTTCTGGCAACAGGTTGTGAAAGGTTTTGTAATACTGGCAGCTGTAATTATTGACAAAGCAAATTCCAAATCAGCATAATAATGAGTGCCCGCTATATACTTGCTGTAGACCAGGGAACGAGTGGCACCAAAGCCATCGTTTTTGATAACGATGGTAAATTATTTTGCAAGGCCACTGAACCTCTTAAGACTTATTATTTTGATAATGGGTTTGTTGAGCAGGAGCCGGAGGATATATATCAAAATGTTTTATGTGCTGTTAAAAAGTGCATTGCTGCGTTCATCGCCAATGGTGGCAACATAGCCGAAATAGAAGCCTGCGGAATATCAAACCAAAGAGAAACTTTTGTTGTTTGGGATGAAAGCGGCCAGCCCCTGCACAATGCAGTTGTTTGGCAATGCAAACGCTCTGTTGATATTTGTACGCGGTTAAAAAATGAAGGAGTTGAACCTGCTTTACAGGAAAGAACGGGTTTAATTATTGACCCCTATTTTTCCGGCACAAAACTGGTGTGGCTTTATGAGAATATCGATAAAATACGCGTGGCTGTTGATAAAGGCAATGCATATTTCGGCACCGTTGACACATGGTTGCTTTATAAACTAACCAAGGGGGAAAGTTATTTTACTGACTACACAAACGCATCGCGCACATTGCTTTTTAATATCAGGGAATTGACGTGGGATGAAGAAATGTTAAGGTTGTTTCACCTTAGTAACATACAATTGCCTGCGCCCAAGCCATCGTCTTATTTATTTGGTTGTTCGGTATTTGAAGGAGTATTTGATAAGCCACTTGCCATTACTGCTATGGCAGGAGACTCGCATGCTGCTGCTTTTGGTGAAGGTTGCTTTACAGCAGGCATGGCAAAAGCAACGCTTGGCACCGGCTGTTCTGTGCTTATGAATATAGGCGGCATAGCAACGCCACCTGCAAAGGGAATGGTTACTACCATTTGCTGGAGCACTGAGGATCGTGTTGATTATGCGTTGGAGGGCGTTATCGTTTCCTGCGGCTCAACCATCGAATGGTTAAAGAATGAGCTGGGATTGTTTACTGACAGTAAGGAAACAGAAGCAATGGCAAACGCTGTTGCTGATAACAACGGTGTTTACCTGGTTCCCGCATTCAGCGGCCTTGGTGCACCATATTGGGATATGAAAAGGAAGGCTTCTATTACTGGGCTTACATTCAGTGCCAATAAAAATCATATCGTAAGAGCGGCACTTGAATCAATTGCGTACCAAATTAAGGATGTGATTGATGCAATGAGCGATGGCTGCGGCATTAATGTTAAGGAGCTAATGGTTAATGGTGGCATAACATCTAACCAGTTTGTTTTAAAATTCCTGGCGGGTGTATCAGGCCTTCCTGTAACCTGCGGCTATATGCACGATATATCTGCCTTGGGCGCGGCTTACCTTGCCGGCTTAAAAGCGGATATTTATGCAAACCTTAAACAGTTAGTATCATTAGGTGATAACAGGAAGCAAGTGACGCATAATGCCAATAAAGAGCAATTCAACAGGTACCATGCCGAGTGGAAAACAATAATTAATACTAAGAGTTAAATCATCACATAAATAAAAAACACACAGCAATGAGAAAATATATATGTGTTATTACATTGGCACTTTGTTTAGTATGCACGCACAGTTTTGCACAGCCGGCCGTGGATCAAAAAAAAACAGACACATCCGCACCCGGCTATATTGTTAAACCTCGCATGCGCGTAATTATAGATAATGATTTTGGCGGCGATCCTGACGGCTTGTTTGCATTAGTGCATCACCTATTGTCACCTTCAGTAGATATCCGTGCTATAATCGGTTCACATTTAAAACCGGGCGATGGCTTCGACCGTTCTAATGAGACGGCTGTTCACGCACGGCAGAAGATTGAAGAAGTATTAAGCATAATGAATTTGAAGGACAAATTCGCTGTTTACCAGGGGACCAATTTTCCGCTGGAAAATATAAGTACGCCCCAAAAGTCGGCCGCGGCGGATGCAATCATTAAAGAGGCTATGCGGGATGATACCAAGCTGCCTTTGTATGTTGTGTGTGGCGCCGGATTAACAGACCTGGCCAGCGCATATCTTTTGGAGCCTAAAATAGCAAGCCGGTTAACGCTTATATGGATAGGTGGGCCGGAATATACTGACATAGCATTACCACCGCCGGGCTACACCAGCCTTGAATATAATTTGGGGATTGACATTAAAGCCGGGCAGGTGATATTCAATAAGTCTAGCATACCTATCTGGCAGGTACCACGCAACGCTTACAGGCAGGTATTGTTGCCTTATTCATCTCTTGTACTTAAAATAAAAACACAAGGGAAAATAGGCGCCTACTTATCAAATACCCTTGAAAACCTTTTGCAAAGGATTGCTAAATTTAATTTGAATTTGGGTGAGACCTATATATTGGGAGACAGCCCGTTAGTATTACTAACAGCTTTACAATCTTCGTTTGAGGCAGACCCTTCGTCAAGCCAATATGTATTGAGGCCGTCGCCGCTGATAAACGAACAGGGGTTATATGAGATAAATTCGTCTGGCCGTAATATCAGGGTTTATACAGCACTGGATGTGCGGTTGCTATTTGAGGATTTTTTCTCCAAGCTTACACTGTTTACTGAAACGAATAACAAATAAGGCATCGCTATAAAACGAACAATTATCATTGCGGTCGCCCGTTATTTGAAAAAACTGTGAGCCCCTGGTTCAACTCTGCTCGGGGGTTTACAAACGATACCGTAAAAGTAGTGCCTGCGCCGGGCATGGAAGTAACGCTTATTGAGGCGTTAAGTTTCTCAACAAACTCCTTTGTAAGCCGCAGGCCCAAACCCGAGGAATCGCTGCGTACACTGTTCCATTCAAAAATAGAACGCAGTTGCCCCTCCGGAATGCCTTTGCCGTCATCGCGAACAGTAATTGTTACGCTATTGCTGTTTTTTTGCGCAGAGAGGTAAATGTTGCCGCCTGCAGGGGTAAACTTAATACCATTTGACAGCAGGTTACGTACGATTATCTTTAAAAAATTGGGGTCGGTATTAATCGTTAGGCCATCGCTGCAACTTGCATGTACAGTAATATTTTTTTGGTGCGCCATTACGCTGTGCATGCTTACAATTTCAGTAAATACTTCCGGCAGATTTACAGGGTAGTGGTCTGGTTCAAAATGTTCCATCTGGCTTTTGCTCCAAATTAATATGTCCTCCATCGATTCCAGTACATCCGATGCGGTTTGTTTTATGCACATACGTGTTCTGTCCAGTTGCTCCTCCGTTTCTGTAAGCATCATTTTTTTCTCAAACTGCAGGTACGTAAACAGGCTGCTTACAGGCGACCGAAGGTCGTGGCTTATAATGCTGAATAGTTTTGTTTTGGATTGATTAGCCTGGTTAAGTTTTTGATTAAGTACATTAAGGTTATTGTTATTCTTCTCAAGCAGTTCATTCGATTTTCTTTTTAAACGGTAGCCCCTTAACACCAGTGCAACAACAATCAACAGAAAACAAAATGCGGCAAAAAGAAACCACCATGTGCGGCGTTGGTCTTTAAGATCTATGTCTTTTATTAAAGCCTGCTGGCTGAGCAATTTTATCTGCTGTTCCTTTTGCGCAGTTTGATAACGGGTTTCAATTTCCTGTACATTTTTTTTGCTGCTTGCCTGGTTGGCTGAATCCCAGGCAGTACTATAAAGGCGCTGGTATCCGTAAGCCTCTTTATACTGGCCTGTAGTGCTGAATAACCGGGTTAATTCGCCGTACAGAAATGTTTTCCACTCATCATGCTGCGAGCTGCTGGCGTATGCAAGGGCTTTTTTATCAAAGTCAATCGCGCCTGCAAAATTTTCGTGCGAGCTTTCCACTGTTGCCAGTGTTGTATAAACATCTATTACACTGTTTACAGCATTGGACCGATTGAAATACATCAATGCCTCCTGCAGGCGTGCGGGTACTTCGTCAAATTGTTTTAGTGCAATAAGTGCATCGCATAGCTGCACGTATGAGTTATACAGGTACAGCGAATCATTTATCGCACGCGACAGTGCTATGGCCTGTTTATGATATATAACCGCGGAGTCCGGCTTATGAAGGGTTGTAAAGTTGTCCCCTACAAGGTTAAGGCAGGCTATCTTATGCCGGTCCTGCAGATAAGGCAAAGCCTCCACCGAGTATCTTAGTGCTTTTTCCTTATCCCCTATTTGCATGTAAACCCTGCCGATATAATTAAGGTCCGCTCCTGTCGCAGCCGTATCATTTTGTTCCTTATGGTATTTTACATTTGCAAAAAAATCTGCCAGCGCTTTCTGCGGCTCATTGTGTGTTGCATAAAAAATACCGAGCGATTCTGCAAGTTGTACTTTTAATTTGGGGTCCTTTATCGTGTCGGCCTCAATCTCCATTTTAGCCTTGCTGGCTGAAAGTGAATCTGCCAGGCCTAATTCGTAATACAGGCTTGACAATCTATCCTGGCAATCAATAATATGCGCTATAGATTTTATTTTGTACCCGAACCGCTCAGACAAATTATAATAGAATAATGTACTGTCTTTTTGTTTGAGCCTGTTGTGTGCCAACCCCGCGGAGAGTGAAAAGAAGGCCGCACTGGTAAAATCGTTAATGCTTATTGCGGATGCAAGGCCTTTTTTAGCCGTAATTACCAAATTGCTATAGTCACCATTTTTTTGTAATTTACCGCAGGAGTCCTTTAAAAGTTCAAGGTTATTTTTTATAGCAGGAGTTGCTGCAACTGCCGGTTTTTTGTTGTTGGTAGTGCAACAGGTAAACACCATTAAAAATGTTACCACAGCCAAATACCTTACAAGTTTCATATATATATGCCTTTTTAAATACCTGTTATCCCTGGCCACAGCCTGCCAGGTTGATTAGTTTGTATCATCAGGCAAATATGAAGTGGTTAACGGCAATAACGTATTGCGTTGCAGGCATAAATATACATATCAGCTATTGTAAAAGCCAGAAAAATTAAATCGCTTCCGTATTGTAAAACCCAGGAATATTGCGGGCGGCTTGCAGGAAAGAGTTACATAATGCGCAATGGACAATACAAAACATTATCACCAGCGGGTAATTGGCAACAATACAATCAACACGTTCTCTACTTTGCCTTTTTGGGAGTTTTTACAGCCTTCTTCGCAACTGCTTTCTTCGGCGCGGCTTTTGCTTTTTTAGGGTCGGCTTTGTCGGGAGTATCCTTTGCTGGGGCAGATACCGTAAGCCCCTCGCTTAGTATTTTGGCAGCTTTTTTAATATGCTTTTTAAATTTTTTATCGCTAAGGTCTTTAGGCAAACCTGCAAGAGCAGCTTCAATTTTTGCCTCTACCTGGGTGCGGAGTGTCTTTTTATCCATACGGCTATTTTTACCTGTTTACAATTTAGTAACATAAAAATAATGTATTAAAATTCATCCGCATGTTAAGTTTTAATAATGCAACCACACTGCAAAATGGCTGCTAATAAAAAGCAAAGTGCCGGTAATATGGTTGTGTTTTACAGCAATACAGTATTTTCACCCTGCGGTAAACCAACGTTTTTTAAGCATATAATGGCTACACAATTCAATATTTTTTTCCCCCTTACTGTGTCTAAAAGCAGCATTGACGGCCTTGGCGTATATGCAAACAATACGATACCTGCGCGGAGAAAGGTAGGCTCTCTGGGTGGTGGTATTATTTCAAAAACGGAGGCGAATAAAAGAGTAAAAGCATTACACGGCAAATCAATTGCCATGGTTGAGCTTTGGAATGGGGAGGTGATAGACGCTTCAGTAAACAGTAACGAGTTGCGGTATGTAAACCACTGCTGCAGCCCTAACACCTATATGCGCGTGTGCGGCTACCATGTAGAGTTTTATGCGTTAAGAAAGATAGCCAGGGGTGAAGAACTGACCTGTGACTATGGCGAGACGCACCATGATGGCACAAGGCCCTGTACCTGTGGCAGTGAGCATTGCAGGAAATTTATATAAAAGATTTAGTTAAGCCCTTGTATTCGATGGTGAAGACACCATCGAGGGCAGTTCAACCGGATTTGTATCTTCACGAATTCATGCTTTAGGAAAAAGTTGTTAAAAAGACAATATGAAAAAGAAAGCCATAACGATTGCCCTGATATTGTTTTCCGCTACTTGCATTGCACAAACCGCATTTGACAAGCCGGAGAACGGAAAATCCTTTTACGCAAAGCGGCTTGATGATTCTGATGCGGTGTATTTTACGCCACCCCTTAATGCTTCTGTTGATGTGTCGGATGCTTTGCAACAAGCTATCTTCGATTTAAAAACCACGCACAATTTTGGCATTCTTTTTATCCCCGCAGGGCAATACCTCATCACTAAAACAATCTATGTGCCGCAGGGCATAAGGCTTATAGGCTATGGCAGCACCAGGCCGGTTATTGTGCTTGGCAAAAATTCACCGGGTTACCAGGTTGCGGACAGCACCGATAAAGGCAAAGCAAAATATATGTTCTGGTTTACCAGCGGAATACCACAGGCAGGCAAACCTATACCGGATGCAGGCGCAGGCACCTTTTACAGCGCCATGAGCAATATAAACCTGCAAATTGAGGATGGCAACCCGGTGGCGGTAGCATTGCGTACGCATTATGCGCAGCACAGTTTTATCAGCCATGTGGATATAAATATTGGCAATGGTAAAGCAGGTATGTTTGATGTGGGGAACTATATGGAGGATGTGCGTTTTTTTGGCGGCGATTATGGCATTTACACCACCAAGCCCAGCCCGGGCTGGCAGTTTATGGTGGTTGACACTTATTTTGAAGGCCAGCGCAAAGCCGCCATCAACGGCCGCGAAGGAGGACTGACGATCGTGCGGATGAATGTTAAAAATGTGCCGGCTGTAATTGATGTACTGCCCAATTTTCATGAAGAACTGTTTATGGAGGATTGCCGGTTTGAGCATGTTAGCGGCGCTGCCATTACTATAAGCATTGAGAACAACGGAACCAACCAGGTAAGCCTGCGCAATATAGATTGCATTGATGTGCCGGTATTCGTAAGCTACCGCCAAAGCGGCAAACAAATCCGCGGCAAAGGCCAGGTGTACAAAATAAAAAATTATATGCACGGGCTACAGATGGGCAGCCTAAAAGCCGACCCTGCAATAGGTACAATAGAGGATATGCAATCACTTGCATCTATACCCACGCCTGCTAAAAAAGATATACCGGAATTGCCGGGTATTGATACATGGGTGAACCTGAAAACACTTGGCGCAAAAGGCGATGGCATTACCAATGATACGAAGGTAATACAAGATGCCATTGATAAATACCCAACCATTTATGTGCCGCAAGGCTGGTACCGCGTAACGGAAACTATAAAGATGCAGCCAAACACTGTGCTGATAGGGCTTACACCTATCGGCACGCAATTTATTCTGGCAAATAATACGGAAGCCTTTGGCAGTTTTGGCGCACCGAAACCCTTGCTGGAAACAAGCAAAGGCGGCAACAATATTGTAACGGGCATTGGGCTAAACACCAATGCGGATAATACCCGCGCTGTTGCCTGCAAGTGGATGGCCGGGCCGGCATCGTGGATGAATGATGTTAAGTTTGTCGGCGGCCATGGCGGCATGCAGCGTATTTGGAAACAGCCCGCACCTGATAAAAATGTGGGTGCCTACAGGAACGGCAACAGCTTCGACCCAAGCTGGGACACGCAATACTGGAGCCTGTGGATTACCAATAACGGCGGTGGCACCTTTACTGATATTTGGACGGCCAGTACATACGCTACCACTGGCACGTATATTAGTAACACCAGTACACCGGGGCACATATATGCCATGTCAATAGAGCACCACGTACGCAACGAGATACGGTTTAGCAATGTTGCCAACTGGAAAGTTTACGCGCTGCAACTTGAAGAAGAAAGCCGCGAGGGCACGGAATGCCAGCCGCTTGAACTGGTTAACTGCAATAACATAGTGTTTGGCAACCTGTACATGTTCCGCGTTATACGCATTATAAAGCCGTACCCCTGGTCTATCCGTAACTGGGGTTCATCAAACATTGAGTTTTTAAATGTGCATAATTACAGCCAGATAAAATACACTACTGAAAATCCGCTGTATGATGTAAATACCAACACCACGATACGCCCCTGGGAATTTAACCGGCTGTATATTGGCAAGTCCTCCCCTGTTAACGAAAGCGTTGCAACTGGTATGGGTGTACAAAAATTATTTACAGGATCGGAGTTTGCTGAAGGCACATGCAGGGATAGTAAAGGCAACATATATTTTTGTGATTCGCGATTGAAACGTATTTACAAATGGAGCGCGGATAAAGGTACCAGCCTGCTGGCTGATTACCCGTGGGAGCCACTCTCACTGGCCTGTGATAAAAACGATAACCTGCTGGTGGTGTTTAAATATGTACCAAAGAAAGATTATATAAAAGACGGTAAGCCGGAAGTGTTTGTAAACCCGCCGGATGCTGCAGGTACATCCTTTAGCGGTTGGGGCAATTCAGGTTTTGCAACATGGGCATACACGGTTGAGCCAGCCAACCCCGATGAAACCATTCACCTGCTGCAGCAGGCACAAATGGGGAGTGTGAAAACTATTTACAAAGCCCTGTACCCGGCACACCGGTGGAGGGATGGCCATGATTTTAACACGGTTATTTTAAACAGGCCGGACAGTTGTTTTGTAGCGCCCGATGGTGTTACCATTATACCCATCGTGTATGATTTAGCCCGCAGCGCCAGCCTCTCAGAAGCATGGCCTGGCAAGCCTTTGTATGTTACGGATGAGTATGAAAAGCGGACCATGAAACTTGATGTGAGCGCGGAAGGGTATGTATCAAACCTTTCGCTATTTGCAGAAAAGGGTGAGTTTAGTTCTGCTACAGATAGTAAAGGCAATGTTTATATTGCCGATGGCGAGGTATATGTGTTTGATAAAACGGGCAAGCAAATAAAAGTGATACACACGCCCGAAAGGCCCACTACTATTGCGCTGGGAAAGGATGGGAAGATGCTTTATATGACGGG
>FTJK01000072.1_pt3 | contig 10493 bp, 9 predicted proteins | sample 1658811 | NCBI WGS metagenome assembly FTJK01 (sample SAMEA3914857, study PRJEB12502) | metagenome | biome: forest; material: soil | place: USA | collected 2011-06-22 | depth 0.1 m
CTTTCAGCAACTCGTTATTGTTGGCAAGCGCGTCAATTACCTTGCGCTGAAACCCGCTGTCGGCAATTTCCAGCGTATCAAACTGCTGGTGAAGGTCAACCAGTAAACTGGCAAGCATTTTTAACTGTTGCAGTGTAGCAGGCGTATCATTTATAAATGCCCTGGATTTACCTGAGGCCGCAATTTCCCTGCGTATCAGCAATTCATCATCCGCCTCCAGTTCGTTATCCAGCAAAAACTGCTTCACTTCGGTATTGCGCTCAATATTAAAAAAGCCCTCAATAAAGCATTTTTTATCCGCGTGCAGCAAGGTAGATGTATCAGCCCTTTCGCCAAGTATAAGGCTAAGTGCGCCCATTAAAATACTTTTACCAGCGCCCGTTTCACCGGTAATGATGTTAAGGCTGTTAGAAAACTGTATTTCTATTTCATCAATAATCGCGTAGTTGAGTATATGCAGCTTCTTAAGCATAATTATCCGCAAATTAGGCAATTGCCCAATCACGTTTAAGAGTGTTGAAAAGTATTTCCCGGGCGGGTCCGGCAAAAAACATTGGGTACTGTCGGGAAAATAAAACCAGGAACGGCCCAGGGAGAGTATGAAGAAGATAGAAAATGGATATCGGCAGCCCAAAACTGGTGTATATCCTGCATCCCGTTCTTTATGACCGGTTGATAATTGTCCATATAATTTTATAACGAGTAAAAGAAGGGATATTTAGAAAAGATCAACGATGTCAGGTAATTTCTTCTCCTTTTGCATTGCGTTGGTTTGTTTTTATGGCAAATGCCCCGATAGTAACAGCAAACGTGCCCAGCAAAAAATTAACTACTATTACATTTAAGGGTAACAAATAATACAGCCCATTGTAATTGGTGGGGGCCTGCTGCATAATGGAGTCTTTAAATATAAGCGCTAACGCCGCTACGGCAACACAACTTAAAATAATACTTGCGGCAATAACTTTTAAACCGGGTGTTATCATTGACTTAATACTGGCCGAATTATGTAACTTTTTATTTACAAACACGCCGGATATTAAAAGCAGTACCCCAAAACACATGTTACCCAGGTAGAGTAACCATAGCTGCGAGAATTTTTCATGTTTAAAGAAGAAATAAACCGGCACACAATAAGCGAGCGTACACAGAATGCTGTATTTTAAATAATATGGAAAAAAACGTTGTTCCTGCATGGTGTTTATTTTATGATGATAGTAGTGCAGGGCAACATGGATAAATATGAAAGGATGCCTTAATAACACTTCAACATTGGTGCCATTTCTTTTTAATGGCTAAGCAGCAATTATGAGCAATAAAATAAGGCCAGCGCATACGCCAAGCGTATTTTTCATCTTTTTTGAGTTAATATTAAAAACTCCCCTTATGTTTTCGTCGCATAATAAATAAATGGCGCTCCCGTAAATTAACAGCGGTAAAACGTATTTGAAAGGGGATGGGGGAGAAAATACCCTGTAAAACGCAGCATTGTTACCCCGCAATTGCCACCTGGCAGCAAAAAATAGCAACTCACCTGTTTGTTCAAAACAGATAATGGTAAACAATATTAGCAGCATCCAGCCTGTTGGTTTTCTTTTAAAGAATGAAACTACTCCCGCAGGCCCAACAATAAATGATAATAAACTAACAAGAACCGCTAAGGGCGAGTATGATATATCCTTCAGGGAAAGGCCCCTGAACTGGTTAAAGCTGAAGATAAACTGCAAAATAATCATAATGCTGTAACCAGCAGTAATACGCAGAATGGTTTTATCTATGCCTTCATTTGCATTTTGGCCCGGCCTTAAGGTGTCGGCGAGGGTGTTCCCGGCGTTCCTTAGCTGTTCTTCAGCAGCCCTTGTCCTTTCCTGCTTTTTTGCCCTCTGCAGCTGTTTTGCCAACAGTGGCTCTTTGGCGGCATCAATAGCTTCGCAAGATAGTTGACGGCTTTCCAGTTCGGCCTTGGCAGCCGTTACAGCATCTTTTTGGTAATTGGCGGGGTTTTCAAGTATTTCCAGTAATTCTGTATTGCTTATTTTTTTTATAATAACCGGCAAAATCAATTAAGGGTTTCATATCTTTTGAGGGCTTTGTTCATTTAAAGCAGGTAAGATTAACGGGATTGAAGATGAGGGTTTTATTTGATATAAGTGAAAAATTAACCGGGTTTAAATGCTGTTGATTGAAACCCGCATTAGTTAAGCCCTCCAGCGGAGCTGATGCAGTACGCCGCATTAAATTAGCCGAAATGGCGCATCCATTTTAACAAACGCACATGACAAACATCAGGAAAAGCAAGCTGTTTTTAACATACCTTCGCTGCGAAATATTGCGGAATGAAAAAAATTCACATTATATTACTTGTAGTTATTGCCGGGGCTATTGCTGTACTCATCAGTTTCATGGGCAATCTTTCCAGCTACGAAACGATCGCCTCGGCCAAACAGAAACCGGGTAAGTTTGTGACATTAAGTGTAAAAATGGATAAGGGCCAGCCCATGGAATATGACCCCATTAAGGACCCTAATTACCTGGCCTTTACAGCTTTGGATACACTGGGCAATACGGTAAGGGTGGTTTATCACAACACAAAGCCCACTGATATGGAAAAAAGCGAACGTCTTGTAATTGCAGGTGTGATGAACGGAGACCATTTTGAGTGCAAAAATATATTAGTAAGATGCCCGTCAAAATACAAGGATGATCCCAACGCCGCCAAAAACGCTCTTAAAGAACAAACTTCCCAATACCAATAATGCAACCGTCAAATGTGAACCACAAGATCACTGGGTTCACGAAAATTGACTATAGATGATAAAATACACAGGCGAACATTTATTTCCCGGCCAGCTTGGCCATTTTGCTGCCGTACTTTCATTAGTTACTTCTTTAGTAGCAACAATAGCCTTTTTTAAATCAAATAAAGCGGTTTTGCTTGCCGAAAAGCAAAGCTGGATAAAATTGGCACGGGCGGCTTTTATCATAGAAACAGTTTCAGTAATCACTATTATCGCTTGCGTTTATTATATACTCGCCAACCACCTGTTTGAATATAATTATGCCTGGGAGCATAGCGACAAAACCCTGCAGGCCAAATATATATTTGCCTGCCTTTGGGAAGGGCAGGGCAGCTTTTTGCTTTGGATATTCTGGAACTGTGTGTTAGGCCTTGTGTTAATAAGGAAAGCAAAAGAATGGGAGGCCGGGGTATTAACAGCAATAAGCTTTTTGCAATTCTGCCTGGCCACAATGCTGCTGGGTGTTTATGTTTTTGGCGTAAAAGTGGGCTCGGATCCATTTATTTTGTTGCGTACTGAAGGGCTGCTGGATAATTCGCCAGCATTTATGGATGTGGCGACCGGCAAATTAAGGGTAGATTACCTGAGTGTGTTAACCGATGGGTCAGGTTTAAACGCCCTTTTACAGAACTACTGGATGGTGATACACCCACCAATATTGTTTCTTGGTTTTGCATCAACCATTGTTCCCTTTGCATACGCGTATGCGGGTCTTGCAAAAAACGACCATACCTGGACGAAAGATGCTATACCATGGGCATCATTTTCAGGTGCTGCACTTGGCACAGGTGTTATGATGGGTGCTGCCTGGGCTTATGAAAGCCTTAGTTTTGGCGGTTATTGGGCCTGGGACCCGGTAGAAAACGCCTCCCTGGTGCCCTGGCTGGTTTTAATTGCGGGCCTCCATACAAATTTGATCTATAAGAACAGTGGGTATGCTTTAAAAAGCACCTATATATTTTATGTGCTTACTTTTATCCTTATCCTTTATTCAACCTTCCTTACCCGCAGCGGAGTTTTGGGCGATACATCGGTACATGCCTTTACCGAAAAGGATATGAATATTCAGTTGTATTTGTTCCTTATTGTGTTCTTTTGGTTTGTTCCGTTTATGACGGCAACAAATATTAAAACAAGGTTGCAATGTGCGGCTGTCTGTATTGGCACGGTTGTGCTAGCTTATTATTACCCATTCTTCACATTGGTTTCCTGTGTTGGTGCATTTGTTTACCTGTTGGTTGTACTGCACTACAAAGAAATTCCTTCTATCAAAAAAGAAGAAAGCACATACAGCAGGGAGTTTTGGATGTTTATAGGCTCGCTTGTTTTATTTTTAGCCAGCGTAATTATTGTTGGTAAAACTTCTGTGCCGGTATATAATACCCTGTTTCATAAAAGCATAGCGCCTTCGGAGGATGTACCTTTCTCGTACAACCAAATAATGGTTTTTATTGCCATTATACTTGGTTTGTTAACGGCGGTAACCCAATATTTAAAATATAAGGATACCCCTAAAGTTTTCTTCGGTAAAAAAATATGGGGGCCTACCTTAATTGCCCTAATAATAAGCCTTACCATTACCCTGTCCGGCGCGATGAATTTTGAGAAGAAGGGCACAGGCTTTATGATTGCCATTCACGTAGCATTGTTTGCGGCCATTTATGGCGTTGTTGCCAATGCGGGGTATATATGGCTGGGTTTAAAAGGCAGGATAAAAGTCGCAGGCGCTTCTGTTGCGCACGTTGGCTTTGCGATGCTTTTGGTTGGTATCCTCATTTCGTCAAGCCGCAAAGAAGTGCTTAGCTGGAACACTACCGGCATTAACATATTTGACAAATCTAAGGACTACGACCCCGCTGAAAACTTAACCCTTTTTCAGGGTGTTAAAACGGATATGGGTAAATATGATGTTACCTATATGCGGGATACTGCAAACGACGTAGATAAGATGAAGTATTTCGAGTTGAAATTCAACCAAAAAGATAACAACCAGGAATTTTTTATTTACCCGGATGTAATAAAGGCTACAAAAGGCCAGCAGGGTTTTGCATTTAACCCCGATAAAAAGCATTACTGGAATAAAGACCTGTTTGTGTACGTCTCATATTTTCAAAATGGGAACGAAAAAGACACTTCAACTTACCGGCCTGCGGAAATAAAAGAGGGGGATACCCTCTTCTACTCTAATGGTATGATCTTCATGAATAAAGTTGTTGTTAACGGCCCCGACGAAAAGCATGCGGTACAACCGGGTGAAACCTCTATGATGCTCGACATGACAGTTATATCCAAAGAAGGAAGCAGGTTTCCTTTAAGGCCGGGCATTGCCATAAGGGGCAACTCCATTAGAAACCTGCCGGATACTGTGATCTCCCAGGGGCTTATGGCGCAGTTTAATAAAGTAGCCGATGAAAAAAAACGAACACTTGAAATAGGAATAAAGGAAAACAGGGGGATGATGCCGTTAATAACCCTTAAGGTTTACCAGTTCCCTTTTATAAACCTGGTTTGGCTTGCAGTAATAATAATGGCAACCGGCTTTATTATGAGCATTGTACAAAGGGTTAAAAAGGGCAGGTTATCGGTAGTGTAAATATGCCAGTTGCTTAAGGTATTTACTTAGCGCATAAATAGTTCGTAATGCTTTTTCTGACGGTTAAACTCAATAAATTCCTGCTTAGCTCAAAAAAAACCCTTTTATCAAAATAATAACATTTGATTAAAGGTACTTTGCCGTCACTTGCAGCATTAATAGCAAGGTTATTTTTACTTTTACGTTCTTACCATCGCACTTGAATAAACTTATCTGTATATTATTAATTGTTGTAGCTACATCGCAAAACGCAAATGCTCAAAATGGTCATGGTGAGTTTGATACTATTCGCGTAAACGCCTGTATAGAACCTAATGGTGATACCATACCATGCTCAAGCCTTGCGCCCGTGTACCTGTATGCAAGGCTTACCGGCAAATGGAAGAGGTATTATGCTGACTGGACACGGCTGCGTAATGCCGTGTATGTAACATATCCTTACGCAATGTCAGCATCAAGGGTGATGAACCAAATAAACCTGCAATTGGTAAATGTTAGCGATAAGAAGAAACGCAAAGAAGTTATTCATTCACGCGAGAAAGAATTAAAAAGCCAGTTTGCTGATAAATTAACGCAGCTTTCCGTGTACCAGGGCAAAATATTAATGAAGCTTATATACCGCGAAACAGGCAATAACTGTTACGAGATAATAGAGGAATATAAGGGCACTTTTAATGCCGCTTTTTGGCAAACTGTAGCCCTCGTATTTGGAAGTAACCTGCGCCAGAATTATGAGCCCAAAGGAGCAGACGCGGGGATGGAACAAATTGTACAGGATGTTGAACGCATGTACGGTGTACGTAAGTAAGGAATGATTGTCCACAAATTTATCCTTCAGTTCATTTTAATATAATCTATAAGCCGTTAATCATTTTATAAGGTGTTTAGCGTTAAGTTTTTATCACCTTAACACTTTCCCCCGCTTTTTTAGCTTACCTTCGCATCCTGAAAATTTAATCATTTGAGTGCTATCGCTATAAAAGCTGACATACTCGCTTTTGGAGTTCATCCGGATGATGTTGAGTTAGGTTGTTCAGGCACATTAATTGCGGCAGTTGCCGAAGGCAAGAAAGTTGTAGTAGTTGATTTAACAAGAGGCGAGCTCGGTACAAGAGGTACGGTTGAAACACGTAGGATGGAAGCCGCAGCGGCAGCGGAAGCGATGGGTGTTAATGCAAGAGAAAACCTCGAAATGGCTGATGGCTTTTTTCAGAATGATGAAATTAACATACGCAAGGTAATAACAGCAATAAGAAAGTACAGACCGGAAATAGTTTTATGCAATGCCCCCGAAGACCGCCACCCGGATCATGGAAGAAGTTCGAAGCTTGTATCAGATGCGGCTTTTCTTGCAGGGCTGATGAAAATAGAAACAACAGTTGATAGTGAAAGGCAGGAAGCATGGAGGCCGAAATATGTTTTTCACTATATCCAGGACAGGTACTTAAAGCCGGATTTTGTATTTGATATTTCTGCTGCATTTCAGCAAAAAATGAAAGCCATTTTTTGCTACTCCACACAGTTCAACTCTACTGACAACAGCCAACCTCAAACATATATTTCAAGCCCCGATTTTATGGAGGTAATAAGATCGAGAGCTTTAATGTTTGGTAAACGAATTGGCGTTGAATATGCAGAGGGTTATATAACGCCTAAGATGGTTGGCATAAAAAGCTTTGATGCCTTTATTCAACACACAACGTAATTGCAGATTTGAAGTTGCGGATTGCAGATCGAAGAAAATCAACCACAAACCTTGAGAAGATGAAATAAATTTATTTAAACGCACTAGTACAGAATATATGCAGATTCCTAAGTTTACAAAAGGCAATTCTTTTCACCTTGACATGAAAGGCAGGATTGATGAATATTTTAGCCGCACCAGGCAAAACAAAACCGGCAATTTTAAGTTATGGGGTAAAGCCTTGATCTTATTGCTTTTGTGGACAGCCGTTTATATACACCTTGTATTTTATACGCCTGCGGCTGTATGGGCAATTCTGGAATGTATTTTAATGGGTGGCTTAACATCAGCCATCGGGTTTAATGTAATGCATGATGGGGCGCATGGCAGTTTCAGCAAATACCCGGCAATGAATAAGGCCGCAGCGGTTACGCTTGGTTTTTTAGGTGGCAGCCATTTTATGTGGAATGTAAAGCATAACATCATACATCATGCTTATACCAATATTGACGGTGTGGATGACGATATAGATGCGAGGCCTTTTTTACGTATGGCCCCTACACAAAAAGGCCATCCGCTTCATAAATATCAGCACTTGTATTTCTGGTTCTTTTACGGTTGGCTGCACGCTTTCTGGATATTCTTTTCCGACTTCAAAAAATACTTTGTAAAAAAAGTAGGCGATATGCCCATTAAGAAGATGAAATTCATGGATCATTTTTGGTTCTGGGCGTACAAGGTTATCAGCTATTCATTATTCCTTGTATTGCCAATAATTATGGTTGGATTTTGGCCAACTATACTCGGGTTCTTTACCATGACATTTATAGCAGGGCTTATACTTAGTATAGTATTCCAGTTGGCGCACACCGTTGAGCATACCAGCTTTCCAATGCCTAACGAAGTAACTGCAAACATGGAAGACGAGTGGGCAATTCACCAGATAAAAACAACAGCTAATTTTGCTACACGCAACCGGTTAATATCATGGTATGTTGGCGGCCTTAATTTCCAGGTTGAACATCATTTGTTCCCTAAAATTTCACACATACATTACCCCGCCATTAACAAGATCGTTAAACAAGTTTGCAGCGAGTACGGTGTTGCGTATATTGAATATCGCAGGATGCACCAGGCAGTTGCCTCCCATGTTATGTTCCTGAAGAAGATGGGCAGGGCGGTATAAGAAGTCAATAGGTCATTAAGTCAATAGGCCGCGAAGAAGAAAGTTTAATTTCTGCTTCGCGGCTTTTTAATGTTCTGTTTGCCTGTTACTTACCATTTTACAGAGAGCCATGCTTTATATATAATTGAAAAGATGGTATGTTATTTTATGCAACCGCTTTTCCGGCTTACCCGGTTTTCATCTATTTTTGCGCTTCAAAATTCCTTAGATGTCAAAAGTTAAAATAGGGCTGGTGCAAATGAGTTGCACACCCAATAAAGAAGTTAACCTGCAAAAAGCTATTGATAAAGTGCGAGAAGCCGCTGCCAAAGGTGCGCAGATAGTTTGCCTGCAGGAACTTTTTACATCGCTCTATTTCTGCGATGTGGAAGACTATGATAATTTCTCATTAGCTGAAAGCATTCCCGGCCATTCAACAAATAGGCTAAGTGAAGTAGCTAAAGAGCTTGGCGTTGTTATTATAGCATCCCTGTTTGAAAAAAGAGCCAAGGGTATCTATCATAACACAACAGCGGTGCTTGATGCAGATGGCAGCTACCTCGGCAAGTATCGCAAAATGCATATACCGGACGATCCTGCTTACTATGAGAAGTTTTATTTCACACCAGGCGACCTTGGCTATAAAGTGTTTAAAACAAAGTTTGCCAATATAGGTGTACTTATTTGCTGGGACCAGTGGTACCCCGAAGCCTCGCGTATTACGGCATTAATGGGGGCCGAGATATTATTTTATCCAACTGCTATTGGCTGGGCAACATCGCAGGATGCATATACCAATGATGAGCAATACAATGCTTGGCAAACCATTCAACGCAGCCATGCCGTGGCTAACGGCGTACATGTGGTAAGCGTTAACCGTGTAGGCCTGGAACAAAACGGCGCCATGAAATTCTGGGGCGGGTCTTTTGTAGCCAACCCTTTTGGTAATTTGATCTATAAAGCTTCGCATGAAGATGAGGAAGTGGCTGTAGTTGAGATAGATACAACGCTTACTGACAAATACAGAACGCACTGGCCTTTTCTACGTGACAGGAGGATAGACTCATATCAGCCGATTACCAGAAGATACATCGACGAAGAATAACTTATTCATTTTCAATGCTTACCCACCACAATCGACTAAAAATTGATCATCATGCCATCACCAACCCCCAAAGAATTTGGTTATTATTTCCCCGCTGAATTCGCCCCGCATTCAGCAACCTGGCTTAGCTGGCCGCATAAAGAAGCAAGCTGGCCGGGTAAGATCAATACCATTTTTCCCCGCTACACGGAGTTTATTAAGTACCTGTCCTTCAGCGAGATGGTATGCATAAATGTTACTGATGAAGCAATGAAGAATTTTGCTCTTGGGCATATAACCAACGCGGGCGCCAACCTTGCCAACATTCAATTCTTCTTCCATCCCACCAATGATGCATGGTGCCGCGACCACGGCCCTGCCTTTCTTATCAACCCCAATGCAGAAGCAAAAAAGGTGGTGGTGGACTGGAATTATAACGCTTGGGGTGGCAAATATCCTCCTTTCGACCTTGATGATGTTGTACCCACACGCATTGGTAATCAATATAATATACCCATTTACAACCCGGGGATTGTAATGGAAGGCGGCTCAGTAGAGTTCAATGGCGCCGGTACATTAATAACCTCCACCGCCTGCCTGCTTAACCCTAACCGTAACCCACATTTAAACCAGCAACAGATTGAAAGCTATCTGGTTGATTATTATGGTGTTGATCAGATTCTATGGGTTGATGAAGGCATTATTGGCGACGATACCGACGGCCATATTGACGATACCGTACGCTTTGTAAACCCGGATACCGTACTTACCGTTATTGAAGAAGATGCCAGCAATGAGAATTACCCACTTTTGCAACACAACCTGCAGCAACTAAAACAAATGCGCCTGCTAAACGGTAAACAATTGAATATTATTGAATTACCTATGCCAAATGAAGTTATATATGAGGGCCAAAGCCTGCCGGCCTCGTACGCTAACTTTTACATCTGCAACAAGTATGTGATCGTACCAACCTTCCGGAGCGAGAGGGACGATAAAGCCCTCCAAATCATCCAAAACTGCTTTAAAACCCGCGAAGTGGTTGGTATTGACTCCACAGATATCATCTGGGGCCTCGGCAGCTTTCATTGCCTTAGCCAGCAGGAACCGCGAGTGTAACCCAACTGGCCGTCATACCCAAAACCCTTCAAAAGGAGGACAGGGGAGGA
>FTJK01000001.1_pt1 | contig 10491 bp, 10 predicted proteins | sample 1658811 | NCBI WGS metagenome assembly FTJK01 (sample SAMEA3914857, study PRJEB12502) | metagenome | biome: forest; material: soil | place: USA | collected 2011-06-22 | depth 0.1 m
GAATGGTTTCGTGTTGGTTAATTATATATCCCGAAAGGGTTTCAGAAGCATCTGCAGGAAAATCGAAGCTATATTTTTCATTCAAATAATCTAATTCCAACCTGCCTGAAAATAGATACTCATTTTCAGATATCTGTTTTTCTATAAAATCCTCAGTGTCATATTCATCCTTTATTTCACCAAATATTTCCTCCAGCACATCTTCCATCGTTACTATACCCGCTGTGCCGCCAAATTCGTCAACTACCCAGGCTATGCTTTTTCTTTCCTTTGTAAATTTGTTTATCAGGTCCGTAGCGCTCATACTTTCAGGCACAACCGGTATAGGCAAAAGCACGGCCTTAAGCTCAGCGGGTTTTTTAAACAGGTCAAGCTGGTGAATATAACCAAGTATATTATCAATATTACCGCTAAATACTACCAGTTTGCTAAGCTTTGTATCAATAAACTTTTGGGTTACTTCTGCAATGCTCATACGCGCATCAATCGCCTCTATCTCTGTGCGTGGTACCAGGCACTGTCTTATTTTTACGGATGGCAATGAAAGTGCATTTTCAATCAATTCGGTATTCATTTCCTGTACCATTTCGTCCTCTTCCCTTGATTGCTGAAGAAAATGTTCCAGGTCAACTTTGTGAAAAGGTTCGCCCTTATCAGTCACGCGTACATTAAAAAGGTATTTTAAAATTGATTCGGCCATGTTGATAAAAACCGAAGCGACAGGCTGAAAAATGCTGTAAAAGAAATTGGCCACCGGGGCAAAGAAAATGAGCAGGGAGTCGCTTTTAGCGCGAAATACCGCCTTAGGCAAAAACTCCGCAAATATCAAAACTACCAGGCTGGAAATGATCGTATATACACCCAGCTCTATCAATTCACTGTTAATGTTAAAAATGGTTAGTATATCGCTTACAAGAAGGCCATAAATAACAATAAATATATTAAGGCCAACGATGCACACACCAAGAAACCTGGATGGCGTATCCATATACTGTGAAAGAAGGATGCCGCTTTTTTTACCCTGTTTTTTTTTAAGCTCAATATTTAACCTGTTAGCATTGATAAAAGCAATTTCAATGCCCGCAATAATGGTAATAAGCAGCAGCACAGCGCCGGTAATTATAAGCCTGTCCGAATTCGTCATACACCGAATATAAAACAAAACACGTAATACTGCAAAACGGTATGATTAAACGTTAAGAAATTTAATATATGGCATATTGGGGCTATGGGGTTACCTGGCAGAAAAAGCGCTGTCCTGTACAGTAAGCGGGCCGGTTGGATGAAATATTTTAATATCTTTAAAAGCCTGGTCGGATGTAAGGCCGGTGCCGTGAAGGTCGCTTCCGTTTTGCCGTACATGTACTTTTTTGTCGGTATAAAACATTTGCTTATTGCGGTCCCACCAAAGCTCATCAGTACGTAACGTATCCCCTTTAATATTAAATACAACAACACTATCCTGCAAAAGTACCCTGCCTATTTTTACATAGTTTATGGCATACTTTGCAAATAACCAGCTTTCGGCTTTCGCACTGTCATTATAAAACTCAACATGTAATGTTTTGGGGAAGATCATTTTTTCCGTATCCTCTGCAATTTGTATCATTACCGGCGATGTAAGCTTTGCTTTCGATTTGGCGCCTTCGCTCATAAAAGCAACTACATTGCGGGCTTCATCTTTACCTGGTTTTTTCTTGCCAAGATCACGCACCTGCTGAAAGTCGTTAGAGCAACCACACATAAAAAAACAGCCTGCAATAAAGGCTGCTTTTGCAAAAGAAATATTTGCAGATGAATTAATCATACTTCCGTTTAATAAACCAAATATCGCTTAAAGAAAATCCAACTGAAAGTTTAAAGAAATTTTCTGTAACATTATTTTTTGTATCACCGCGCTTGCTAAATTCGAGTGCCGTATTTATTATCGTGTACTGGTGGTCATAATTTCCCCTGAATTTCTTTAATGCAAACCCAAGGCCAACGGTAAACGCTTTTACATTATACCCGTTACCATCAGCATTTATATAATCCTTGCCTGTGTAAAACCCTGCCCGGTAAGTGGCACGGCTAAATAAAGTTGCGGCAAAAGGGTCAGGTGTAAATTCGCCTCCTGCATGCAGCATCCAGCTATCATTAACCTGGTCTTGCTGGCCATAAAACCTGTAATCACTCCATTTACTGGCGGAATAATCCACCCCGAGAGACCATTTGTTTATAGCGAAATCGGGCAGGAATTCTGACAACATAAAACCTGCAGTATAATTAACAGGTACCGTTATTTTACCTGCAACGCTATTCTGCATTTTTATTGTATCAATAGGCACAATGGCCCCATTTGCATCGTAGTCAAAAGATTGCACAATTGTATTTGTGCTGGCATTAAGCTGGTGTTGAAAAGTGGCCGAAGCCCCCAGGGTAAGCTTATATGTTTGCCTTATGTTTGTTATTTTGTCTTTGTGCTCGAATAGTTTTAGGCTTGCCATTATACCCGGGTTAAAAAAGTAACCGGTGTACGTGGTAGTACGGGAATAATCTGATTTTGAATATGCTATAACCGTATCATGATAGTTAAAAATACTGTCTGTTTGCTTACGGCCAAACTCGTAACCGGCATTAAACCCCAGGGCTAAAGTAAATTTGCTGGGTTTGGCTGGCAGGTCGGGCCAAAAGGTTTTACCAATTCCGATAAAAGCCTGTGTTAGACCGCCAGTACCCTGGAATAATGTTTGAAGGCTGTCAACACTTGTTTTTTGAATGGCTTGTACACTGTAATTTATTCTTGTTAATGGCTTAAAACCAAATGCAAGGCCCCAACCTTTGGCGCTGTTCAGTGGTGTTCCCAATACAACGTACGAAGGCAAAAAATTTGCTGAAGTGTAGGTTTCGGCAGGGTTTGCCTGTTTTAAGGTGCGCTGGTCGATACTGATGCCCACATCAAAGGTTACCAGTTTAAGAAACCCGTAGCTTGCCGGGTTTAAGGTATTGATAACCTGCGAACTGGTAAGGCCTACCGCAACGCCACCCATGCCCCTGGAGGCAATATTTTGTTGCGGATAAATATCCCCTAATCCATGGCTTGAAAAAGGTGAATTTTCCTGCGCCCGTAAAGACGAAAAAGAAAACAGAGTAAGCGCCAATAAAAAATTACGACAAATTGTTAAATTCACTGATAGCATATAAGCCTTTATAGATTAGATAAGGGTCTGCAAATATCTTCTTTTTGAGGTGCGGCGCAAAAAAGGGCATATCTCCCCCGGTTAAAAGCGCGTTAAAGTTACTGTATCTTAGTTCGTACTCTCCTATTATTCCATCAATTTCCTTGCTCATCCCCAATATTGCCCCGCTAAGCATATTGGTGCGCGTATCGTAACCCGTTAACGGAAAATTACCATCTGCGGTTACCAGTGGCAGCATGGCAGTAAATTCGTGCATGGCTTTAAAGCGCATTTCAAGGCCGGGTGAAATACTGCCGCCTAAAAATTCGTGAAACTTATTTACAAAGTTATAGGTAATGCAACTGCCAAGGCCAACTATCAGTGTATGTGTGTTTGGATATAAATGTATGGCAGCAACGGCCAGTGCAAGCCTGTCGGCACCAACGGTTTCGGGCTTTCCTACAGGCGTTGTTACAGGTAATTTGCTGGCTGCGCCAAGCTTGTGAAACTTGCCCTGTTCAGCCAAAATACTTTCAATAGCAGGGTTGTGGTTAATTACTGATGAAAGAATGCTTTTGGCTGGTTTATACTGCCGTACCAGCTTTTCAATAGTTTCTGCGGTATCATCTTCCAGCACAAATACATCCTTAAAAACTGCGCCTTCAAATACCGCGCATTTAAGGCGCGTGTTACCAAAATCGAAGCAGAGTGTTGTTTGCATTAATAAAACAGCATTTGTTTATTTGTGTAAATATCTTATTAATCCCACAACAATCTTTCTTTTTCAAATATCCAGGTTAAATCCAGTTAGTTCTTTAAAATGCCCGTTTAACTGCACCTTTTCCTTTAAATGCTCCGCACCGGTAATAACAGGTATTATCTTTTTAAGATGGCGCTTTAAGTATTCCAAACGCTGGCTTTCGTGCATTAACTGCAACAATTCATATTCTTCCTCCAGTGACAGGCCCACGTGGTGTGCAATGTCGTAACTAACCAGTTCTTCATCCGGCTTCTTAAAATCTTTTGTTATATCAAGCAATTTATGCAGCTCGCGTACCCCTTCAATTATGCGTGGTGTCATCACGGTATTTCTCACCTCACTGTTAGCAGGATAATTTACAATTGCCCCGCTGTACAGCTTACCGGGCACCGTTTTTACAATTTCCAGTACTGTAAAAATATTTTGCCCCTGTGTACGTATATCCATACGGCCATCTTCATAAACTTTCACCATTTCTGTAATGTCAACCAATGTACCTGATTCACTTATTTTATCGTTTACTACAGCGGGTATGCCAAAAGGCTTTTTTTCTGCAAAGCATTGGTTTACCAGTTGTTTATAGCGTTCTTCAAAAATATGCAGGTTCAATTTTTCGCCTGGGTAAACAACTATGCCTAATGGAAATATCGGTATAAAGTTTATCATAATTACCCTGCAAATGTAAGCGTTGAAATGTTTATGCAAAAAGTTGCTGCATTCTGCATTTATCTTTGCTGCATATCGCCTGTGCATGAAAAATTGTTCTGCAGTTATTATTACTTATAACGAAGAAAGGAATATTGAAAGATGCCTGCAAAGCGTTAAAGATATTGCTGACGAGATTGTTGTTGTGGATTCCTTTTCAACAGACTCCACCCCGGCTATTTGTGCCAGATATGGCGTGCGGTTTATACAGCACGCCTTTGGGGGGTATATTGAACAAAAGAATTTTGCACTAAGCCAGGCGTCAAATGATTATGTTCTTTCACTGGACGCCGATGAGGCGATTGATGAAAGATTAAAGCAAAATATACTTGACGAAAAACAAAATGGTTTTTTATACGATTGTTACAAAATGAACCGCAGCAACTATTTCTGCGGCCGCTGGATAAAGCACGGTTCCTGGTACCCGGACAAAAAAATACGGTTAATAAACAGGCAAAAAGCAAATTGGGGTGGTATAAACCCACATGATAAAATAATTATGCAGCTGCAAAGTTCAGTAAAATGGCTGGCTGGAGATATTTTACATTACACATATTATACCGTAGAGGAACTGGTGGCCCAAACAAACCGTTTTACTACGATACAGGCCAAAGCAATGTTCGAGTCAAACAGAAAAGCCGGCTTTGTTAAATTATACATAAGCCCTCTCTCCGCATTTATTACAGGGTACTTTGTAAAGCTTGGCTTTCTGGATGGATATGATGGTTTTATTATTGCGCGTTCCGTAGCTTATGGCACTATGCTAAAATACGCTAAGCTAAAACAGTTGCTTAATAATGGCAGCAAAACCAAAGTTTAATTAACGGTATATTATTTGTGTTAATTATTGAGTATGACTGACTTTTGAAAAGTATTATGGCCTAAAAATTATTTTGTTTTTGAATATTTTGCTGTAACATTGCAATGGAAACAAGCTGATCAGTCTGTATCATTCCTCTCAGCTCACCTGTTTTCTTGTAATCAACCGATAATTTTTTCTACAATCAACTTAATTAAGACCGGATTTGACTATTAAAAACATTATTTCTTTTTAGACTTTTTTATGTACGACATCTTACAACTGAACGACATGCTGGTTCCGGAGTTGCTGGATATTGCAGAGCAACTTAGTATTAACAGTGCCAAAAAATTAAATAAACAGGAGCTTGTTTACAAGATTCTTGATAAACAGGCAGTTAGCGCCAGTGAAGTAAAACAAAACGGAATGGAAAAACCCAAACGCAAAAGAATTGTTAAGGCGACTGCCGCCAATAATACCGACGAGGCAGAAGTGATGGTTGAAACTGCACCACCGCCTGCCGAGGTTAAAGCGCCAGAGCCTGAACCTGAACCGCTAAAAGAACCTGTTAAAAAGCGCGGCCGCAAGCCAAAGGATAAAGAAAAGGAAGAGGAACAACCGCAGCCTGCGCCAACGCCTGCACCCGAAGTTGCACCGGTACAAAAACAGCAGCCTAAAGAAGACGAATACGACGATATTCCGCAAATACCAAGTGGCCTGCTTAGCCTGCTTGCAAATGATGCCCCCCTTAACCTGGACGACGATGATGATGAAGACGAAGATGAGGATGAAGATGGTAACAGGAGCAATTCAGGCGACGGATCTTCGCAACCACGACATCTATACCGTAAGGAGCAGCAGGCATTTAATGTTGAATTTGACGGCATAATACAATCCGAAGGTGTTCTGGAAATGATGCCTGATGGATATGGCTTTTTGCGTTCTTCAGATTATCACTACCTGTCATCCCCGGATGATGTATATGTATCCCCATCACAGATAAAACTGTTCGGCTTAAAAACGGGTGACACTGTATTTGGTGCGGTGCGCCCACCGAAAGAGGGAGAAAAGTATTTTGCGCTGTTAAAGGTGGAAACCATCAATGGGAAAAACCCGGACGAGGTACGTGACCGTGTGCCGTTTGATTATCTTACTCCTTTGTTCCCTTATGAGAAGATGAACCTTTTTACCAGCCCTTCCAATTTCAGCACCCGGATAATTGACCTGTTTACGCCTATAGGTAAAGGCCAGCGTGGCCTTATTGTGGCGCAACCAAAGGTTGGTAAAACCATGTTGCTTAAGGAAGTGGCGAACGCTATTGCAGCCAATCATCCAGAATGCTATCTTATGGTGGTGCTTATTGATGAACGCCCTGAAGAAGTTACAGATATGGAACGCAGCGTTAAGGCGGAAGTTATCGCTTCTACCTTTGATGAGCCTGCAGAAAAACATGTAAAAGTATCTTCCGTTGCCCTGCAAAAGGCCAAACGCCTTGTTGAGTGCGGGCACGATGTAGTTATTTTGCTTGATTCAATAACCCGTTTGGCCCGTGCGCATAATACTGTAGCGCCTGCGAGCGGTAAGGTATTAAGCGGTGGCGTTGAAGCCAACGCCATGCAAAAGCCAAAGCAGTTTTTTGGCGCCGCCCGCAAAATTGAACATGGTGGTTCTTTAACCATTCTTGCTACTGCCCTTATTGAAACCGGTAGTAAAATGGATGAAGTAATATTTGAAGAATTTAAAGGTACCGGTAATATGGAACTGGTGCTTGACCGCCGCCTGGCCAACAAGCGCATTTATCCAGCCATCGACCTGGTTGCATCATCTACCCGCCGCGAGGATTTGCTGATGGAAAAGGAAGTATTGTCACGTATGAACATCCTTCGTTTATACATCAACGATATGAAACCTGAGGAAGCAATGAGTGAATTATTAAAACGTATGCGTGGTACCAAAAGCAACGAAGAGTTTTTGGCCAGCATGAACGGATAAACCGGCATTAAATGAAAATACATGAACCAGCCCTGTTACAAACGGGGCTTTTTCATGCAGATGTATATTCAATTTAGGGAAGTAAAATTTTATCCCCCGTATCCAAATTCATCATCTTGCAGCCTGCGGGCTATTTTTTTGCCAAGGGTTAGCATATAAATCAATAATAGCAGGGCGGGTAAAAATGTGCGTAACATAGGTTTGTTTTCTAAATCAATCCAAATGTTATGCCAATTAACAGTTAAAAATCATATTCAAAAATTCAAAGGGGCATAAGATATTGGTTTTTATGAAATAACCCTAACTGGAAAAATTATTTGCAAAATTTGCGGTACTAACTTTTAAATCGCCATTGCCTCTTAATTTTGCAAAATGTCGGAAGATCTACACATTTCAAAAGGCAGTAAAGAAGATCAGTATCTTTCTCTTCTCCCCCAAATAAACGGTTTATTGGACGGTGAACCTGACCTGATAGCCAACCTTGCCAATATTGCAGGTGCTTTAAAAGAGCAATTCAACTGGCTTTGGGTGGGGTTCTATATTGTAAAGGGTGATGAATTAGTGCTTGGCCCTTTCCAGGGGCCGGTAGCCTGCACCCGCATACGCAAAGGCCGTGGCGTTTGCGGTACAAGCTGGGCTGAAGCCAAAACACTTATCGTACCTGATGTGGAGAAATTCCCGGGGCATATTGCCTGCAGCAGCCTGTCAAAATCTGAGATTGTTGTACCACTATTAAAAAATAATGAAGTAGTTGCTGTGCTTGACGCCGACAGTATTTCGCTGAATGATTTTAACGAAACTGACCAACAATACCTGGAAGAAATTACAGCACTAATTGAATGGAAATAAAAGCAGGCAGTACATGACAATCCTAATGCCTTACAGCAGACGAATCTTTGGTTGCAGCCTTCTCATCCTTCTTCATATCCTGTTTACCGCAGGTTTTCCCTTCATGCTTGTTGCAAGTGGTTTTAGCTTTCTTTTTGCCGCCATCGGCAAAAGCAAAGCCGGTAACAAGAAAGGCAGCAGCAAACAGTAAAGCGATCTTCTTCATACAAACAATTTTAGCAGGTGCTTAAACGAAGCACAAGTTTACTGAATATTTTGCTATTTACCCAAAATTCAATAACTGGTTAAAAATTTGGGCTCGAAAATCCCAGCCTCGTCATACCGGTTTTTACCTCAGGGCAGCTCATAAAAAGCTTCCATAATAAGCCGCTTCTGTAATTTTCAATCATCACTATTTCAGGCCCCTGGTCAATGGCTAAATACGAATCCGCAAACCAGGTACTGGTAATATTAAATGCGTCTGTAAAACCGTATTGCCCCCAAATTTTATCGCCAAGCTTGTAATAAAAGAACTTTAGTGCGTTCATAGATTCGGTGGTCGTATAGGGCAACGATGATATGGCTGCCGTGGGCGCAATATATCCCTGGTCGTTTGTAGGCGAACTTGCTGTATATCCCCCCTGTATATCACTCGCAGTTAATCCCCAGCAAAGGCTGCTGTAACCCCCATAGCCATGCGGGTTAGTTACACAATAGTTATAGTTTATCTTTGCATGGGCTGTATCCTGCGTCCAGTAATCAGCATAAGCGTCAGTAAGCCCGTGCGGGTTTATACCAAGAAAAGAGTACTGCGCAAAAAATAGCGGTCCGCCATAATCAGGCCCCAACGGTAATGGTATGCCAAAAAAGTTTTTGTTATTCTTCATACCGCCGTTGCTTGCCCAACCATTATCATATACTGTTTTGGAAATACTGCTGGAGTCCGATGCCGCCGCCATTACATAAGTTATCAGCGCCTCGTTCCAGCCTTTTACCTGTGCGTTTACCACAAAGCCCTGGTCGGGACTCCAGTTCCAGTATAGTACGTTTTCACTGCTTTTACGGTACCAGTTCCAGTCAACACCGTTAAATAGCTTAGTTACATTAGCGCGAAGGCTTTGCTCATCGCTGCCGGCGCTGTTAAAATATTGCCTGGCACACAAAAGGCCCTGCAGCATGTAGGCAGTTTCAACAATATCGCCGCCGTTGTCCTGCGCGCTGAATGGCACTGTCGCACCAGTGGCGCCGTTTATCCAGTGCGAAAATGCGCCATGATAAGTAGTGCATTTTGTACCTAGGAAATTTACAATAGTGTTTATGCGTGTTAATGCCTCTGTACGCGAAATAAAGTTGCGTTCAACCCCAACAATAGTAGCCATTATGCCAAAACCGCTGCCGCCCGTGGTAACTACATCGGCTGATGTATTTCTCTCCCGCGCCATGCCTGATACAGGATGCCCAAAATCCCAGAAATATTTAAAGGTTTGTTGCTCTACAAGTGTAAGTAAAGCGCTGTCTGAAATTTTGGGAAACTTATCAGTTGAATCTATAGCCGTAGTTAAGTTTACTGTCATTGCCGAAGAAAGCTTGCCAGTAGCTTTTGATTGCAAAGCAGTTGAAACCGTTACCACATATTTTGCAATGGATTGTAACGCCGATGATGGCTGAATTACAACCGTACTGTCATTATTTTCAAAGCTGGATGCAAAAGCAACATTTGTTCCTCCGCTGCCACTAAACGAAAAAGCGTTACCTGCTGATGCATGGTTAACCGGCGCACTGAATAAAAACCTGATAACAGGTATTTTGCTAACATTACTAAATGCAAAACCGCTGGACACTCCATTTACCTGCACAGTGTTCAGGGTTAACGGTGGTATTGGTTGCGTAGGCGGTGCCGGCGTGCCATCTTTTTTTGAGCAAGCGGTAACTAACCCGGCAATAAACAGCAACGAATATATTCTTATGGTATTCTTCATATCAGGCGTTTAATAAAATCCTTTTAAATTATTGCAATAAACGTGCGCTGTTAAAAAACCAACTTATCCTAAACCCGGCGAAACTTAATTTCCCTTCCTTCAATTTTTTAACCCACAGGGAGTACCTGGGGTGTCAAAAAGAAGGAAAAAGGAGGATGAGGGAGGATGAGGGAGGACAGGAGAGGAATGCTTTCTGTGCCCTGCTTTTTCACAACTGTTTGATAATCTTACATATAAACCATCAGTACGATGTAAAATGTGTTGATTTGC
>FTJK01000056.1_pt1 | contig 10487 bp, 13 predicted proteins | sample 1658811 | NCBI WGS metagenome assembly FTJK01 (sample SAMEA3914857, study PRJEB12502) | metagenome | biome: forest; material: soil | place: USA | collected 2011-06-22 | depth 0.1 m
GTTATGGAAAGATTGAAGACTGCGAAGCTTTATACATAAGCAGGCTTAAGCCGAACATTACTGTCTGGCAGAAGGAGGGTGAAGAATATAAGGCCATAAGCTGGGCGGAACTGGCCAAACAGGCAGAAAAGAGTGGCGGCGGTTATTTTGACCAAGAGGTTTACATAGGCAATGAGGAGAAGAAGGCAGTACGCCTGATGGCATGGATATTACCTGAAAATGCACAACAGGCAAGGCTTCAGCGCAAGCAAAACAGGAAAGGGAACATAAGCAGTGATGATAAGGCGTGGAGCAGGCTTAATGTTTTTATAACCAATATCCCATTTGAAGATATAACGGTTTTGCAGGCATACCAGTTATACCGTATCCGCTGGCAGATAGAGTTGATGTTCAAGATATGGAAAAGCATACTGAAGATACACCTGGTGCGCAAGATGAAACCCGAACGGGTGAAGTGCTACCTGTACAGCATGTTTATTTGGATATTGCTTTGCTGGGATATAACATCAGGCTTTGAGCCGGTGATATGGAAACATACCAAAGAACTTCTAAGTCCATATAAATGTTACGGCCTGCTGAAGAACCAGGCCTGCAGGCTTAAGGAAATACTTTTTAATACACGAAACCAGCTTAAGGGATGGCTTGAGAAAATGCTGAAATCCTTTGCAGTATTGGGTTTGAAAGAGAATAAAAAGGGCCGTGACAAGATAAAAGAAATGCTTGGATTTGAAAAAAAACAAAATAAAAATGGTATCTTTAAGTCATCAAAAAAATAACCGCACTGTATTAATCACCAACAGGCGGTACTACTCAAAAAAAATAAAAAATTATGAGGAAAAAATAGAAACCATGCGGTAACGCATGGTTGTGCTCTTTAATTAAAAAAAACGATAGTTTTCTTAAGTTGACGGCTATGGTTATAACACTAACCACTTTAAGCTTCCAGGCAATAAAAGCGGCTCTTCTAAACCTGGTGGAGGGTTTAAGACCAGGCTGATCTGGTTATCCAGATGAAAGCTTGTTGTAATGCAGGGTAAGGGCAGTTGAAATTTTTACTATTATTTATTGAATAAAAAAAATCCTGCAAGTGATTTGCAGGCTTTTCTTTAATTAAGCTTATTCAAGTAAATTGAAAAAAGCGGTGAGGGAGGGAGGAGTATTGGGTAGGCTTTAAAGGCACCTACCCTGATTATATTATGAATAGGGATTTTTTTGATGCAACATCGCCTGTTTTTAAAATGGGGCTGAACAGTAATTTGCTGGGAATTTTTCAGCGGCTTGTGGATACAGTGAGTTCTTCGTACGAAGGCTACCACCAGGTAACCGCAGGCATTACTTTACAACTGCCTGGGCTGGTGCACAGCATAGTTAATAAGGCAGATATATACGACGACACAACACAGCTTATTTTAAAGGCCGCCTTCTTAATGAAGGAAAATTTGGAAAGAGAAATAGATGTTCAGCAATTAGTAAAGGAATTGCCGATGGGATACTCCAAGTTTAGAAAAGTGTTTAAAAAACAAACAGGCGTGTCCCCCACCCAATACCATATTAACCTGCGCATAGATAAGGCCAAGGAGTTACTGATGGCTACACATTTAAGCATCAATGAGGTTGCAAGCCATGTAGGGTTTGATTCAGTGTTCTATTTCTCAAGGCTTTTCAAACAAAAAACGGGTTTCCCTCCAAAAGTGTTCCGCACACAGGGAATAATATAAAATACCCTTACCTGTTCAATCCCAAAAAAGATATTCAATTTACCAGTTTGTATAAATTTCACCCATTACAAATACATATTTTTGAGGAGGTTAGACGCAATATAGAATTGCAGTTTTTATTTAACAGGGCGGCCTCTTCAATAACATCGATTCAGGTAAGGATTTCATTATTTAAAACTATCCAATGACAACAGCACAAGGCGAAAAAGTACGTTTGCTTTCACTTGATTTTTTCAGGGGCCTTACCATGGCAGCAATGATACTAGTTAATAATCCCGGTGATTGGGGGAACATTTATCCCCCGCTTGAACATTCAAAATGGAATGGCTGCACACCTACTGACCTGGTGTTCCCTTTTTTCTTGTTTATGGTTGGCGTATCTATCGTTTATGCAATCGGCGATAAAAGAAATGATACTTCCGTTCATAAAAAACTACTCTTAAAAGCGTTAAGGCGTACTGTTACCATATTTGCACTGGCACTTTTTTTAACGCTAATACCTCAATTTAATTTTACTACGTTAAGAATACCCGGCGTACTGCAGCGTATAAGCATCGTGTTTTTTATTTGTGTATTGCTTTACTTAAAAACAAATAAAAAAACACAAGCTTGGTTGGGTGCGTTTATTTTACTGGCTTATTACCTGGTAATGAATTTTATTCCTGTGCCCGGTGTTGGTGCGGCTAATACGCAACCCGGCACCAACCTGGCCGCCTGGCTCGATCGTATAGTGTTAACCGAAAACCACATGTGGAACCAAACAAAAACCTGGGACCCGGAAGGGATACTAAGTACATTTCCTTCAATAGTTACCTGCATGCTGGGTGTACAGGTTGGCGCATGGTTAAAAAGAAAAGACAGGGCCGAAACAGAAAAAGTAGGCATGGCTGTTTTGCTCCGCCGCATTTTTAATATTAGGCGGACTTATATGCGATGGCTTTTTCCCCATCAACAAAGCATTATGGACTAGTTCATTTGTGTTGTACGCCGGTGGGCTTGCTACAGCCGGACTTACCATGGCTTACTGGCTTATTGATGTGCAGGGCCGCAAAAGATACATCAAACCATTTGTGGTTTTCGGGGCCAATGCCATAACGGTATATGTGGTTTCCGGCATGCTGCCCTTAGCCCTAAGCTACATTAGAGTGACGTTTAACAATCAAAAGGTTGGCATATTGGATTACCTGTATAACACTTTTTTTGTAACAGCTTTTTCACCACTTAATGCTTCCCTGGCCTGGGCTATTTTTTATGTACTTCTTTTTTTACCGCCGTTATGGGTAATGTATAATAAAAAGATTTTTATAAAAATATAAGCTGATTGAGTAAGGGCGTATGCAGCAACAATATAAGCCACAGCGGGTTATTGCCGTGGCTTATATGTTTAAAATGCAACGTTGTTGTTTTTAACCCTTGTTTTTGCCGGGAATAAACCAATGAAACCCGGCAGACAATGTTAAACCATTTGTACTTGTATTAAGGTCGTAGTCATTTGTAACGGTGGTTTTAGCGCCACCGCTGCTGGCGGTTTTATATTGATTATTCACATTTGTACTTTTTTCATGCGCGTACCCGTAACCAATCCCAAGATCGAGGCCTACAGTTTTTTGAAAGAAATGTGTAACGCCTATCGACCCTCCCCCTGTATAGGTAAAAATGTTACTTACTTTGCCGCTTGAAGTGTACGCAATGCTGTTGCTGGTGCCCGAACCTGCAGTATTACCGCTACCTGTGCCGGCAGTAGCCTGAGCCTGCAAATAAAGTAAAGTGCTGGATGGATTGTTTTGGAAAAAATAATACCGCACGAATGGGCCCAGGTCAACTGTGAAAGTATTTGTTGCAGTTTTTGAATTTAAAATCGCAGTCTCCGTAGTATTTTCCTCATTTTTCAAATGTTTATAATTGAGGCCGAAAACACCTCCAATTATCAAATGATCATTTACAAAAACCCCAAGCGACGGGCTACCCGATATTGCGTAAGTTTTACTGTCAGTGGTTTTGTTATTACCATCGATGTAGTCATAGTTATTGGAGGCCGAAGAATATGCGGCACTGCCAATTGAAGCTCCGGCAAATAAATTGCCTTTTCCAGTTTGCGCGTGTACCAGTGTGGTACCGGCAGCACATAGAAGTGCTGAAAAGATGATGTTTTTCATGTTAGTTATTTTTTATTTGACAACCGACCAGGTTTTAATGCAAGGGTTTAAAAATGCACAGGTCGGTTTTGCACAAAAAAATGTTAAAGCATTTGTACAAAGTTTCGTCAACTAAAAAAACCTGGTACAGAAACACCAGGCTTACATCAAACCAACTGCCCAGCTATTTTTCCAATTGCCGGTAACGCTCCCGCCATAAAATATTTGCAAGCTGCCTGCTTTTTCTTATTACCTCATCTTCTTCCCAGGCCGGGTTTTGAATATGCAATAATTCGTGCAGAATTATCTCCAGCTTATGTTTGCCTTTTAGCGAGGTGTCAATTTCTATAAGGTTTTCACCGCAATGGGCCTGGCCCCAGGCTTTTTCCCGGCCAAGTTTCCTGTAAATTATTTCCATGGCTGTTAAATTATTTGTCACTGGCTATTAAAGATGAGGTAAACCCAGTATCTTCAGCAGATGGTCGCATTGTACTTACGTGCGCGGCGTTGCCGGTGGAATGGTATTGCCACTGTCGTGTGCAAATAACAATCCAATGCCAGCGAGTACAGCAGTAAGCGCCTCGACAAATTTTGTTTCATCGTGCAGGTACAGCGTTACGCCACCCACAATTGTAACTATTCCGGTACTTGTTGTTTTCCAGTTGTTAAGTAGATTTCTCATGATGCCTGTTTTTATTTTTTGATCTTATTTTTTTAAACTCAGCGTACCATTTCCATAAAGTATAAAGCGCGGTAACAGCGCCGGAGAATATAGCCATGATAAACGCGGTGTCACTAAGGGTTATTTTGCCGATAAAGCCAAGTATAAAGGAAAGGCCCGCACCGATTATGCTTCCCCTGTTATGTCCCATGGCCTGGAATAAGTTTTCCATTGTTCATTTTTAAGATTAGCCCTCCAATAATTAATACGATGCAACTTCTGTATCAGCCGCTTACTAAACTGTTACCAGGTTAAATTGGGCTAATATTGCATTTAACTGTGTTGCATTAATAGTAGGCGCCATCGCATTAACATCAAACCCGTCAATGGCAGCAAGCACACTTACCGGCAATTGCTGCATTCTTGCCTGTTCGGTATATCCACCCTCTATATTTTGGCGGAGAACCGTTTGAATGTTTACCACTGCCGTATTATCAGGGAGTGTGGCTTTATCGCCTACGATTATTTTTATGCTTTCAGGGTTAAACAGAAACCCTGTAACACCTGCGGATTGCTGCTTTGTTGCCTGCACTTTGTAATTGAATTCCATAATTTTTCTTTTAAAAGCCTGTTAATTAATTACCGTAAAAAATATTCTTATTTCTGCGGTAGCTGCAGCAGAAAGGTTAATTACAAAACTGCCCGTACCGGGTACAACATTTTTTATTTGTGCTGTAGCATCATTTGTCTGGATAGTTGCAGTAATGCCACTGGCTGTTGTAACCATGCTGTTTGTAACGGTTAGGGCTGTTCCACCGGCTGCTATGTTTACAGAACCGCTTGGTTTATTAATAGTTTGGTTACCGGTGGTACCTGATGCCGTATTTGTTGCATCTAAAAAAATATGTCCGTCGTGCCGAACATTAAAATAGTCACGCATTGTACCGGAAGCATTTTGCACAGCAGATGACGCAACCCTTATGGCATATAGATTTCCCGAAGGGGCGATACTGTCATAGTAAATAATTGACAAATCTTCAACATTTCCGCTGCCGCCTCCGCCATAAGTATTTGCGATTCTTATTGAACCGGCAGTACCTGATGTATGGTTGTGTTTTCCGCTGAACCCTAAATCAAATGCGGCCGAAGTTGTTGTAAGGTTTACCTCGTTAAAATAGGAGGAGCCTGCCCCATAAAAATTGGAGGGAGAACGATAAAATGTAGAGCGCCGCCCGGCAACATTTATTTGTATATCCCTTGCGGTTGTACCGGTGCCTGCTATATTTGAAGTAAGCACCCACTGGTTGTTTGAATTTGAAATTTTTAAAAATTCCGTATTGGTGAGAGTGTCTTTTGTTTTATAAATGGTCAACCCACCGGTGGCGGAAGAATCAATGCTTAATCCCGTATTTGTAATTCTAACTTTGTTTACATTATTAATTGCAAATAACATTGGTATGCCAGTGCTTTTAGTAGCAAAAAAAGCCTGGTTAGGGAAAACGCCGGCAGAGGGGTTTCCGTAACCGACAGATAAAGCATTATTACTTTGGTAATCAAAATAATCAACACCTGCAAATCCTGCCGAATTCAAGTTTTGCGTAGCCAATATACCGGTAGTTGAATTACCAATAACATTCAAAACTTTGTAGGAAAATGCTGGTTGCGTACCATCTGTACTTATAACAACCCTGTTATTTGCAGCGTCATATAAAAAATTGCCTGAGCCGTCAACTATATTGCCGGTAAAGGTATTATTCGCGCTCCATGTATTGGCGTATGTAGACAGGCCGACCGTGCCAGTTGCATCGGGCAGGGCATAATCCCTGTCCGCGGTTATTGCCGAAGCCAAAAACCTGCGCTGAAAACCATTTGTGCCTTTCCACGATAAGCCGCCAACGGAATATAGGTTTATACCCGTTACAGGTGTTGGTGCAGCGTTTGATTGCAACGGCAATCCGATATAACCGGTTCCATCAGTATTGGCAAGTGTACCGCCCGCAAGGGGGAAATAAACGCCTGCGCCCTGTTGGTCTAACTGCTGTGAAACACCGGCAATACGCATGTAATAATGCGTACCGTTAAACCATTGGTCGCCATCATTTGGGGATAAAGGTGTTGAACCTGCATTGATGATAAGCGATGACCTGCCAAATGTTGAGGGGTGTATATTTAAGAATGAAGTATTATCCGGGGAAGAGCCTGCACCAATGCCATCTGTTGCATACAAGGCCCCGTTTACACGAACAACATCATTGGCTGGAACTATTGTTAAATTACCATTTGTCGGGTCAACGCCTAAAACAGTATTAAATCCTCCTGTGTTATTGTCCCGCCCTATTCTTAATGAACCGCCGCCTGGCGAAACAATGTCGAGTTCACTATTAGGTGTGCTGGTGGTGCCTATTGCAAGTTTGTGGCTTACCGGATCGTAGTAGAATTTACTATCTCCCTGCACGCCGGTTCCATTAAAAAAGGCTACCTGCCCTGCCAATCCGCCCTCAGCAGTAACATAGCCAGCATCATTTGCAAATCCGGATATATTTGTTGGGAAGGTTGCCAAAGAACCATTCCCGGTTATATATTGTAACGGCGACCCCTCCGGTTTTGTAAAATAAACGGATGAAGCCTGGCGGGGGGTAATATAACCCGTAATACTGTCAGCATATTTAATATACAATCCAAGATCGCCCGGGGTTTCTAACTTATTCCAATTTGCACCATTCCACCAGTAGGCACAGCTGTCCAGCCCGGCCTGTATTGCGCCGGGCAGGCTATTTAATGCAATTGTATCCAAATATGGTGTACGAAGAATTTCAGTACCCCATACCCGCGGGTATTGCGGCCCGTAAGCATTTGAATATTTAAAGTAACGGGTTGTATCTTCCTGGGCATGTGCCAAAGAAGAAATTAAAAGGAATAAAACAAATATCTTTTTCATGATTAATAGTTTCTATACAGGATTAAAAACCGCTCGCCTGCGTTTACAGGCGTGCCTAATTGAATATCGGCCAGGGGATTAGATGAATTTTCCCAAAGGAACTCGGTGCTTTGATTTGAATCAAAGGATGGCACTTCAAATTGGTTTAATGTTTCTCTTACCAGTACCAGGATTTTTTTACCGTATAATGCAGCTATGGTGAGCGTTGAAGCCTCACTACCTGTGGCTGTATATATTAAATCGTAAACGGGTTTCATATTAGTATCAATTAAAGGGAGCGAAAAAGAGTTAGCGGGCACGGCACACACGTTTTTATCCCACGGTGTTACAATAGATATATCTGCTGTGATGCCCGCAACCATGTCGTCCATGTCTTCTGTCACAAATTGGGATGGTACCGAGGATGCAATTTTCCAATCGTTATAACCACTGTAATCAATTTGTGCTACCAAATCCATCGCAACACTTAGCATATCGCTTTGCACATCCTGTTCATTCTGTTTTGTATCAGCACTAACATGAACAAGATCCAGCAGGAATATCCTGAAATTCATGGTTACCTGTTTGCCAAGCGGATCAATGTTGCCGGGCAGGTCCTGCAGAAAAAACGAAGGGTACGATGTTTTTTTATCTGTAAGAAAATCAACAACGTTGCCGCAATAAAAATTCCGTATTTGCTTATGTGCCTGGGCTAATATTTTTATCCTGTTTATTACCTGGTTTAAGGTCATCGTTAATTAGATAAGGTTGAAAAATTTTTTTCTGTAAAAGATTATGTTATTGCAAACTCAATCATCACAATAAGGCCTGTTGCCCTGGTATTTCTCTTCAAATGTTCTATGCCCTTTATGTTGATGGCCCAGGTAGATTGCACTTGTATAAGCAAGGTTTTCGGGCCTGCGGTCGTCAATGCCGGCGCCCGGGTTAAGGTATTCCGGAAATTTTGTAGCGGCATTTTGCTGCAGGTAAAGCCTGCAACGGTTGGCATAAAACTCCGCGCGTTTTTTATAGGTGTCTGCTAACGACATTATCTCACTCATGGTTGGCAATTGGGTGTTATCTCCCTGCTTTCTAACCACGCCTTTATTGGTTATCTGGTAACTCATGGTTTCGGGTGATTCGGATAACGTAAACCATATAAGGCAATCAACCAGGTAATCATCCATCAGCGTTTTATATGGATCGATGAGCGTATTGGATGAAATATCGCTTTGAAGTTTTTTATACAGTGCCGTTCCTAACAAGGGAAAAATGTACATATCCTGCGCCACCTTAATATCAGCATACAGCAGCTTCTCGTCAATATTGCCATGTATTTGCGTGCGCTGCTTAAGCATATCAACACTTATCAATAGTATATTCTGGCTCATTGGTTTGCTCCTTTTTTATTTGCATTGTCGCCTGCCATGTCAACATCATTCCAATATTCTTTCGGAATATTAAGGGATTCGTATATGTACCGTTTTGGCAGGATGTTTATAACATCTTTAATATCAAATTTGTTTCCAATGGGATCTAATTGCTGTATGTAATAATCGCAGCCCAAACCCAGCATGTCGCCAAAATAGTTTACTATCTTTTCAAGGCTTGCCTGCTTTGGTTTTGCGTAGGTATTTTTAAATATTTCGTAGGCATCTTTAAGTTCGGTGGTAATGCCCAACTGCCCCTGCGTTTTAACGCCAAATAATGACGGGCTTGTTACCTGGTGGCCGGAGAATATATTTTGCTGGATAAGATTGTCAAAAGCGGAGAAATCTTCTTTGGTTATGTCGCTTTGGCCAAGGTCGTCAATGATCGGCTTTCTTGTAATATCCGGATTAAATGTCAGCACAAATTTTTTACCCTTTCTGCCTGTAAATTTTTCTGTCAGCTTCTTTTCGACAATGCGTTTGCCATCTTCATCAAGCTCACCATTAAAGAAAGAGATCATTTTTGAAGCCGTAAAACCACCGGCCGCATTACCATAGGTATGCCCTCCTACCTCTATATCAGCCTGAATATAATCTATAGCGCCTACATAGCCAGGCAAAGGATACTTATCACAACCGGGCCGGTATTCATTATACGCAAATATTTGTGATCCCTGCCTGTTATCAGGGTTAAATTCCGGATATCCTTTCGCAACCTCTTTATTATCCTGCCAGTTGGATTTAAAATAGAATTTGCCAGGTTCTTTCGCCGTTCTTAGTTTATGAAATTCCTGGTGGTATATTTCGCAGCCGCTTGATTTATTCCAGATAATTATCCATCGGAAGCCACCATATATTTCAATATCCTTTACGCTTTTCTCCATTACCTCAAAAATGGTCTCGCCTAAGCCGTTAACGGCTTTAGCAGGTATTTTTTTACCATCGCCTGCGATATTTGGTCTGCAAGGCTTTCAGCGGCTGGCGTTCTTTTTGCAAAACCAGCGCCTAAAATATAATTGCATTTACCGTTTATAATGGCATTGTGTTTGGCTGAGCGGTTGTAGAGAGAAGTGAGGAATTCAGGGTAATCATTCTTCTCACCATATAGAATATAGTCTTTATTGGATACTTCCTTAAATACAGGAATGGCATTATCCGTACAAAAATTTGGTATTACTATGCCTGCGGTTTTTTCTTTGTTATCCATTGTATGCTTTATAAGTTGTGCTGAAATTGTAAGGTGAATATTCAAATGGCGCTGCCGGTAACAGAAGCATCTTTCCATACTCCAATATTGTTGTGACGTTGGCAGGCTCCATGTTGGTGGCACTCTCCTGCTCATAAATTACATAATGCCATTCGCCAAGGGGGCAACTACCGAATATTGCTTCCGTATTTATCTCAAACTGGTTATATCTTTCTGTATAAGCGCTTTCCTCATCAACCGTGCTTTTAATAAAAGCAACCACATTCTTTGTAGTTACGTGAATGAAGATGAACAAATAATAAGGCTCAAGTATTGTTCGCCTTTCGTTAAGCGTTACTATTATTTTTTCCTGGGTTTGGCCCTGTGTTAACTGTATCATACATGTAAGTATATAAATGGCTGTTTTGTGTCACTTTTTT
>FTJK01000185.1_pt3 | contig 10402 bp, 20 predicted proteins | sample 1658811 | NCBI WGS metagenome assembly FTJK01 (sample SAMEA3914857, study PRJEB12502) | metagenome | biome: forest; material: soil | place: USA | collected 2011-06-22 | depth 0.1 m
CCCCCCCCGCCGAGGAGGGCGGTCCGCCCGCCGAGGATGCCGGTCCACCAGCTCTCGAGATCAGGGCTGTACCGTCGCGCGCGGAAGGGCGACCCGTTCGCCGTGGCGGCGCTCGCGCAGCGGCGCCTAGATCGCGAGGCAGTCCTCACGGACGTCAACTGGGACGACGAGGAGGACGCCGCCTTTCACAAAAAGCTCGCTCGAAGGCAGGGGAGAATCACGCTTTTGGACGCGTTAGTCGGGCAGTTTCGGCGCTGTCCATGCTGCGGAGACACGCGTCCGAACAGCCGCCAGTGGTGCGTTCTCAAGCGCTACGCGCTGGGACACTCGGCCGAAGCGCGGCGCGTGCAGGAGCTCACGCCGATGAACGAGGTCACCCGAGCGCGCGTCGCGGTGTGTCGCAGCTGCGCGTTCTCGACGTTCAGGGAGGCGCTGGGATGAGCTGGGACTTAATACTCATGCTGATACCTCTCGGCGTGTTGGTCGCTGGCTCGCTGATAGGCCTCCTCGCGGACGTGATCTTCGATTACTGGCCGAAGCCCGAGGTGACGAAGACGCTGACATGCCGCCAGTGCCGTCATCAGGTGCTTGCCGCTGGCAGGTGCTCGACGACCGGCGCTACCCAGCGACGCGCTACTGTCCTCGCTGCGGTAGCGACCTGAGGAGGCGAGGATGATCAGCAGGGAAGACCTACGTCAGCTCAGGGACGGCCTCGATCGCGAGGGACGGCGCGCCGTCTTCGGCGTCCTCGAGTGGCGGTACTGGCTCGACGGGCTGCTCACGTGGGCGCTCAGGAGGTCGGGACGATGAGCGAGGGCTTGCTCACAGAGGTCCGCGGCGAGCTTCGCTTCCGCGTGGACGGTGCGAGGCTGCGGGAGATGCGCGAGTCGCGGGGACTCTCCCTGCGGGCCTTCGCCGCCCGCTGCGGCTGGGGCTTCTCGTACGCGGCGAAGATCGAGCGCGGTGAGGTGCAGACGCTGTCTGCCGCCGCGGCGGTCGCGATACAGGAGGCACTGCGATGAACCGCAAGGCGTACTTCGACGGGGCCGAGCAGGAAGTCCGGGCAGCGTGCGAGCGCGCCGAGACAGAGGAGCAGACGTCGAGGCTGTGGGACGGCAGGACGGACCAGATCACCGAGCGCAATCCGCACGTGGCTGGAGCTCGACGAGGTGGAGGAAGACCTCCCAGAACCGTTTGAACTGAGCGAGGAAGAGACTCACGAGGTCTATGACAGACACGAAGGAGAGACGCTATGAACCAGGAAGAGGCAGACGCGCTGGAGCAGAAGATCAGGAAGTATCGCAAGGTCGAGAAGGAGCTGAGCGCCATCGACAGCTTATTGAACCAGCCCACGAGGCTGTCGATAAACGGGGAAGGGTTCCGCGCGGACTTCACCGTCTCGATGGAGCCGCACGTCGTCACGGAGCACTTCGTGGGCCGGCTCGAGTCACTGCTGCGGGACGTGCGGGACCACCACCTCAAGACGCGGGAGGAGCTGTGATGTTCATGGTGTTCGACATGAGAATCAACGAGGAGGTCGTCGTCGACTCAGCCGGCGTGATACTCGTCGTCGGTCGCGTCCCCGACACGCTGACCTCTGACGACAGCGAGCGCCTCTACGCGTTCTTACCCACGGCGAAGGTCGGGCAGTACTGTGCCTTCGGGCCGTTCATGATCGTGCGCACCGACGGCGAGTGGCAGAGGCCGAATCCTGTACCAACTCTGGATCAGCTGCGACCAGGCCTGCTGGCGCGTCACGTCAGGACGGGCGGTGTGTATGAGGTCGTCTGCGTGGCGAAGCTGGAGAAGGACAGGAGCACCGAGATGGTCGTCTACCGCGGCCTCGACGGGCGGACGTGGGTCCTCCCCGTCGACGAGTTCTTGGACGGGAGGTTCACGCTATGACGACCCACCGCACTGACGTGCGCCCGTGCTACAGGTGCGGGCGCCTGTACGACGCCACGCGCCTGGCGCCATCGTGCCCGCACGAGCCGCTGGGAGCGGCGCAGTCGTCGATACAGCTCGTGGAGCTCCCGACGTCACCGACGTCGCCGTCTCCCGCTCGGCGATCGCCGCGCCCGTGGCGGCAGTGGCTGCTCGCGGCGACTGGCTGGCTGCTGGCAGTGACGTGGGCCGTCGTCTCGTTCCTATGGTGGAGGCGGTCATGAAGTCCGAACTGCGACAGGCGCTCGAGGAGGTGGCGCGTCGTGCTCCGCTGCGCCTCGATGACGCGAACGAGACGACGAAGGACCCTGATAACGACGGGAGATTCGCCGACGACCACGTGATGACCGTGCCGCTGCCGGCGTGGGTGCTGCGGGCGATCAAGGAGGCCGTGCGATGAAACCGTACACGATGTTCGTCGGGCTGCTAGCCCGCCCGTGGGTGATAGCCTCCTTCACGCCGACCGCCGAGGAGTCGCGAGGCACGTTCGCGCTCGACGTGTCGTCTGACCGCACCGCCGACCAAGTGGCCGCAGACCTCGGCGAGTGGCTGCTGCGCGAGGGGTGCCCCGAGGAGGACGTCGTCCCGATGATCCGCGAGTTCGGGCGCGCAATCCACGAGGCGATGACGGGACAAAATAAGCCTTGACATCTGTCGGTCGCCAGTATATAGTTCGCCAGACGATGCCGCTCATCTACCTATCAGTAGTCGTCCTGACCCTAGTCTCCGCCGCCTACGTCCTGGTGGTGTGGCTCACCCTCCGCTCTGAGCGCCGCTGGCGCGAGTTCAGGGACAGCCGCCGCCCCGACGGCGGGGACGCCGACGTGATCGCCGAGGACCCGGTCGCGAACGGCCTCGTGGCCACGCGCGGCGACGAGGTCCTCTTCTACCCAGGAGTCCCAGATGGCCGCAAGAAAATCGCACGCCCACTCTCAGCAGCCGAGAGGGACGAAGACGACGAACAAGACGATGCGTGACGTCAAGACGCGGGGCAACACGACGATCAAGCCGAACGTCAAGCCGCTCGAGCGCAAGAAGACGCTGTAGCGTCTGGTCCCGACATCCCGAGGAGACCTCCCGATGGCCCGAAGACACTCCACCAACGAGACGTCAGTGACGACCGACGGCATCCCAGCCGAGGTCACCTCTGGCCCCGAGAGCGGCGCGCCGCTGCCCGAGACCCTGCCGCCAGGACCCACGCAGCCGGCGAACGCCGTTCGCGACCGGGTCGCCCCGGACGGCGCGATCCCGCCGCACGTCGACGAGGAGGCCAGCGACGAGGACCGTCAGGAGGCTGCCGACCGCGCGGCTGAGCAGGTCGACGCCGACGGCGGCATGGTCGGGTCGATCCAGACGCGGCCTGCTCCCAATCGCGCGGTCGGGCGCCGCGGACACCTGATGAAGATCGGCGACCACTACGTCCACCCAGACCAGATCGTGCGCATGGAGGACCGCGGCGTCCGCGGCCTGCACGTCGTCACGACCGCCGGCGAGATCGACGTGCCGCAGAAGGACGTCCAGGCGTTCCACGAGCAGATGGGCACGCAGGAGCCACAGGAGCCGCAGGACGATGAGCGAAGCTACGTGCGGAGTGACGCTGACGGCGCTCGACAGCCTGACGCCGGAGCAGCGGAGTAAGCTGCAGGAGCTCGCGGTCCTCGAGCAGTTGGTCGACTCGTTCACCGACTCGCCCGAGGGCCCGTGGTTCTACCTCGACGGTCGGCGCTATCCGATCGTCCACTACCCGCGGCCGCCGGAGAAGCACCCCCGGCGCTGCCACGCGCCCAGCATGATGAACAACGGCCGCCGGTGCGGCCACTGGGCAGAGAAGGACAGGAACTACTGCAAGTATCACGGCGGCGTACAGCCGCTGATGGTGAAGTCTAAATTGCCGCTCGTCTACGCCAAACATCTCCGCCCTACTCTGGCCAAGCGCCTGGGCGACTTCCTCGACAACCCACGACGCCAGGAGGCGCTGGAGCTGTACGACGAGATCGCGCTGGCCCGCACGTACCTCACGGAGGCCATCGAGCGGCACGAGATGCTCGCGGCCATCAATGACGCCGAGTCTGGCAAGATCCCTGGTGAGCTGCTGGTCGCTTCGCAGTCGCTGGTGCGTGAGCACCTCGACCTGGTCTCCGACCTCTGCAAGAAGATGGCTGGCATCCAGAAGGACCTGAGCGACGGCCTGACCGCGGGTCACCTCGGGATGTTCGTCGAGCAGATCACGCGGATCATGCGCCGAGTGCTGGGAGACGACGACCCGCGCGTGATGGAGATCGCGGAGGCGATGAGGACAGACGTGCTGCTGCCGCGCGAGGATCCCAAGATGCCGCTCGAGGTGGTGGTGACGTATGACTGACGCGGTGACGGTCTCGACGCTGTCAGAGGACGGCACGCGTCTCTCCTACTACTGTACGATCTGTCAGAGGCAGGTCCTCGGCTACGTGCGCCCTAACACTAGAGAGGACGTGATCATCGCGGACTGCCCCACAGATCGCGGACAGCCGTTAGCGCACTACGTGATCAAGCAGCGGAGCGAGGTGACACGTGACAGCGGTGATCTCAGACGAATGCTCCGCAGGAACGCAGGCGAACTGCGACGAGCGGTTGCGAGTGCTGGTAGTACGCGCGAGACCGTCGCACGCGCGACGAGTCAGGCTCTCAGCCCTGACCTCGACGCCGACGACGCCCGAGGAGCTCGCGCTCTGGGGAGCCATAAACGGAGCCTACGCGTGTACCACGATCTACGACAGCAACAAGACGCCACGACGCCAGACCTGGCGGACGCGGCCCACGGCCTCGGGACCCTCTTGAGCATCGTCTCAGGGGACGACCCCTACGGCCAGCTCAAGGCAGCACTGAGGGCAGGGTGCGCGCTCGGCAACTACTACGGCGCGTCGCTACCCAAGCCCAAGGTGCTCATACTATGGGAGGCCGACATGGCCAACGACATCGCTACGCTCGCCCAACAGGCGGCGACGGAGATCGAGAACCAGAAGCAGCAGATCACGACCCTGCAGGCGCAGCTGGCCGACCAGCAGGCTCAGCTCGCCGAGGTGGACCAGGCTGAGCAGGTGCTCCAGCAGGCCCTCACCGACGCCGGCGTGGGCGCCGCGACGACCGGTGGGACGACGACCGGCACCGACACCACGACCGGGACCGCCGGCACCGATCCCACCACGACTGGGACCACCGGTACGACGGGCACCGACCCCACGACGGGTGCGCCTGTGAGCCCACCGCCGGCCATCCCCGTCAGCTCGGAGCGCAACCCTGGCGCGTTCCACAACGTCGGGCCGACGGCCCCGCGGCCTGTGGGACAGGTCGGACAGCCCGCCCCGCGGCCGGGCGTCGTCGCCCGCCCCGCGCCGGTCCAGCGCAAGTAAGGGACCCCCACCTCCCCGGCGGACGCCCGTCAGGCCCGAATCCGCGGGCGTCCGCTTCTCACCTCTTCTTCTCTTGATCACGAGGACACGTAGATGCCCCGACTACTTCACGCTCACGACGACCAGCTCAACCACGACGTGTACATCCCGCTCCACAGCGTCGAGTCGTTCGAGTACGACCGCAAGAACGGGCTGTGCACGGTTAACATGCCCAGCGGTCGGCAGCACCTGCTGAAGGGCCAGCTCGGCCGACGGATGATGGACGCGCTGACGGAGGCCCACCGTGACGTACCTGTCGCAGATACTGCGGTCGCCGCCGTCCTCCCTCCCGTCGACCCTACCTCAGGACAGGCCGCGGCGTAGGGCTGCTCCCGCCGACGAGCCCCGCGACAGCCGCGGCAGGTGGTCCTCGTCTGGCGGCGCGGCTGTCCCCAAGCAGAAGATGCGACCGGCCACGAAGGCGATGATCGCCAAGCAGCACGCCGTGCTGATCGACCGTGACGACCAGAGGTACAGCGAGGAGGGCAACGAACCACAGCTCGCCCAGATGGTGGGCGGGAAGCGGGGCGAGGCGAACGCCCCCGTCGACGTGGTCACGCCGTCGGGCGACGGCATCGAGCTCAAGACGATCACCAAGGGGACCAACGACAAGATCACCATGTCGAAGAGCGCGGTCGCGAACAAGGACGCGTGGGTCGCTAAGTCTAAGCGCGACCTGCACACCGTCGTGTTCGACGACAGGCTGGTCAAGGACGCCGGCGGTCCCGGCGCGCACGACACGTCCAAACGCGCCGTGTACTACCGTCGCGGCTACGGCTCCTTCAGGATCGGCACGATGCACCGCGTGCGGGGCGGCGCGGCCGAGCTGAGGCGGCTGATCGCCACGCCGTCGAAGCGGCTCCCCGCCGCGGCGCAGCCGGGCAGCAAGTACCCGAGGAAGGCGACGACCGTCAGGGGCACGGCCGACGAGCCCCGCGACGACTACGGGCGGTGGACGAACACAGGTGTCTCTGACGCTGTCACAGAGCTTCGTTCGTACAACGGGACGGATAAGAACGAGCGCGCGATAGCTGTCGATTTGAAGACTGGTGAACGGCTGTACGACGTGACTGGGGACGCGCTCAGCGTCAATCGTGACGGGGTCACTCACGAGGTGCTCGGCAAAGAGGTCGCTGATCTTCACACGCATCCAGACGAATCGAGCTTCAGCGACGCAGATTGGGGCATCTTCGGTTGGTCTCATGTCAAGGAGGCCCACGTCGTCACCGCCGCGGGCACCGTATACACGATCAAGAAGACGCCGGCCTTTCAGGACGTGCCTTACGGCGAACGGTCGCCGCGAGCGCTCAAGGACGCGTGGAACGAGGAAGAGCAGAAGCGAGAAGCGCAAGCGTTCGCCTCCAATGTATCGACGGAGGACTTGATCCATAACGTCAACGACGCTATGGCTAAGCGCTTCAACGTCACGTTCTCGAGGAGCGCGTCGACGAAAGACAAGAACGTGCTCCTACGATCAGCCGACGAGCCCCGCGACGACCGCGGCAGGTGGACCGCCGACCTCGCCACGTCGCGCGACAACCTCCGCCAGTACCTCGAGATGGTCGGCAACATGCAGGGTCACCGGGTGCCCCCCGGCATGAAGCACGGCACCGTCGAGAGCCTCGTCGCGAAGGAAGGCGAGGACTACGAGTCGGACAACACGCGACCTCTTCCTAAGGGCGTCAAGCAGCGGAAGCTCGGCGAGTGCTACATGAACGCCTACCAGCTCGCCGACTCACAGCCGGACAAGTATCAGTACGTCGAGGGGTTCGCCACGCCGGGCGGAGTGCCGATGGGGCACGCCTGGACCGTGGACCGGAAGACCGGCGAGGTCGTCGATCCCACGTGGGGCGGCCGACCAGAGAAGTTCACTGCGCACGTCGCCTATCGCGGCGTGCCGATGGACATCAAGGACGTGCGCGAGACGGTGATGCGCCGCAAGAAGTACGGCGTGCTGCACGACCCAGAGGGCGGCTTCCCCAAGCTGCGGTCGTTCGGCGCGGCGGTCGCCGCCCGCCAGCGCCTTGAGGACTCGGTGCCCGACGAGCGCCTTGAGTACCTGTCGCCGACGGATCAGCTCGTCGAGGACGTCCGCCGCGCCGTCAAGCGCGACTGGGACCCCTCGCAGCACCCTCGCGACGAGAACGGGCGGTTCAGCGGCGAGGCCGACGCCGAGGGCTTCAGGCCCAAGCCCGACTCGCCGTCCGCCCTCATCGCTCCGCCGAAGGACGACGCCGACGTGCCGCGGTTCCTGAGTGAGGTCGAGAGCTCGCCGGAATACCGCGCGATCCAGGAGCGGCTGGGGCACTACGCCGGCGACGTCCGAGGCGGCACGGTCGAGGGCGTGACGTACGCCGCAGGAGACGTGCGGGCGTGGTCCTTGGAGCGGAACTCGCGCGACGGCAAGATGACGCCCGAGCGACAGAGGCTCCACGACCAGATCGCCGCGTCGATGCTGAACCCCAAGGCAGTCGCCGAGCCGGGCACGCGGCCCAAGGCCGTGCTGCTGATGGGCCCTCCCGGCGGCGGCAAGAGCAGCAACGGGCTGCCCGCCGCGCAGAGACTGGGGAAGGAGTGGACGGTCGTCGCGCCAGACGACGTCAAGGCCCACCTGCCGGGATACTGCGGCTGGAACGCGAGCCTCTTCCAGGAGGAGAGCTCCAAGGTGGGCGAGCGGGACGTGACGGACCGAGCCCTCGCCGCCAACCACAACGTCATCTTCGACCTCACCGGCGCGAACCGGCAGAAGATGGTCGACCTGACGAAGCGGCTGGGGTCCCGCGGCTACGACGTGCACGTCGTCAACATCGAGGTGCAGCCCAGGACGTCGGCGGCGCGGGCGTGGTCGCGGTTCGTCAAGACGGGCAGGATCCTCCCGCCGCGATACTCCTACTCGCAGGTCGACAGCAAGCCGGCGGCGACGTACGCCGTCCTCAAGGAGATGCCTGAGGTGAAGTCCTGGACGTCGATCAGCACCGACGTGACGCCGTCCAAGCTCGTGGAGCACGGGAGAAGAGATGACGCCAGCCGCTGAATTAGCGACGATGATAGGCGCGGCGCTCGGCCAAGAGTACCGTAAGGTAGGAACGGCGTGGTGGCTGTTCACGATGGGCAAGGCGATGCGACCGCTCAAGACCGACGAGGTCGAGTGGCACGTCGCTCGACGACACGCCCCGTTCGTCGAGGGCGGCGTGACGCTAGGCGACCCTCGCTGGTGGGACGATCCGAAAACGCCTTGACAGGACCCAATAGCTCATGATGACCCGACACCTACGTCTCAGCGTCCGCGCGATCCCCGTCCGAGAGCAGTGCGGCGACTTGGCTGCCGTCCTGCCGGACGACCCCCGACGCGTCCTGGTGTGGCGACTGTCGTCCACGCTCGTCCTGTTCATGGGGAAGGACGGGCAGTGGACGGACGACCCAGATCACGTGGAGCCGTTCGACTCAGAGGAGCGAGCCGCGCGTCACTGGTTAGATCACGTCGTGCCGCCGTTGTGCATGAACGCTCAGGAAGAGCGCGATCGCTTCTTCAAGTGGGCCGAGTCGAGGTCGAGAGTGATCCAGAAAACACCTTGACAGGACGTCTCTCAGGTGGTATAAGGGTGCACGGATCGTGACCATATGACGCTACTCGACCTGAACTCGCTCTACCAATCCATGGACGACTCGTGGGAGGACGCCATCCTCAGAGGAACGTCAATGAACTACCTCCAAGCAGACCAGCAAGAGCCCGAGGAGCTCGGCAACGCCGCGACCACGGGGCTCCTCCGCGACTACGCGAACGGGCTGCCCGAGACCTCTGAGCTGCGCCACCTGCTCGACCACGGGTGGTCGCAGGAGCCGCGGGCGCTCGCGTCGGAGGTCGGGCAGCTCCTCGACACGCAGGACCTGCCCGCCGACCTGAGGACGGCGCTGGGACGCGCGCGCGACGTCGCGAAGGGCGGGCAGGCCGTGGTGACTATGACGCAGGGAGCAGGGTGATGTTTCACTGGCAGAACCTCAACGACGGCAGGAGACCGAAGTGCGGCGGCGCGCTCCGTCACGGTCGCGCGTGGTGGGGAGAGCGCCTGTCTTGGGAGTGGGCGTTCTTGTGGGGCAAACCGTGTCACCTGGCATTCTCGAGAAACAAGATCAGTTTAGGCCTGATCTTCATGTCGTTGCATCTCCGCTTCTCGAATCATGGCAGCAAGGAGTTTCGTCTCGCTGTCCACGACGGAGCGATATGGCTGAACGTGTGGCACGATCCTATGGGCGGATGGTCGCGATCCGACCCGTTCATGCAGAGAACTCACTGCCTTCACTTCGTAGACTTACTGCTCGGAAAACGCAAGCATACGCTAGTGACTGGCGAATCTAAGATCGCGCTCATCCCGATGCCCGAGGGCTGCTACCACGCCGTCGTGACGTTTGAGACCAGGACTTGGAAGCGTCCACGATGGTTCAGCGTGATTCGCGACAGTTGCGACGTCAGCATACCGGGCGGCATCCCGTTCCAAGGCAAGGGTGAGAACAGCTGGGATTGCGGGGATGACGGCCTGTGGGGCATCAACTCTGAGAGTCACAGCGTGCCGAAGGCCGTAGCGACGGTCGTCCGAGCTGTGCTGGAAGAGCGCGAGAGATACGGTAACACCGCGAAGGTGAAGAGAGCGTTGTCAGAGATCACGCCGCTCAACTCGGCGGCTGTCGCTCAGGGAGCAGGATGATGAACGACCTCGACGAACTGCTGGACATGGACCTCGCCGACGGGCAGCTGCTGGCGAAGCAGGCGCGCGACGACCTCGGCCGCCTCAGCGGCAACCACCCGACGGGCAGCTTCTCGGAGGGCGGCGCGGGCGCGACGCCGATGAGCGCGCCCGAGACCGACGCCGCCCTCCGTGAGGCCGGAGTGGCCGCGACTCACTCGGCGGCCGGGGTCGCGGGCAGCGGCCCGATGCACTACACCTCGACGCCGCAGTCGGAAGTGGCCGCGAAGCTCGAGGCCGTCGGTCATCGGCGGGACCTGGTCGCCGGACGCGTAGCCGGCGCGGGCG
>FTJK01003440.1_pt1 | contig 10338 bp, 5 predicted proteins | sample 1658811 | NCBI WGS metagenome assembly FTJK01 (sample SAMEA3914857, study PRJEB12502) | metagenome | biome: forest; material: soil | place: USA | collected 2011-06-22 | depth 0.1 m
GTTGAAAGGTTTAGATGAAAATATGCGTACAGCCTTATTTCGTTGGTTGTAAGCGACGGATGGTTGGCCTGCAGGTCCTCAAAAAAATAGGGGTGTACCTTTTCAAAATGCAGCTTAAATTTATTCCAGTCGTCCTCAAAACGCATACTGCTAGTTACCATTGATTTTAAGCCTGAAAGTTCCTTTTGGTTGCTGCCACGGCTTGTTCTGTTTAATTCATCAATTTCAAGCTTTAGGCGGCTAAGCAATTCATTCTTTTGTACCATATACAAGGCCGTAGACACTAATTCACGCTGGTTTGATTCCAGTTTTTCCTGCAGCAGGCCATACCTTGATTTTTCGTTTTGCATCTCCACCATTATTTTCTGGTTTTCCAGTTCCACCAGGTAATGCCGCAATTCAGCCTCTTTCAAATCGAATTTAAGTTGCTGGGATTCGAGTTCATTTCTTTTTAAATCATCCTGTATCAGTTTGGTACGGGTTACCAACGCTATGGAGAAAAACACTGCGTCCGAAATAACGGCAAGGTTGGGTATGTACAGGTTATTGTCGCCGTTTACGCTTACAAACAGGTAAAACAATGGTATACATACCATTATAGCCATAGGAACAGTGACAGCCAGTAAAAAAGGGCCGGAGGCACGCAGCCTGCGTCTGTATGCGGCAACGCAGGTTGCTAAAATAGCAGTAATAAGCACCAGCAGGTAAATATTGTCGTACAGCAGGGTAAACCGCTCCAGGTACCAGGCGCTTACATTTATAATCATTAATGCCGCAGACAGGAAAACATATATATACATGCCATATTTAAGAAACGCATCTGCCACTGGCAGGTGTTTTAGGGTGTTTAAATATGACCGGCAAAGTTGCACCACCCCGCAAATAACCAGCAAAATACCGGCATGCATAAGCAGGCTGTTAAACCCGTAATACCGCATGGACCCATCTGTTGCAGGCGATAAAGTAAACACCCCCCGCGACAAATACCGGCGGTAAGTGGTAATATACACCAAAGCACCTGCCTGTAAAACCAGGTAGTAAATTATGGTCTTGTCTCTAAACGTAAAGTATTGGTACAGGCTACTCAACAATAAAAAACCTAATACCGAAAACGCAACAATCCAGCCGTTTAATAAAATTCCCTCCTTGCTGTTTATTACCGCCTGCTGTTGAATATAGATGGCCGGTTTTATGGCCATGTTAAATTTTTGCAGCAGGCTTATATCCATTTTTACATAAACAATGTTTTCGGCCTGGGGGTACATCAGCAAATTAAGGGCCGTTTGCTTGGTACGGCCGTTGAAACCGGTGGTGGTAATGCCCACCGTTTGAAGGTACCATTTTTTGGAATTTGCATCAAAATAATAGCAGGTATTACGCAACCCAGGGGATGCCTCCAGCGCGTATGTACCTGTAAAATTACCCGGGTTGGCGATAATTATCTTTAGCCAGTACACCTGGGTAATGGCTGGCCGCAGTGAATCGTCCGGTGTAAATACCAGTTTTTTATTGGAAAGTATTTGCTGAAAGGTATAACCGCTGTCTGCCAATACTGAATATGAAAGTTGCCCAAAGGGGCTGGCGGTTACTCCGCCAATTAGTTGCGCGCGGCCCGCATACGGTATACAAAAAAGCAATGAAAGAAGTACAGTTTTCAATACAACTGATTATAACGCTATATGCGGTTATTACTGCAAATATATAACTATAGTACACAATGCATTACACATTACAGGGGTGACGCATTAAAATTATACTCCTGCTAAAATATCCATCAGGTAATCATTATCCCAAGAAGCCATTAATCTTTTGCGTTTGATACTAATCTTGGTTCCTCCACTGTCTTTTCCATCCTTATTGTAGTTTTTCAACAGATTCAGTGCTGATTTATTCATAAGGGAAAAGTTTTGTGCAGCTTCCTCCGTTCGTTTCCTGCACATATCTTCATGGAAAGCAACATCCAGGCACCAGTGAAGTTTGTTCTCTATACCCCAATGGCTTCTTATATACCCATTAAATTGTTCGGCTGTCGCTTTTTTACTGCTGATATAATACCGTTCTGATACTTCTTCTTTACCACTTTTTTTATCAATGCGTTTACTCAGTACCATAATAATACAATAGAGTTTTGTCCAGTCCTGTCTGTTGCATACCCAATCCAAATCTTTTATTACCCTTGTGGTGCGTGTTTCAATGCGGCCATGGCTTAGTTCGGGCTTTGTGATATGCTCATCGTCCACTTTGCCATGCTTAAAGGCTTCATGCAAATCATCTTCAAGTACGCCCTGGTTACCTTTAACAGCCAGTATATAATCCGCTTTGCCTTTTATAATCTTTTCTGCTATCTCCGTTTGGCAACCCATTGCATCAATGGTTATGGTTGCCCCTTCTGTAAACAATGCATCAAGCAACGAGGGTATCGCTGTTATCTCATTGCTCTTATCATATACTTTTTGTTGCCCCAGCACTATATTATTACTGTTGCACCAGGCGCTTACCATATGAATAAAGCTGCCTTCATTCCCCTTGCGGCTACCCCGCAAACATTTGCCATCAATGGCTATTACACGTTCTGAAGCCACATTGGCAACAGATGCCACCCATTGGCCAAAATATTCTTCCAAACCTTTGGTATCTGCCAGTGCATAAAACCGGTTAAAGGTGTCATGCGAGGGAATACCACAGGGTAACTCTAAAAAGGTGCTTAGCCACCCATGCCTTGTTTTGCCAAAATCTTCCACTTCATACCAACTTTCCGCACCACATATAATAGCAGCAAGCGTTATAGCTATTATATCTTCCATTTTATGGGCCTTGTGACGATCCATCCGGTGATCTTTGTACCGGCGAAAATAAACCAATGGGCTTTCCATTATTTTTTTAAACCCCAAAATCACCCCCTTTACCTTTCATCGGTTGCCTTGTGCATAAATACTCCTTATTTCTATCCTCTTTTTAATTTGTGGATAACTGATGGCTAAAGGAATTTTAATGCGTCACCCCTGGGCATTTAAAAAAAGCGCTGTTACGTCCGCTCCAAAAATTATTTTGGAAGCAATTTGCGCATTGCTATACCTTTGCACATGGCAACAAGAATTATTTCCCCCCGCAACAATTCCTTAGAATCACGTTTTTTTGGCCAGGGACTTACCTTCGACGATGTACTGTTAATGCCTGCATTCAGCGAAGTTTTGCCCCGCGAAGTTGATATTCATTCCAAACTCACCAAAAGTATTACGCTTAATGTTCCTATGCTGTCCGCAGCAATGGATACTGTTACCGAGGCTACGCTTGCTATTGCGCTGGCGCGCGAAGGTGGCATGGGCATATTGCACAAAAATATGAGCCCTGAAAAGCAGGCAGAACAGGTAAGGAAAGTAAAACGCAGTGAAAGCGGGCTGATAATTGACCCTATAACGCTGGAAGAAAATGCCACTATTGGTGACGCCCTTAAGTTAATGAAAGATAATAAGATAGGCGGGATACCTATTGTTGACAAAAACAGTATGCTCACCGGTATTTTAACCAACCGCGACCTGCGTTTTGAAACTGACAAACGCATACTTGTTAAAGAGGTGATGACCAAAGAAAACCTGATTACCGCGCCTGAAGGTACAGACATGAAAAAGGCTGGAAAGATATTACGCCAATATAAAATAGAAAAACTGCCTGTGGTTAATAAACAGGGCAAGCTGATAGGTTTGATAACATACCGCGATATTCTGCAGCTCATCAATAATCCCAATGGTGTAAAAGATAGTTTTGGCCGTTTATTGGTGGGGGCCGCCATCGGCAATACCCACGATATGCTTGATAGGGTGAGCGCCTTGCAGCAGGTGGGTGTGGATGTAGTTTGCCTGGACAGTGCGCATGGCCACCAGGTTAAGATGATAGAGGCGTTAAAACGTGTAAAAAAGAATTTTAAAGGCCTGCAGGTTATTGCGGGCAACATTGCCACCGCAACAGGAGCAAAAGCGCTTGCCGAAGCTGGTGCTGATGCCGTTAAAGTGGGTATCGGGCCAGGTTCTATTTGTACCACGCGTATTGTGGCGGGTATTGGTGTTCCGCAGCTTACAGCCATTATGGAGGCCGCATCAGTGTTAAATGCCATGGGTGTACCATTAATTGCTGACGGTGGTATACGCTATACCGGCGATATGGTAAAGGCACTGGCAGCAGGCGCCAACGCGGTAATGATGGGCAGTGTATTTGCCGGCACCGAAGAAAGCCCCGGTGAAACGATTATTTACGAAGGCCGCAAGTTTAAGCAGTATCGTGGCATGGGCAGCATAGGCGCCATGCAGCATGGCAGCGGCGACCGCTATTTCCAGGATGTGGAAGATGGTATTAAAAAGCTGGTGCCTGAAGGCATTGAAGGGCGCGTAGCATTTAAAGGCTCGTTAAGTGAAGTGGTAGTGCAGTATGTAGGTGGCTTAAAGGCCGGGATGGGTTATTGCGGGGCACAAAATATACCTGCACTGCAGCAAGCCACATTTGTACAAATAACCAATGCAGGTATGCGCGAAAGCCATGCGCACGATGTAGAGATAACTAAGGAAGCGCCTAACTACAGCAGGAAGTAAGAACAGTATCGCAATACGCCGTTGTTCGCCAGTGTTTTGCGTATGCAGAAACCCGAACTGACCTGGAAAGCCGGTTTTGGTTTTTGCACACACTGCTATGGTGTCTCACGAACCGTACCGCTTCGTTCAACCGCACGTCCTCAAGTTCCATTAACAATGAAACGACCACAAAAACCTGAAAATTTTCTTCCAGTCTTCAAAGCCTTATATAAGAACCACTTTTAAAATCCCGGCGGTTGCAGCGTTAACATAATGGGCAACCTATCTTCAGGAATCTTCTCAATTCTGTTCCCCCCTGCCGAATGCAGAAAACTCGTTTACCGCTGTGCAAAAACCTTTGTGCTACCCTGGGCTAAAATTTCTCAATAACATCTCCAGCCAGTTTTGCTACCGCTAATATAAAACCCAGCAATACGCTCTAAATGTTTTTACCTTTAAGCAACATTACAAATACATGAGAAAGATACTCCCCTTGTTAACATTGGTTATGATGAACTTGGTCTCCTGCGCTCAGCCCCAACAGCAAAAAACTGATTCAGTCTGCGTATTGGTTAAAAAATATTTCAATGAGAAGGATGTGCAAAAGCTATATGATTTAACAGGCGAGGATTTTAAAAAACAATTACCCCTGGAAACATTTAAGAATATATGCAATACCAACCTGTTCCCCATTGGAGAAATGAAAGAAGCTATTTTTGAGAGCAATACAAACGGTGTAAGTAAATACAAAGCCGTTTTCGCATCTGTAAACCTGGATCTGTTGTTAAGCCTTGATAAAAACGATAAGATACAGGTATTTCTTTTAAGGCCTTATACCAATGCAAATGCCAATGAAAAAAAGAGCGGTAAAGTGCCCTTTAATAACCCGCTGGCTACCGCGCTTGATAAAGCTGTGGATAGCGTAATGCAGTCATTTATAACGCAGCTAAACACGGTAGGTGCAAGCATAGCCATATTTAAGGATGGTAAAACGTATTACTATGGATATGGCGAAACGGTGAAGGGTAATAGCAGCGTCCCGGATAACCACACCATTTTTGAGATTGGCTCCATCTCCAAAACATTTACCGCCACACTGCTGGCCGATGCAGTAAATAAAGGAAAAATAAAATTAGATGACCCTGTAAATAAATATCTGCCCGATTCAATACCTGCCATCACATTTGATGGCGTGCCTGTTACCATTAAGTCGCTCATCAACCATTCATCAGGTATTCCCCGTATGCCGGATAATTTCGGGAATGATGCCGTTGACCCCTATAAAGATTATGATGACGGCAAAATGTTCAGCTTTTATAAAAGTTTTAAACCAACACGTAAGCCCGGTGATAAATACGAATATTCAAACCTGGCCGTTGGCACTGTGGGAGTGATATTGGAAAGGGTGAACAAAGACCGTTATGAAAACATGCTGCTAAATACTATTTGCAAACCTTTAGGCATGAACGATACAAAAGAATACCTGCACCAGCAGGATTCAGCCCGTTTTGCAAAAGGATACGACAATGGAAACTACGCAGCACCATGGAACTTTAAGGCATTTATGGGTGCGGGTGGCATACGCTCCACCGCAGCAGATATGATACTGTATGCCCAGGCGCAGTTAGGTACAGCCCCCGCTGCATTGAACACGGATATTCAGCTTACACACACTATTACTTTTACCAGCAGCGATGCAACCCTCGGCATGGCATGGCACTACATAAAACCCGGTAACGATCAAATACTATTTCATAACGGCGGCACAGGCGGCTACAGAAGCTACCTTGCCGTAAACCTGCAGAAAAAGTTTGCAGTGGTAATTTTATCCAACACAACAATCAGCGTGGATGGTGTTGGCAATGATTTAATGAAGTGGCTGGAACTTGGATTTTGACCTGATTTATCTGAATACTCTGATTAGCGAGATGGTGACAATTGAACTACTGATGGTACACTCAGTTAGGAATAAATATTGATTACAAAAGTACCGCAGGCATGTTAATGAAGTTTGAATAGATATTTTTCCTCCCAATCCTGAAGGGATTGAATCTGAATAGCCCCGGATAAAATCCGGGGGCAAAAAGTGATATATCCAGCTTACAACCCTTAAGGGGTTGAATATGCCTTTTGATATTCGCTTACATCCAATCTGCAATTCGCAATCAAATGCAAAGCTCCCCGCCTTCTTCGCATGTATCACTTGAACATTGAGTATTGAACATTGGATATTGAGTGTTTAAATTTCCGCTTACATCATTATACCTCAATCTGAAATCAGGCCATCTCCATCAGCTTTTCCTTCTCCATCTTAAACGATTCCCTTGGCTTAAGCCCCAGCAGTTTAAACATAGCATTATCCTCGTCAAAGCTTGGGTTAGGGGTGGTCAGCAGTTTATCACCGGCAAATATGCTGTTGGCCCCGGCCATAAAACAAAGTGCCTGTTCTGCGATACTCATTTCAGTGCGGCCTGCGCTAAGGCGTACCATTGTGGCGGGCATCAATATACGGGCGGTGCCAATCATACGCACCATATCCCAAATATCCACTTTGGGGTTGTTGGCAAGCGGTGTGCCTGCAATGCGCACCAAAGCATTAATGGGCACGCTCTCCGGGTGCTGCGGCATAGTGCTTAGGGTATGCAGCATGCCTATGCGGTCTTCATGTGTTTCGCCCAGGCCTATAATGCCACCACAGCAAACCGTAACGCCAGCCTTACGCACATTATCCAATGTTTGCAGCCGGTCATCGTAAGTGCGTGTAGTAATTATTTCACCATAATATTCTGATGATGTATCAAGATTATGGTTGTAAGCATACAGCCCGGCGAGGGCCAGCTTATGCGCCTGTTCTTCATTAAGCATACCAAGGGTACAGCAAACTTCCATGCCCATTTCATTCACACCTTTTACCATATCCAGCACGCGGTCAAAATCGCGGTTGTCGCGTACTTCGCGCCAGGCTGCTCCCATACAAAAACGGGTGCTGCCCGCATCCTTCGCCTTTCGCGCGTATTCCAGCACATCTTCTTTTTTCATCAGCGCCTGCACGTTTACGCCGGTGTTGTAACGTGCTGCCTGCGGGCAATAAGCGCAATCCTCGCTGCAGCCGCCGGTTTTTATGCTAAGCAGGGTGCATACCTGCACTTCGGCGGTGTCGTTATATTCTTTGTGTACCGAGGCGGCTTTGTATATCAGTTCTAATAAGGGCGTGTTATATATATCATGTATCTCTTCAGCGGTCCAGTCATTCCTTATTTCAATATCCATAATCAAATATTTTGCAACAAAAATAAGGAGTTTGCTTGTATCAGGTGTTTTCAATACCCCTTGCTAATTAAATGCTTAGGCCGGCATTTTATTGCAAAACAATTATCGGGCGATAAATTCATTTAATTTTATCGCCTTTAACAAGGCAATATAAATATGCAGGCAGGTAATAATCATTTTTTCAGGCAAACAATGCGGTGGTTTGGCCCGCACGATCCTGTAAACTTATGGCATATTAAACAGGCCGGCTGTACCGGTGTGGTAACGGCGCTGCACCATATACCCAATGGCGAAGTATGGACTTTGGAAGAAATATACCTGCGCAAGGAAGTTATTGAACAGGTCGGTCTTACCTGGGATGTAGTGGAAAGTGTACCCGTACACGAAGCCATAAAAACACAAAGCGGCAACTACCAACAGTATATTGAAAATTATAAGCAATCTATACGCAACCTGGCTGAAGCAAACATAAAAGTAGTTACCTACAACTTTATGCCCGTGCTTGACTGGACACGCACCGACCTTGCATACACCCTGCCCGATGGCAGCAAGGCACTACGTTTTGAAAAAGCGGCCTTTGTTGCGTTTGATGTTTATATGCTGCAGCGTAAAAACGCAGAAGCGGATTATACAGGAGAAGAGCTGAGCCGCGCTTACGTAAGATTTGCAACCATGGGTGACGGAGAAAAACTGCAACTGCAAAAGAATATTATTGCGGGTTTACCCGGTAGCGAAGAAAGCTTTACCCTGCATGAATTTTCGAAAGTGCTGGATATATATGAAAACATTGATGCGGCTGCGTTACGCAACAACCTTATTTACTTTTTGCAGCAGATAATACCGGTTGCTGATGAAGTGGGCGTAAAGATGGTTATACATCCTGATGACCCGCCATACAGCATACTCGGTCTGCCTCGCGTGGTAAGCACTGCGGGAGATGTGCAGGCACTATTTGATGCGGTGCCATCTTTAAGCAACGGGCTTTGTTTTTGTACGGGTTCTTTTGGTGTGAGAGGTGACAATGATTTATCAACCATGGTAAAACAGTTTGCTGAGCGCATAAATTTTATACACCTTCGCAGCACACAAAGAAATGAGGATGGTGACTTTTATGAAGCAAACCATTTGGAAGGTGATGTGGATATGTACTGTGTAGTAAAGGCGCTGGTGGAGGTGATGCATGAAAGACGATGCGATATTGCCATGCGCCCCGACCATGGGCACCAAATGCTGGATGACCTGCATAAAAAAACAAACCCAGGCTATTCTGGCATAGGGCGATTACGTGGGTTAGCGGAGTTAAGGGGGTTAGAGCTTGGCATAAGTAAAAGCTTGTTCCCATGAAAAAACATTTATCTATTAAATCTTGATGGTAATTATAATCTGTGTTCAATTACTCGCTCATGAAAAACTTTTTAGACGATAATTTTCTTCTCCATACAAAAACATCAGAACAACTCTATCACGGGTTTGCAAAAGATTTGCCTGTAATTGATTACCATAATCATCTGCCCCCGCAACAAATAGCCAACGACCACTGTTTTGAAAACATTACGCAGGCCTGGCTTTATGGCGACCATTATAAATGGCGCGCCATGCGCACTATTGGTGTGGACGAAGGCTATTGCACGGGTAATAAAACAGATGCTGAAAAGTTTGAACAATGGGCTGCTACGGTGCCCTACACGCTTCGCAACCCTTTGTATCACTGGACGCATTTAGAATTGCAGCGCTACTTTGATGCGCAGGAATTGTTATCGCCAGCCACGTCGAAAAAGATATACGCGGATTGTTCTGCAAAACTATCTTCAAAGGAATATTCAGTGCGCAACCTGCTGCGCAAGATGAATGTTGAAATGCTTTGTACAACGGATGATCCCACAGATGATCTCGCCCACCACCAGCAAATAAAGGCAAGCGGGTTTGAAATAAAGGTGCTGCCTGCCTTCAGGCCTGATAAAGCGATGGCTGTTGAAAATGCGGAAACATACAACGCATATATAAACAAGCTTGAAGGGGTTACGAATATTGCGGTAAATGCGGTAGATGCATTGCTTGAAGCCTTAAAGCAACGGATGGATTATTTCGAAATGAATGGCTGCATGTTATCCGATCACGGCTTAGAGCAGCCGTATGCATCAGACTATACCCAAAGTGATATTGAGGAGATTTTTTCAAGGGCAAGGCAATCAAAAAGTGTTAACGCCGGGGAAGTAGTTAAATTTAAATCGGCCATCTTGTACGAGCTTGCTAAAATGTACCACGCCAAAGGCTGGGTGCAGCAATACCACATAGGCGCCATACGCAATAGCAACCTGCGGGCTTTACAAACGCTCGGCGGCGATACCGGGTGGGATTCGATAGGCAGCAGTATCTCCGCCACAGCCTTATCAAAATTTTTAGGCAGGCTAGATAGCACCAATCAACTGGGAAAGACGATACTCTACAATTTAAACCCGGCTGACAATGCAATGATGGCAACCATGGCTGGCAACTTTAATGATGG
>FTJK01000154.1_pt3 | contig 10325 bp, 9 predicted proteins | sample 1658811 | NCBI WGS metagenome assembly FTJK01 (sample SAMEA3914857, study PRJEB12502) | metagenome | biome: forest; material: soil | place: USA | collected 2011-06-22 | depth 0.1 m
ACGGCTATCTTTTTCATATAAGTATGCCCGGATACCGCTGTAAAACGGGTAACAAATAAAATTACCGCCCGGGTGGCCCCGCAATATAAATGATGTTCCGGGTATTTCAATTTTGTTAAATCGCCACCCCCGATAATATTAATTCAAAGTTCTTTTAACAATTTCCTTTTTTTGAATACTTTTATCTTCACCTACAAATTTCCTTAATGAAGAAAATTTTAATCGGTACTAATATATTTTTGATCTTGGCTGTTGGGGTATTGTACTATAAGTATTTTACTTATGTTAGCGATGATATACACAAGGTTGAAGCGGCTAACAGGCAGGTGGCCAATACCTTTAAGGTGGCCTACTTTGATTTTGATACCCTCGAAAGCAACTACGATTACTCGATAGAAGTACGCGGTTACCTGATGAAAAAAGATTCAGATATCGAAAACCAACTGGCCCAGCTAAGGGCTAAATATACCGACAGGATAAAACAATTTAACCAGGCGGGGCCTAACTTAACTCAAACCCAGCAGAGCGCCTTTCAACAGCAGATAGCTGATATGCAAACCGATTACAACAACCAGCAGCAAACGCTTGGCCAGCAAATGAATTCGGAAGCCATTCAAAAACAGCAGGCTGTTAAAATAAAGATCCAGCAATTTTTGAAGGAATTTTGCAAGAACAAGGGGTATGCATACGTATTTGGTACCAAGGAGTACGATGATTTTCTATATTATAAGGATACCATACGCAATATAACCCCCGACCTTATTAAAGGACTGAACGACCGATACCGGAAAGAGAAGAAACAATAAATTTTAATCATATTTCCCTATCTTCAAATCCCGTTATACTTAAACGGGATTTTTTTCTTCCATAAAACCACAATAACTGTTATGTCAGAAAACAGCTCATCCTTTAAACCAACGCTCGGGTTACTTGACGGCACCATGATAGTAGCCGGAAGTATGATAGGTTCCGGTATTTTTATTGTTAGTGCAGGTATGCTGCGCGATGTTGGTGGGGCAGGCTGGCTGATATTGGTATGGGCAATAACCGGGTTTATGACGGTAACTGCGGCCGTAAGCTATGGCGAATTAAGTGGTATGTTCCCAAAAGCAGGCGGTCAGTATGTTTATCTTAAAGAGGCATACAACCCGCTGATAGGTTTTATGTATGGGTGGAGTTTTTTTGCGGTTATACAAACCGGTACCATCGCAGCAGTAGGTGTGGCTTTCTCAAAATTTGCCGCATACGTTGTGCCGGCTTCGCTGGTACGGTTTGTTAGCGAGGATAATAAGATATTAACACTGCCAATATCAGATACTTTCACTTTTACTATAAGCGCTGCCCAGGTAGTTTCTATCATATTGATAGTGCTGCTTACCTACAGTAATACGAGGGGCTTGAAAGGCGGCAGGTGGATACAAAATGTTTTCACAAGTACTAAACTGCTTTCGCTGTTTGGGCTAATCATCGCCGGGCTGGTTGTTTTCAATCCGGCCGTATGGCATGCCAACTGGGCAAATGCATGGCAGGCAATTAAAGAAACTACCGATGCAGGCGGCCAGCCCCAGCTTACTGCGTTGGTTGGCGCGGGGTTATTTGGGGGTATTGCGGCTGCGATGGTAGGTTCAGTGTTCAGCAGTGATGCCTGGAACAATGTAACCTTTATAGCAGGCGAAATGAAGAACCCCAAAAGGAATATTGGTCTCAGCCTTTTGTTTGGTACGCTGATAGTTACGGTAATATATGTTTCAATAAACCTTGTTTACCTGGGTACTTTGCCTATTGAGGAAATAAAACATGCGGCAAAAGACAGGGTAGCTGTGGCTGCATCCACGGTTATTTTTGGCAATGGCGGCGCTGTTGTAATTGGCTTAATGATTATGGTTTCAACTTTTGGCTGTAATAACGGGCTAATACTTGCCGGAGCAAGGGTTTATTACACCATGGCAAAGGATAAACTGTTCTTTAAAAATGCCGGCACCTTAAATAAGAATGCGGTGCCTGAATGGGCTTTGTGGGCGCAATGCGTTGTAGCAGCAATTTTATGTTTAAGCGGCAGGTACGGCGACCTGCTTGATATGATATCTTTCGTGGTGGTAATATTTTATGTGCTCACCATTATTGGTATTTTCATTTTGCGTGTAAAACGGCCGGATGCTGAAAGGCCTTATAAAGCATTTGGTTACCCGATCCTGCCGGTATTGTATATTTTAATGGGTACCGCTTTTTGTGTCCTTCTTATTATTTATAAGCCGCAGTTTACCTGGCCGGGCCTTATTGTTGCGCTTATTGGTATTCCACTGTATTATATTGCGGTCGCAAATAAAACGGAAGACGTGCCAAATGATGGCGTTTAAATGTTGTTGGTATGCAGGATTTTGAAAAACTGTTTAATAAAATCGCAGGTTTAAAAATAGCAGTAGTTGGGGATGTAATGCTGGACACTTACTGGTGGGGCAAGGTTGAGCGTATTTCCCCCGAAGCTCCTGTACCGGTAGTGGCCCTGCAGAAAAAAGAATATAGGCTGGGTGGTGCCGGTAACGTGGCTTTAAACACGGTTTCAATGGGTGCGCAAACCACCCTCTTCTCCGTAACAGGCAATGACGGGGATGCGGTAATATTACTGGACATTTTGCAAAAACAAAATATAGCCACGCGGTACATTATTAAAAGTAACGAGCGCGTTACTACTACTAAAACACGCATAATAAGCCGCAACCAGCAAATGATGCGGTTGGATAATGAAATAACAACCGATATTTCAAAAAGCGATGAAAGCCTGCTGCTGCAAAACCTGGCTTCTTTTATTAAGGATGAAAGACCTGCTGTAATAATATTTGAAGATTACAACAAAGGTGTACTTACAGAAACTTTTATCCCTGCAGCTATTGCCTTGTGTAAAGAAAATGGTGTTATAACAGCTGTTGACCCCAAGCGTAAAAACTTTTTTGCCTACACCGGCGTTGACATTTTTAAGCCCAACCTTAAGGAAGTTAAGGAAGGGTTGAATGTGCTGTTGGACGATGTTAACAGCACCGCCCTTAGTAACATCCATACCCAACTGCACGATAAGCTCCATCATAAAATATCCCTTATCACCCTGTCGGAAAAAGGGGTATTTATCGGTGATGGACAGGGCAGGGGCATAATTCCACCGCATTTACGCAACATAACAGATGTGAGCGGCGCGGGTGATACCGTAATTGCTGTTGCATCGCTTGTTTATGCCGCTACGGGCGACATGCTGCTGGCTGCATCCATGGCTAATCTTGCTGGTGGTATTGTTTGCGAAGAAGTGGGCACCGTAGCCATTGACCCTTCCAAACTTTTGCTGGAATGTAAAAGCGCTTTACTTGCCTGATTTAAAAGATGGCATTACTTTCTCGTTAAGCATACGGTCGTAATCAAACAGCATTTCAAAAAACATCTTAATACATACAAATATTAGTATAAAGATTTTGCCTGCCCCAAAAGTCAAAAAAAAGCTGCCCAGTATAACACAAAACTGTTGCACAAACACTCTTACATATGGCGTGAACATCAGCTTGCTAAGGCTGGTTGTTTTATAGTCGCCGGTAAGCATAAACCCCTTTAAAACCAGCACGCCGTTGCTTACTATAAACAGTAAAAGCAGCCATTGCGCCTGTACCGGTAAATACCGCCTTGCATGAATAACAAAATCAAAAACACCAGGGGCGTCTTTAAACCCAACGGTACTAAGAAAAATACTCATCTGCAAAAAAACAAAAAAGCCATAATGCACTATAAAAAAAACGATAAACCCATAGCCGGAAACCATAACCCCGCCGCCATTGCCCGTTTCCCAAAAATCTTTTTTTCTAAATTGGGTGGCAATAAGCATCATAAGCACATTGTATAAACCAACAATTACGCTTTCAAGGCAATACACAAAAAATGCCTGGGTGGCACTCCACTCATCAAACCACACACCCAGCACAGGAACAATGTTAACCGCTATTAAAAAAATATCGGTGCCGGTTAAACGTTTTTTAAGATATTCTTTCAAAATGTTGAAATTTTCAGCATGTAAAATATTTATTATAATCCGTTTTGCAAATACCCAATAACACGTATTTGCGGGCAAATGCTATTATGTTACAGGCTGTTTTTAATCTCCGCAACATAGATGCAATAAGAAATAGCAACCATTTATTTTAGGTTTGTAACTTTGCATCAATGGCACACGATCACGACCATGGGCACCATCATCATCACGACCATTCCGTTGTACTTACCAATGTGAACGGTGCTTTTATTATTGGTATAGTACTCAATTTTGCCTTCGTGATTATAGAAGCTGTTTGGGGCCTTATTATTCATTCTCTTTCCCTGCTTTCCGATGCAGGTCACAACCTCGCTGATGTTGGCTCTTTAGGCCTTTCCCTTTTGGCTTTTAAGCTTTTGAAAGTAAAAGGCAACGACAAATACACGTACGGTTACCGCAAAACATCCATACTGGTCGCCCTTTTTAATTCTATGATATTGCTCGTCTCCATCGGTGCTATCATTTATGCGGGTATCCACCGTTTCATCAGCCGCGAAGAGGCACTCCCCGGTTTAACCATAGCAATTATTGCCGGTATTGGTATCGCGGTAAATTTTACATCTGCTCTTGTCTTCAGGCGTAATAAAGACAACGACCTTAACATAAAAAGCGCCTACCTGCATTTAATGGCCGATGCTGCTATATCCCTGGGCCTTGTTATCGGCGGCGTTATTATTTACTACACCAAATGGTATTGGATCGACCCTTTATTAAGCATTGTTATTGCCCTGATAATACTGGTAAGTACCTGGAAGCTGCTGATTGACAGCCTGCGTTTAACGCTTGACGGCGTTCCCGCCAATATTGACATCTCTGCCATTGAAAAAGCAGCAACCAAAATAACAGGTGTCCTCGGCCTACACCATATCCATATATGGGCCATCAGCACCAACGAGAACGCTATTACCGCACATCTTGTTCTAAATACCGATGTTACCGTACAGCAGGAACAAAAGATAAAGCAAAAGCTAAAGCACGACCTTCTCCATCTTAATATCCAGCACATCACCCTGGAAACCGAGCGGGAGGACGACATTTGCGCCACCCATGCCTGTGATGCTGCAACAGTGTAACTCATGCACTTTTCGGCACTTTTAATCCTTACTTATACATTCACATACATGGGTGAAAAAACCATCACTTCGCCATTTTCATTTTTTGTTACTATGTTTTCACCAGGTGTTGGAAGGCATTTTATGATGGTTTTCAACGTTGTTTTGTCTTCAGGGCCAATTTCGCTTGCAGTAAATTTATTGAACAGGCTAAAAGCATATAAGGGTTGTATGCTTAGCGGGAGAAGCTTATTGCCGGAAGAAAATAACAATGCTTGTTGACCATTCTCAAGCAGTACCGCAGTTGGGCCTTGAAAGGGGATATCTGGGGTGCCTGTTATAACCGGGTTGTCCATTAATTCGCCACTTCTATTGATAACATAGTATTGCCATTGCGTGGCTCTTGCTTTAAAGGATATTATGTACTTGTTATAACTTCCGGCAGTTGACAAGGTTATATCTTTAAAATAAACACGCAGCTTACCTAACTGGCCAGGTTGGCTGTTTGAAGAAAACGTTTCAACAAGCTTCAAGCTATTGCCTGTGCCCGTATTTTCTGTTATACTGCTATTGTATGCTAATTTCACAATCTCACCCAGCGGTAAATCAGTAAAATTAATAAAAGCCGGGTTGCTGCATTCGATGTCAAAATCAAAAAAAACTTCACCAGTTGCCTGCTGAATATTTTCTAACCAGCCATTTAAAGAAGACGCAGCTTCTACATAAAGTTCAAAACCATTGACCCCATTTTTTATAACGCCTTTAAATCTGGTTAAGATATTAACGGCCTTAACATCAGGCACAAAATGCAGGCAATTGCAAATATTGTCTTTGAAAATAAGTATGTGTTACCTCTATGGCAAATAAAAGCTTGAAATTAGTTTTCATCCTGGTTATATGGGCTGTTTTTTTTAGCTTATTCTTTTTTAGCGGCTTTGCCGCATCATTATCGCACCATCCTGCTCCCCAATATATCCTCCGTCATCAACACCTCAGCAAACTCCTCATTAAGTTCGGCAATGGCTACGTCATGTACCAGTTGGGCGGGTATAGTTTGTCCGTTAAAACCTTTTGAAGCAAAGGCGGCCGTGGCATCGTACACCAAAACAGTATCATAGCCAAAGTTGCCCGCCATGCGCGTGGTGGTTGAAACGCAGTGCTGCGTAGTAAGGCCAATAATTACAACGGTATGTATGCCCTTTGCATCCAGCCTTTCCTTAAGGTCGGTGCCAATAAAAGCGCTGTTCACGTTTTTCTTTATTACTGGTTCGCCGGGCAAGGGCTTTACTTCATCTTTATGGTCATTACCGGGGTGCCCTTCCGTCAACGGCGAGCCCGGTGTAATGGAGCAGTGCTTGATGTGAAATAAAGGCCAACTGCGCTGCCTCCAGTATGCGAGTATTAGCCCGGCATTATGCTCTGCTTCTGGATTGTTACGCTCGCCGCCGTAAAAGTCCAGGTAGCCTAAACCTTTTTGTATATCAACAAGCAGCAAGGCGGGCGCGCTTGTCCATTCTTTTTGCATGGATAGTATTTTAATGTTATCGTTAAGGTACAAACATATTTCTTTTGTTAACTTCTTTAATTCGATAAGTATCAAAAAGTATAAAACAAAAAAGCCGCTTAAAAAAGCGGCTTCTTTTGTTTATGCTCAAATCAAATCTTAGTTAAACAAATACTTTATGCCAAACTGCATTTGCCAGCGTGACAAAATGCTGGTGTTATTGGAATAACTGTTAACCAACGGAGTTTGGTTTGCATTATCAATATAAGGGAATGAGAACGAAGGTGTTTTACCATCGGCGCCCATACCTTCAAAAGTAATAGGTGTTGATGTTGTTTGTTGTTTATAAACACCCCAGTTCCTGTTAAGGAAGTTGCCTGCGTTTATCAGGTCAAGTGTCAGGCGCAAAGTATGTTTGTCCTGGTCATCCTTATGTTTTGTATAAAAGAAAACGTCCTGCGTAATATTCAGGTCCAGCCTGTTATAAAAAGGAAATACTACTGCATTGGCTTGCACAATCTGCCCACGGTGAAAATTTAGATAATGGTCCTGCGAAATAAAGGCGTTTAACTGGTTCCACATCTGTAATGGTGTTCTTGGGTCTGTTGATGTGCCTGTGCCCAAACCGCCTGAGCCCACTTTAACCAGGCTAATTTCACTTTGGTTTCTTGGCACGTAAATCAAATCGTTGCCTGAATTACCATCGCCGTTAAGGTCGTTGCCATACGTATAAGAACCAACACCCGAAGGGGCTGCTTCAAATATTGCACCGAAAGAAGTAGCAAAATGTTTGGAGTAACTGAAAGTGTATGATGCATAAGCAATTATACGGTGGGGCAGGTAGTTATCAGCAAATGCCATGTTGGCGGCATTTGGGTCTGCATTGCCTACCGGGCGGCCGCTCCACAAAGAAGAAGCAGTGCTGCCACCCGTAGCTACGTTCTTGGCCTGGCTGTAAGTGTAAGCCAAACTTGCAAATAAATTGCCGAAGGTTTTTTGCACCCGCAATGTAAGTGCGTAGCTATACCCTTTGTTCACGTTACTTAACAAAATAGCGTTGCTGAGGTTAGGGTTTGTTGGCGTAGCACCACCTGCGCCATAGTAATACTTATTGCTGTTTGCCACTGTAAGGTACCGCAGCCTGGTATCTGCACCGCCTAAATTAAAGGCATTGCTTTCATTCAAATTAATATTGGAGAAATATACCGCATTAATGTCTTTTGAGCCGGAAGCTTCAAAAGTAAGCACCCAGTCATTAGTAAACTTCTTGTCAATTGCCGCGCTGTACTTAAGTACTGTTGGATATTTAAAACCAGGCACTGTAACTGCGGCGCCATAACTGCTGGCGGGTGATATTTTAGCGGGTGGTGCAGTTACTACCCCTGCAGGCGGTGTAGTAACTGCGTTGCTTGTTAGCGGTACATTTGTGTAGTTATTGCTCGCAATTAACACACCATTGTTACCTGGTTGGTTAGCCAGCCATACAAAAGGCGGTGGCCCCGAAAAAATACCTAAACCACCCCTAACCTGTAAGCTCCTGTCGCCTTTTACATCCCAGTTAAACCCAACCCTTGGTGAGATTATAACTGCATTGCCAGGTGCTTTGCCAATATTATAGCTTGCGGAATTTTTAAATCTCAAAGTATCAAATACCGGGTTATCCAAAAACTCTTGTTTGTAAATGGTCATATCAAAACGCAAACCATAAGTAAGCGTAAAGTTCCTGGTTGCCCTCCATTTATCCTGTGCAAATAATCCAATTTCAGTAGAACCTGCGGAATAAAAGGGGAACGGACCGCCGGGAATGTTAGACCACTCCTGGAAATATTTGTCAACTGCCGGGCCGCCGTTGGCAGCAGTATAAAAAGCCTGTAAGGAAGGAAACTGGTAGCCGCCCGCATAATTAGGTGCAAAAGCATCGGTATATTGCCTGTAGTAATCCTGTGTACCAAAGGTAATTTCGTGCTTGCCCTTGTACAGGGTAGCTATATCAGCTAACTGGTAAACATCGGTATTTATCAGATTGTTGTAGGTATATGTTTCGTACCCGAACGATGTATAAATATTTGAACCATAAGTATTGCCGGTACCATTTAAAATATCAATCAAAGGCAGGGTAGTACCCGGTACACCCGGTGCGCGCGGATCTCTTTCCCTTGTGTAACCAACCTGGAATTTATTTGAAAAACTTTTGCTGAACCTTGTATTTAACTCGGCAATTAAAATGTCAAAATTATTGTTTATCAAATATTTACTGCCGCTAAAAGGCAGTCCGTAAGTAAAGTTTTGCGATGCTGGCCCCCTTACAAAGCCCGCGCCTGTTCTGCTGGTGCTTTGCGGCTGCTCGGAATAAGATCTAAGGTAGTTATACTTTAGGGTAAGCGTGTTTTTGCTATTAATGTTCCAGTCAAGCTTCGCTGTCACTTTTTTGCTGAAAGTAGCAAAGGAATATCCCTGGAAACTGCCGGGATTATAACCAAATTTGCTCTGCAGAAACTGGCTTAACGCGGCAAGTGTATCTGTATTGGCCTGCGACACCGAACCTGGTGTAGCAGCGCTGGAAGCATTGCTTGCAACTACTGTATAGGCAGGTGCTGTTTGTTTTACTTCTTCGTAGTTAACGTAAAAGAACAATTTATTTTTGATGATCGGGCCACCAAGCGATGCCCCCCTTGTATAAAAGCTGAATGGTGATTTTGCAAGGGTTACATCTTCTACATTATAACCCTGTGTACCTGGCCCTTTTAAATAAGTATATATATCGCCAACAAATTTGTTGGTACCGCTTTTGGTTACGGTGTTAATACCTGCACCGCTAAAGCCGCCCTGCCTTACGTCGTATGGCGATACGTTAACCTGTATTTGTTCTATGGCATCAAGGCTTATTGGCTGCGCGCCCGATTGGCCGCCCAATGTGCCGCTAAGGCCAAAGCCATTATTAAAGTTGGCGCCGTCAACAGTAATATTGTTATACTGGTTGCTGCGGCCGCCAAAACTTAAACCGTTTGCAGTAGGCTCAAGCTTGGTAAAGTCCTGTAACGACCTGTTAACCGTAGGCAGCTTTTCAATCTGCGATCTTGTGATGATCTCCTGGCTGCCGGTATGGTTATTGTTGAAAACTTTGTTTTGGCGCGATGCACTAACTGTTACGCCGGTAAGCTGGGCCGAAGCAGCTTTTAATGTAAAATTGCCCTCATAAGCCTGGCCGAGGGTTAACATTATGTTCTCCGTTTTTTCATCCTGGAAACCCACAAAAGATACGGTAATGGTGTATGGGCCACCAATTTTTACGTTGGGTACATTGTACCGGCCATCTTTACGGCTGCTGGTAACATACCTGGTACCCGACGGCGTGTGGATGGCAGTAATAGTTGCACCCTCCACAGGCCCCTGCCCGCTGGTAATGCTCCCGTTTATTTCAGAGGTAGTCTCCTGTGCTGCTGCTGTAAAGCACATGGCGGATACCATAAGAAATACGCTAAAAATCCTTCTCATAAGTTTATGCATAACATAGTTTTGCCGCAAATATGGCAATCGAATGTTACCACAACAGCCCTGTGCACGTTAAGAAATTTTTAACTTATTGTTTCTTTTGAATGAACCTTTCATTTCTGTTCATTTTTTTCTGCTTTTTCTTAAACTGATGCGCGGGTACATAAAAATTTCGGCAAAATTTTTTGTGCAGAACGGGTATATTTTGGAT
>FTJK01001286.1_pt9 | contig 10322 bp, 11 predicted proteins | sample 1658811 | NCBI WGS metagenome assembly FTJK01 (sample SAMEA3914857, study PRJEB12502) | metagenome | biome: forest; material: soil | place: USA | collected 2011-06-22 | depth 0.1 m
TTTCAAGAGTGCTTTTTAAAAGCGGGCATTATCTTACCAGTACAACCTGTTTTCTATATATTTTTTTACCTGTTTTCATAATACAGAAGTAAGTGCCCGATGGCAGGGAGCCACAATTCCAGCTAAAACTGGTTTTACCTTTAGCCAGGTTGCCATTGTGCAGTTGGGCTACAGTTACACCGGCTGCATTTACGATGGACACTTTTACCGGGCCATTTTCCTTAACTGACACATCTACACTCATTTTTTTGTTAGCCGGATTAGGATAGGCTGCAAAACTTTCCACGGGCGGTGTTGCATCATCCACTACCGGTGGTGGCAACATGCGGCCGGGCAGGGCTCCAGCCAACGAGCTTAATACCTGGTATTCCGACCTTTTTACCCAAATAGTATAACCCCTCGCCGGCGCCTCAAAATAAGCCCTTCCATCAGAATATACATACACGGTATCCGTGCCGTTAATGGCGTTTATTAAAGTGGTGCCTGCCCAGTTATCAAAACCGGATGGCGATACATCAACCCACAAACCCTTTGTGGTGTTGTCGTTATTGTTTAGTACAATAACAGCACCGCTTTTAGTACCATTGCCCTGGCGGCGGGCTATATATACATTGTACGTATCGCCGGATGGGTAAGGGTTACCGGTTTCGCTTAATACGCTTGACGATCCTCCTAAATAAACCTTCCTTATTTCTATCAGCCTTTTAATATCGGTTTTTAACGACGATGGTGCAGTTGTGGTAATGGTATTATCATTATTGTCAACCTGCGTTACAGTAAAAAAATGCGGGTAAAATATGCAGGGCCTCGCCTGGTGTGTTAGCAGGTAGGCATAGCCCATCTTGTGGTCTTTAGTAACCCATTTATCGTGTTCCTTACCAGTATCATGGTTCTCTAAAAAAGCGACGATGGACGAATCCGGCAGGCTGTTGCCTGAGTTATCCCTTACCATACCTGCATGGTTAAGCCAGGCCATATTGTAGCTGCTGCCATTGCCATTACACATATCGGTTAGCGAACTTTTTAACGGAAAATCAAAAGCGGTTACCGCCGCACCCCCACTGCCCACAGTATTAACCCAACTTTTAATACGGCTGGCGCTGCCCCAGTATTCACCAACTATAAAGCGCTGTTTGCCGCTTAGTAATGGTAGGTTATTTACCCAGCCCGAAACAAATGATTCCTGGAACCCGCGTACAAAATCTAACCTGAAACCGTCAAAGCCAATTTGGTTAGCTAACCAGTAGCCCCAGTTATTAAGGCGGGCTTTAACAGTATCACCGTAAGTATTAAAATCGTTGCCGAAAAAGATGGTGTTAGGTATCACTTCATCTGTGCCCGGTCCGCCAAGCCAGTCTGCTGCATCAGATGGATGAAAATGGCTGTAGTTCCAGCTATAGTTAGGCTCGCCGGTGCCGGTATGGTTAACGTAAGTGATATGGGTGTTGGTATGAGCTTCCAGCGTGGTGGAGGCAAGATTGGTGCTGCCATGCCATATAGCCACGGGGTAATAACCAAATGTTTGGTCGGCCCACTGCCAGGACCACGAAGGGCTTGTTTGCTCTCGCTTGGCTGTTAATGTAATAACGATATCGTGTACAGAGGACAGTGTTATTTTATACTCATCAATATCGCCACTGTAATCAGCATGGCCCCTGAGTGTTTGGCCGCTGCCGGGAAAGGTATTGTTGCTTCCGCTGCCGTTATTAGGCTCCGATTCCCATACACCGTTGTCAACGGTTGAGGCGCCTGTCCAATTAATATTTACATCGTATCCCCTTTCGCCGTTGGCTGCACTCCAATTAAGGTTGTATCCTTTTATTTGTATGTAATAGTCGCCGGTTGCTGCTGCAGGTATAACCCATGTTATTTGATTGGTAGGGTAAGCCACGTTTGCACCGCTATGTGCTTCGCCAAATGTATAGGCTTTTACTGCAGGGTTCGATTCATCATTGCTTACATCCGAATAAACATGGTTCAGCACAACATCAGCATACACATTTATTTTGGGTGATGCATGCATGGTACTTATCATGTTGGCCAGCTCAGTCCTGCTGCCAAACCGTGTTTCTGTTGAGCCTTTTTGGGAGTAATTGCCCAGGTCAAAATGGTCGTAAATACCATAACCCATATCTGTTATGCCCCAGTTGCCTTTTGCAGGGCAGGGTACCCATAACCCTGTAATACCCGCGTTTTTAAGCTCGGCGGCTTTGCTGTTCAGCGTATCCCACCAGCTGCCATTGTGGTTGGCTTCGTCTACCGGTACATTCCAGTAAAAAGCCTGCATCATGGCATCGTTTTGGGCCCTGAGGCTTGTTGCGGAAAATAAAATAGCTGGCAGCATTACCAATAGCATTTTGTACAATGTGTTGGGTAAAATTCGGTTTTTCATTTTTTTCATACATTTTAAAAAGTAAATAATAATAGAAGGGAAGGATATTATTATACCAGTTAAAAAATTGGCAGTAATCGTTTACAAAATTTAGTCTGTCAATAAGGGCAAAGCATGCCCGGTACCATTATTTAACGGCGGTAAACAAGCCATATAAGCAATGTTTAATTTTTATTGCTTAAGCGGCAATTAAAAAATTTGCATAAGGTAAGATAGGCCCATTGGGAAAGAGAATACTAACGTAACAGCAACCGGTTTGAAGTTATTAATGTGTATTAATTACACAATGTCAAATATAGAATGTTTTCTTAAATTTCAACATTAAATTTTGGAGAGGAGTAATGCGGATAAAATAACCTGGTTATATGGTACGGATGGCTTTATTTCAAAAGCTCCTTAACTTTTGCCATCGAAACTTTTTTCAATTCGCTGTGTAATTTAAAATTCCAGATGACCAGGATGTTTCCTTTGGCGTAATATTCTGAATCGTCTTTTTTTGTCTTTTCTTTTTCAGCATCCAAAAAACCCATCAAGAACATTTGCCCTTTAAACTCAGTTTCAAATTCAAAATATAGTACAGATCCTTCATCGCCTTTTTTATGAAAAGACTGGAATTCCTTTTTTTTCACTTTACCCAAAAATGATTCGTAAATATCCGGTTGCTCATAAAACTGGCGTATTTCAGGTGTTACATACATTAATTCATCTGCCTGCATATAACCTGTTGGTACCTCGTTGCCTGTTAGCTTTAAGCTGTCAATATTTTGGCTGAAGGCAACAGTGGTAACAGATAAAATAAAAACGCAGAGCACCAATTTTTTTAACATGTTTGTTGGGGTTTAAGGTTTACGCTGGCTTAAATGTACATAAATATAAAATAATTGCTGCCGGGTAACTGCACCGTTTAAATCCACTGCTTTTATTTTATCTTCATCCAATGAAATATTTTTTGCCCGCGCTGGTAATGTTTAGTGTGTATTCCTGTCAATCGCAAAGCATACCGGTTCCCGCAACGCCTGCCCCCGGTTATTGGCTGGCCCGCAGCAAAGGCAAACTTACACAACTGGCGTACAGCCTTGGGCAGGACAGGCTGGGCAGCGCCAAAGAAGGCTACATTGATACAAACGTTCTGCTAAAAGTAATTGACAGCGTTGGCAAATTATACCAGGTACAGCTAAGCAAGTACCACACGGCTTACCTGGCAAAGGATGACGTGCAAAAGGATTCTGTTACCCAATTACATCCTTTTTACCTTACCAATAGCTGGAACGAAAAACCCGATACCGGCAAGAATGGCAAAGCTGATTCTCTTTTTATCAGTATGGATGAAAAACTGCCTTACAAAAGCTGGATGGAAATAAACCCGTCCAGGATAATAGTAGATATATACGGCATTGAAAGCAACACAAACTGGATAACACAGCTAAGCAGCATAAAAGAAATTAAGAATGTTTATTTTAACCAGGTGGAGGATGATGTGGTACGGGTAACCATCGATTTAGTGCATAGCCAGCACTGGGGTTATACCATACTGTATAGGGGCAACTACCTTGTAGTAGCCGTAAAAAGGCAGCCTGCTGTTTTAAGCGTTCAAAAATTAAGGATAGCCATTGATGCCGGCCATGGCGGCACAAATGTTGGCGCCGAAGGCCTAACCAGCCATATAAACGAAAAAGATTACACGCTGCTGTTTGCAAAGGCACTGCAAAGGTACCTGAAGGACCAGGGTGTAAAAGACGTGATAATGACACGCACAACCGATACAACGTACGGTAACACGGACCGGGTATTATGGCTGCAGCAGCAGCACCCCGATATATTAATAAGCCTGCACTTAAACAGTGCGGATGCTGAAACCAGGGGCAGCAGCACCTATTATAAGCATATTGGCTTTAGGCCATTAAGCATTGCACTACTTAAAAAAATGGTGGCTGCCGGCATGGACGAATATGGCAATACCGGTAACTTTAATTTTTTATTGGTGCAGCCTACCGACTTTCCGAATGCGTTGCTGGAAATTGCTTTTTTGAGTAACGTGAAAGACGAAAAGAAAATTCTTAGTCCAAAGTTTCATACACTGGTGGCAAAGCAGGTGTATCTTGGGATTGTAGATTTTTTGAACAACTCTAAGTGATAGTACAAAACACTTAGAGGACATAGGAAAGACAGGAAGTACATAAAAATAGAAAATGATAATAGTTAACCAGTAAAGTAAACAAACTCTATTTGAACCGCATCACAAGTCCTTCTCTGCGAGGAGAAGGATTTAGGATGAGGCGATACAATCAAACTACAACCATGCAACTAAAGAACATTTTTATTCATCACGTGTATTTTTGGCTGAAAGAAACAGGCAATACGGAACGCCGTGCGCAATTGATAGAGGGCCTTGTTAAGCTCTCTTCGGTAACAACTATTAACCAGTTTCATATTGGCTTACCTGCAGATACCAATCGCGGCGTAATTGAAACCGGCTATGCTGTTTCATGGTTCGTGTTATTCGCCAATGGGGAAGACCAGGCAAGCTACCAGGTTGATCCTATACACCTGAAATTTGTGGAAGAATGTTCGCATTTATGGAGCAAGGTGATTGTGTATGATTCTATTGACGCATAGCGATTTGCAAGAATGGGCAACTATTGAAAAGTTGTCAATTCTTCTGCCTTTCATCATGCCTTCTCTAAAATATTGGCTGTATTTGCTTCTCTGCTTTTTACTTCTTCAAAACTTTCATCATAGTCATTTCTTATAGTGCCCATCCACCTGTCCCACCACAAAAAATACAGGCCATAATTGCCTTTAAAATACTGGTGGTGCTGGTTATGGTTAACGGATGTGTTTATCCATCTGCCTATCCTGCTTTTGGAGAATCCTTTGCCGTACAATTCCCATCCAAGATGCCCGTACACATTGTACAGCATCATTGCCCCAAAAAATATAAACAGGTGTATTCTTGTTAACGGCATTATCATTAACAGTATGGCGATAATGCCTGCTTCTACCACAGCCTCCAATGGATGAAACGAAAAAGCAGCCCATGGTGATGGGTTAACTGACTTGTGATGCACCAAATGAAAAGTTTTAAACACCCTTGGATGATGCATTAAACGGTGCGTCCAGTAAAAATAAGTATCGTGAGCAATAAAAATAATTGGTATGGCCAGCCAGAAATACACGGCGCCGTATGTACTAATATCAGTATAAAACAGGGTGTGCTGTTTAAAAGACGTGTTGACCATAAAATAGGGGACTGCTGAAAAAATAATCATGCTGGAAAGGGAAAATAGCATCTCCCTTACATAGTCCCTGCTCTTAGGAAACCGTAGCTGTATTTTTTTGAATGCGATACGCCGGCGGATGATCTTATACCAAATAACCCATGCAATGCCCGCCACAATAACGTAGCGCAACGCTATTAACAAAACGATTCCGTGCCATGTTTTAAGATCGGGCATATAGCAAAAAGTTTCACGCCTGTAAAAGAAGGCGGAACAATCAAAATCTTAATCGGCGCATTTACTTACAACAAACCTTACCGCGGGTTTTATATATACCTCGCGCCCGCGGCTTGAGTATTTTTGCATGCTAAGATTATTAACTAAGTAAAAACCTCCTTCGCCTGCTTCTTTTGTTGTTTGTGTACCCACACTCCACCTGTTATTCATATCCATCAGCCATTGGGCTTTTTGGTCAACGTTTGCAAGTTGTTTGTACTGCCGCACATATTCAACCGGGTAAATAAATTCAAGGCCGATAACAATACTGCCATGTTCAAAATAAATACTGTTGTACGGCAGGCCAAAGCTGTTCCATCCTTTTTGGTAGGGGTAAACAATAATATTGGCATTCGTTAATTCCTTTCCGGGCATGTTATTCGTACTGTCCCAGTCATACCAGTGTATGCGCACCGGCACATGAATGGCCGCGTTAAACCTGCCCGCGTATATTTCCAGTTGCTTTACATATCCGCTCAATTCATTGTCCTTGCTGTATATGTACCTGCCCAGTATAATAAATTTTGTTTCAGGTCCTGGCCCGATATATTCATTTATTCTGCCGGGCCTTTTATTTACTGTATATTCCTTAAAGCTGCGGCAATTGGCTACCGTTACCGGTGCTAATTCCTGCGATTGTTGCACCATTCTTAGGGTATTATCCGCTGCCAGCTTTTCAACGGCAACAGCTAATTTTTTATACCCCAGGTATTGAATATAAATACTGTCATTTTGCGGGAGTGAATCTTTGGGCACGGAAAAGCTTCCGCTGGAATCAGTATATAACAGGCTTTTCTGGTAGTTAAATGCCACGGTAGCATAGCCCAAAGGTTTACCTGTTTGTGCATCTACCACCTTGCCCGTAATTTGTTGCCCATTTACATGCACAAAAGCAAATAATAATAAAAAGCCTGTTAGCCTTACCATAGCATGCAAGGTACAAAGAAAGTGCGCAAGTAGGGAAAGGCAGAAAGTTGCGGAACTTGAACCAAAAGATGACGAAAGGCTGTTTGTATAACTCTGTTTACATTTGCCGCGTATGGCACAAAAAAAACTGGTACGCTTTGCTGAAATAGAAACTTTTGCCAACGTGTTGCAATACCCAAAAGACATGAAAGGCAACTGGAAAGGGTTTTTCAAAAACACAAACCCAATTACCCTGGAGCTTGCCTGTGGCAAAGGTGAATATGCTTTGGGCCTGGGCAGAATGTACCCGCATAAAAATCTTATTGGGGTGGATGTAAAGGGCAACCGTATTTGGAAGGGCGCCAAAACCGCCTTACAGGAAAAGCTGCAGAATGTGGCCTTTCTGCGCACACAAATGGACAGGATAACACAATATTTTGCCCCTGGTGAAGTGCAGGAAATATGGATCACTTTTCCTGACCCGCAGTTGCGGTTATCTAAAATAAAAAAGCGGCTAACGCATCCCAAGTTCCTTCGTTTATACCAGGAGTTTTTACAAAAAGATGGCATTGTGCATTTAAAAACCGACAGCCCTGATCTCTATAATTTTACCAAAACTGTTATAGAGTTATACGGACTTGAATTGCTGGAAGACGACGGCGATATTCATAAAAAAACTGTAACAAATCCCGAACTCCTGATAAAAACGCACTATGAAGCGCTGGATATTGCCGGCAGCAAAAAAGTACATTACCTGCGTTTCAGGCTTAACGGCGATATGCCCTTTGAGAAAGATGATATTCTAAAAACAATGTTTCGCGACCATGCCGATGATTGAGCATATTGATTACTATTTTAACGATAAGGGCCTGATGGTGCTGACAGAAAAATACCTGGCAGACCGTAACTATTGTTGTGGCAACGGCTGCCTGCATTGCCCCTACAACTACGAAGCTGTGCCGGAACCAAGAAGAAGGTTGTTACTGGAGGAGAAGAAAAAACGAGAGGAATAACAGTATGTGCGCAATCAATCGCAATACTTATTTTTTGTACATTTGAGTATGAAGAGACCTGGGAAATATACGATTGGAATTGAAGTAGATAAATTGACGAATAGTATTGTAAACACTATCTCCGGTGACAGTTTTTCAACTGAAATTGCGGAAGCAGCAAAAATCGATTTAAAAAATATCACAAAAAAGAATGGCTGGGCACTTTCATGGACAACGGAATTAAAGTTGGCAGATAGAAGGTTTATAAATTGACGATAAAAGACAACCCCGGCATTTTGCAGGGCCTTGTTAGCATAAGCGATTATAGAGATCATTTTTATCTCCATTTAATTGAAAGCGCGCCTTTTAATGTTGGGAAGAAAAAGCTTTATGAGGGTGTGCCGGGTAATTTATTTGCTTTTGTATGTAAATGCTCATGGGACAAAGGTTATGAAGGATTTGTTTCTTTTGTTTCTAAAATCAGGCTGATCAGCCATTATACCAATAGCCTGGGAGCTACACATGTTGGTAACCAAAAAATGATAATCTTCCCCGATGCATCATTGAGATTAATTAAAAAGTACTTTAAAATATAAGCTATGTCGCACATTAAAGAACCGTATGGTGTTGACTTTGTCGTAGAAAATACACCGGTAACTGAAGAGGATAAAAAAATAATAAGTTCAATTATTACCCACTATAAGCTAACTGGTAAAAAGAAAGCTCTAAAAAACAATATTTCTGCAGCCATTCAACGAGGCTCTAAACAATCGTCCAAACAGAAGGAAAGAGTTCAATAATGTCTTTGTGCTGCCAACTTTCACCCACAATAATTTTATCCTCAATCATGAAAAAGGCTAAAGCACCTGTAAAAGAAAAAGCGCCGCTTAAAGACAACATTAACAAGCATTCTTTTTTTGAAGATGTATGGGATGTTGCCCGCCAAATACCCAAGGGGCGTGTAACTTCCTACGGCGCAATTGCCAATTACCTGGGTACCAAGCTTTCTGCCCGTATGGTTGGCTGGGCAATGAATGGTGCCTTTAACGCCAAACCAACAATACCGGCGCACCGGGTGGTAAACCGCAATGGCATGCTTAGCGGCAAAGCGCATTTTTCACCGCCGGAAAAAATGCAAAAACTATTGGAAAAAGAAAAGGTCAAGGTAGTAAATGATACCATTGTTGACTTTGAAAAACATTATTGGGACCCCGCGCAGGAACTGGGGTTGTAACCACTTATCATATCATTCAATAGCTTTATACTAAAGATATTTTACTTTTACCGCCAATTTATATAATCATGAGAAACTCATTTTGCATTCTGCTTTTCCTCGTTGTTTCATTTGCCTCAAAAGCTCAAAAGCCAAACCCGGACATCAAAAACAATTATACGAAGATTGAACGTATGATACCTATGCGGGATGGGATAAAGTTGTTCACTGCTATTTACGTGCCTAAGGATAGCTCGCAAACCTATCCTATACTTATGATGCGTACACCTTATTCCTGCAAGCCTTATGGTGAGGCCAATTATCCTGGCAGGCTTGGGCCTAACGGCCTTTTCCCGGCAGAGAAATACATCTTTGTTTACCAGGATGTTCGCGGCAGGCACATGAGCGAAGGCAAGTTTGAAGAGATGACACCAGCCAAAGACGTTAAAAAAACTACCGCTGATGTAGATGAAAGCAGCGATACTTATGATGCCATTGAATGGCTGTTGAAAAACGTATCAAACAATAGTGGCAAAGTGGGTATTTACGGTATTTCCTATCCCGGCTTTTATGCCACGGCGTCTTTACCCAATGCACATCCAGCTTTAAAAGCCGTTTCGCCGCAGGCACCTGTAACGGATGAGTTTGAGGGCGATGATGCATACCACCGCGGCGCCTTTTACGAGATGGATAATTTCTCCTTCGATAATTTTTTTGATGCACCAAGAACTGGCCCGCGCGAAGACAACCCGCCTTTAAGCAAAAATGTTGATATAAAAGACGTATATGATTTTTATCTCAATGCCGGTCCGCTTAAAAATCTTGACAGCATCTACTTTCATGGTAAAGGCAAGATATGGAACGAATACCTGCAACATAATACTAACGATTATTACTGGCAGGCTCGTAACATACGCCCGCACCTTAAGAACATAAAGCCCGCCGTTTTGGTTGTGGGCGGCTGGTTTGATGCGGAGGATATGTTTGGCTCATTAAACACATACCAGGCCATTGAAAAGCAAAACCCAGCCAATAATAGCAGGCTTGTAATGGGCCCCTGGACGCACGGTGGCTGGGAAAGCCCCACATGGACAAAATTTGCCGGTTACACCTTTGGCAGCAATACCGCAGGGCACCTGCAGCAAATGGAGTTTGACTTCTTTAACTACTACCTTAAAGGCAAAGGCCAATTTGATGCCGCTGAAGCCACCGTGTTTGTTACCGGCAGCAACGAATGGAAATCCTTCTCACAATGGCCGCCAAAAGAGGCAGTTACAGCAAACTGGTGGCTAAATAACGATCATAAGCTGTTACTTAAACAAGGC
>FTJK01001304.1_pt4 | contig 10306 bp, 10 predicted proteins | sample 1658811 | NCBI WGS metagenome assembly FTJK01 (sample SAMEA3914857, study PRJEB12502) | metagenome | biome: forest; material: soil | place: USA | collected 2011-06-22 | depth 0.1 m
TATTCCATTCGTATTTCGTAGATTAATAAGGCCAAAAAGATAATGATGTAACAACATAAAAGAGCCCCGCAGTTTGCGGGGCCCCTAAATGTTTACTGTGTAATGTGTAATCCTGAATGCTGCTTATAATTTTGTTACAACCACATCATCTACCACCCTGGTAGAAGCGTTTACTGAAAATGATTGTTCAAGGTCTTTGTTGTTTGAACTGATCTTGAAGTTGTAGCGGGAAATATCATCGCTCTTCAGCAGTTTAAACTTTTTGTCAAAGCTCTTGTCGTTAAAGTTCTGGCTGAATAATACATTGCCGTCATTGTCAGAAACTGTAACTGTAAATTTATCGCCGTTGGTGTTTGCAACCTTTACATTAAAATATAATGCGTTATCTGCAGAACCTGCGAACTGTACTGCAGCCTGTGTGCTGGCTGAACTGAGTATTTCTATATGGCGTGGTGTAGCTTTACCGTAGTTTGGTGTAGTAAATAAAATTGCTGCTGTTAATACTGCTGCTGTTAACACTTTTTTGCTGGCTGTTTTAATGAATGTGCGTTTCATAATTGAAATTTTAATTTGATAATTAAATTTTTGATTAAAAAAAATCTATCGCAGGCATAACAAACGTGCAGCATACAATCGTGGGCAAACTAATCTTATATATGGGGAGCAATCTTTCTCGTACCGGGCAGGAACTGCCTTCAAAGCTTTGATGTGGGCACCTATCGTGTAATTCTTACACAAATATATACTTAAATCTTCGAAAGGTAACCTGCCTTTAGCAAAAATTTATATAACTACCATTTGTTAGTTGTGTATTTTTATTGGTTATCAACTTGTTAGTACAATATGAAAAAATTATTAATTGTATATTTTACACTTTATAATAAAACAAGGCGGCAAATGTGGTAACCATTTGCCGCCGGGTAATTGGTGCAAAACTAGTTATTTAAGCTGCGCGAGCATCTTTATGGCATTCTCATCACCGGGTTTTAGCTGAAGCACTTTTTCATAATTCTTCTTTGCCTCGCCGTTGTTCCCTGCTTGCATATATGCTTCCCCCAGGCTGTCATACGTACCCGCCATAGCCGGATAGAGCAGGGCATTTACCTTAAATACATTCAATGCCCCGGCATAATTCTTTTGTGCTAATAAAACGTACCCGTAAGTATTAAGTTCACTCATGCGTTCATTCACGGGCTTAATATTATGCGAGACGTTTTGCAGCTTTTCATCACTCATAATGGTACCTTTCTCTTTTACATTTTTCACCCACCATGCTATGCTCTTATAATTAGGTGCGTATGGCTGATGTAATAAAATGGCAAGCATATCTTTCTCCAGTGATATTTTTGGTGATTCTATTATGCGGCCTGTCTCTTTATTATTAGCATATACAATAATGGTGGGCACATGGTGTATCGTTTTGCCTGCCTCCTCATGCTGCGGACTTTGCTTGTAGGCTTTGGTTGAATTGTCAACAAATATCAGTTTTAGGTTTGCAGTATCAAAGGATGCCAACTGCAAAATTTTTATCATTCTTGGCACTTCCCTTTTACTGTCGCCGCACCAGCTTCCCAGGAATATTTCTATGGTTTTATTTGCCAGGTATGGCTGCATTAAATGTATTGTGGCTGTATCAACCGTGTAGTTGTTATACGATTTGTCAAACCACTCTTTGTATGCGCCAGTTTGCAGTATTGATACTGAGCAATGGCCGGCAAGTATTGTTTTACCCTGTTCGTTTTGTACCTGGGCATTGGTTATGGGTGTAGATGATGGCATGGCATTGCGGTTGCAGGCTGTTGCTGCTATGCATACTGCCGCCATCATGAATATATATTTCATGATTGTGTTGTTATGATTGTGAAATAATAAACGCGGGCGCACTGCACCCGGTAAATGGCAATAGCCGCCTGTGCGTATTAGCGCAGGCCTTGTGTTATGCTATGTAATGTAAAGGACATGGTGGGTGAAAGATGCTGTGTATATATGCGAATGAGTATGCTGCATTAATACACCCGGGATATTGTTTTGCTGTGTTGAACGCTGTAGCGGGATATACTGTTTTTTCTATTATTAAATATTTCCAGTCAGTTTGTTGTTCTATTTCCTTTTGCTTTTCCGGGAAATTGGCCTGCTGATCGGCAGGCAGGTTTGAAAAATTACAATCACACTGCTGCGTGCTGTCAGCTTGCCAGGTACACTCAGCAAACAATGCAATCCTCGCAACATTTGGCGCGTACAACGCACAAATAAAAAATATTGCGAGCAGTTTTTTCAGGAAAAAATATTTTTGGGAAAGGTACGCATTAATGCAATACTGCAAATAATATTGTGTTGCATTATGTTGCAATAATGGATGCTGTCAATGGTTCAGCCCTTCAAGCTGCGCCTCAAAGTCTTCCAGGGTGGTCAGCAATAAACTAAAAGGCACCGTTTGGTTATCGCTTATGGTTGTAGGCGTAAAGGACGAATATAAATTTCCACCTTTTACACCGGCAGCTACCACTGTACACTTTAAACCAAGCGGTGCATACGGGTAAGGGTACATTCCCGGGCCACCACTGTAAACATGTACCATGCAATTAATATCCGTAAACACAAGAAACACATCAATGGTACTAAAGCCTGTATCGGTGGTGGAAACCGTTAGCATGGTTTGGGTGTAGCCATCAAAATAACTGCTGTTATCGCTATTGCACCATGTACCATTTGCCAATGGATATGCAAACTGGTATAGCGAAAAAACGTAGCCCGACACTGTAAAGCCCAGGGTATCAATCCTTGCAGAGTCTAATAGAGCAGGTTGCCAGTTTACCGCAGCGCTGTCGTTGTTACCTACAAAAGGTGCCATAGCAGGGTCAGCGACACCAGTTGCAGCAAAAGGCTGCTCAATCGTTATTTTTTTATTCGCCTTTAATTGTAAAGGCTTATCCCCCTGCTTTGCGCGAATGAAAAACTCGCCGCCTGATTTTAGTGGCCTGCCCTTGTACATAGTTGGCATACCGCTGAGCAGCATATCGCTTTTTTTATAAATCTCTCTAAACTCAATATTGGCGGTACCTGTTATGGTGTTGCCATCCGCATCCTCAAAGGCGCTGGCTGGCACAGTTACCTTAGTTCCGGCAACCGTGGTAAATATTGTGACGGCTTCAAGAGGAATGCTAAAATTTTGTACAGGCACACCGTTTTTGGCGTATACATCCTGCAGCGACGCATATTTTTTATCTTCGTTCAATACACCTAGCCCCTTTTGACAGCCGGCAAAAGCGGAAACTGCAAAAAGCAGCGCGATGGTGTAATATATTTTCTGTATTGTTGGGTTGTGCATAGTAATAAACCAAGGCTGTTTAACGGGTTATTGCGCCTTTGCACAGGTATATACAACAAATTTGAAACAAGGGTTGGGTTCGGTAGGTAAATAAACTTGACGAATGGCGATCTTTATGCCAGGTTGTACATGCTTTTTAACTCCAGGCATATCCTGTCAACTGACTGCTTTGCAGGAGTGTAAGCAAACTCCGGGAAATATTTTAGCAGCTTACTGTTATCAAAATATACTTTAGCCTGGGCTGTATCTGCCGTTTCTTTGGTGAGCAATGGCCTTTTACCGGATAACTTGCCTTTTATCGCTTCAAGCCGCCAAACAACTTCAGCAATAAAAGGGGTTACTTTTTTATGCGCCGGTTTCTTGTCAAAACTTTGCGCTATTTGTGCAAACAATTCGTGGTAGCCAAGGTTATAGGCACTTACAATAAAACGCTGGCTTGCAGTATCGCTATCCATCAGCATCACCATTGCGTTTACCACATCAGCTACATCTACAAAGCCGGTAACACCATCAGTGTACCAGGGAAATTCCTTATAAACATTTTTAAAAATACCTGTTGACCCTTTATCCCAATCACCCGCCCCAAGTATGATTGACGGGTTTACAATAACCGCCCGTAAGCCTTCACCCACACCGCGCCACACCTCCATCTCGCCAAAGTATTTTGTTTTTCCATATTCGCTGTTGCTGGTTTCTTTGGTCCAGTTCATTGTTTCGTTTACAACAGTATCTTTTCTTATCCTGCCTAATGCGGCTACAGAGCTTACATGCAGCAATTTTTGTACGCCTGCCGTAAGGCAGGCATTTACCACATTGGCGGTGCCTTCAATATTTATTTTGTGTAACAGGTTTTTTTGGGCGGGGCTGAATGAAACCATGCCAGCGCAGTGATATACCTGTTCAACACCCTGCATAGCTTCCTCCAGGTCAAGAATATCCAGGATATCCGCCTTTATCCAATGTACTTTATCCGCACCTTCCATAGATGGTATTGCGGAGCGGTACAAAGCTTTTACCGGCTTATGCTGTTTTACAAGCGCTGTTATTAAATGTGATCCTACAAGGCCGGAAGCCCCGGTTACTAATACCATTAAATTATATATTTACGGTTGCAGGTTATTTACAAAAGTGCAACCCCTGTTTTAAATTTTTGCCAGCCCATAATGTCTCGAAAAAAAAGGTCAAACACGCCAAGACCCACGGCCGCGATTTAATTTTGGCAATCATTGATGGTCTCTATTCCATCGCCATCTTTGTTTTGCCCTCTTTAAGGGCATACTCTTTTCCTTTCCAAACAAAAGTACCGGTTATATGCGAAGGAAGTGTTACAGTAACATCCCATTTTTTTGATACCGTGTTATAAGTATATGCTGCCGAAACCTTGCCTGCGGGATGTGGGATAAACCCTGAAGCCTGCTTTAAATTACCCAGGTGCGGTTCAATCTTTACTTTGCCAAAGCCTTGCGCATCGCTGTCAATACCCAATACTATCCTAAACAATTCAATGTTAGGGCTGCTGCCCCAGGCATGGCAATCGCTGCGGGTTTGGTTAATGTCATCTATCTCGGCCCACGTGGTCATACCCATTGCCAGGTTCTTTTTCCATATTCCAAGCTGGTCAATGTATTTATCGCCCAGGCCCGCTTTAGCATAAGCGCGATGTACGTAATACCTGAAGTAGATTGACGCTTTGCTAAGCGTGGCATCATCCATTATTTTTTGTGCCAGTCTTTTTGCTTCATCCCCGCTTATTATACCGGTTAGTATGGCAAGCGTGTTTGTATGCTGGCTGTAGCAATCTTTATCCTTTGTATCGCTGAATAATTTTTTGTCCTCATCCCAATAATTACTGCGTATGCTTTGCTTTAATGCTGCTGCCGCCTGCGAATATTTTATGGCCAGTTCCTGTAAACCTACCTGCATCTCCAAATCAGCAGCAACCTGGTAAGCCATCAGTAATTGCAGGTCAAGCATGGCAGAAGAGCCATCCTTGCCAATAGGTGCTATACCATCATGCCAGCCTTTGCCATTGCACCAATCAGAAAATATCCAGTAAGGCACATTACGCAGGCTGCCATCGGCTTGCTGGCGCTGGTTGAAAAAATTAAGCACCATCCTTGCTGCCTGCAGGTTTTTTTTAACAAAAGCAGTATCGCCCCTGTACATCCAGTAATCATGCAGCATACCTATCCATATTAATGAAAAAGTGGGTATCTCCTGTGGGTTGGCAGTGGGGTAGCGGCTAAGCGTAATACCCTCCGGCATAAGCGAGTTATATATTTGGCTGATGGCGTTGCGTACAAGCCCGTCGTCACCGCTGTTGTATAACGATACAAGCGCCTGTATGCGCGTGTCGCCTACATATTGCAGTTGCTCATAGTAGGGGCAGTCCATATAGGTTTCCTGCGCGTCAAGCCGGGCGGTACGCCAGCCTGTTTGTAATATTTGGGTTAAGGATGTATCGTCACTCGCGAAGCCTGCATTGTATGTAAAGGGATAACCTGTATACATGCCATACAGGTCGTTTATGGTAATGGGCTCATCCTTAGTTACCACATCAAGCTTTACATAACGGTACGTCCGAAACGCCAGCGGGGAGAAGGTTACATCATCCCCGCCACCGGAAACAATTTCATCTTTAGTGCCCACAAAATGTTTGCCTTCAATCTCGTTGCGGTTGCCCTTTTGGTTTTGTGTGCGCCAGTTTTTATCCTTGCCTTCATCCACGTACAATGCTTCTGCATACCCCATATCAACAACAGCATTTTTACCTTTACTAAATTGCAGCACCGGAAAAGCAGTTGTTAAAAAAGACTGGTCAAGCAGCAGGCTCACTTTGGTATTGGCAGGCACTGTAAAACTGTTGCCACCCTGCAAAAAAGCGCTACTAACATTAGCACCCGTTGACAAACGAACTGATTGTAACCGTTGCATGGTAAGCTCCATTTGCGGTATAGGCCGTGGTGTGAGCATCCAACCCAGTGTGTAATTAAAAACACCTTTAGGCAGGCCTTCAAACATCTGTTGCGCTGGCTGCCATTTGCTGTCGTCATACCCGGCCATCTGCCAGCCGGAAGGGTATAAATTGTAATCTACCCTGTCCGTCGGGCCTGCCGCATAGTAGGTATAGATCAATTCAGGTTGTAAGGGGCCATAGGCCTTATCCTCCATACATTTCCAGGTATTGCTGGTGTTTACAACCGCTTCATCCTGTGTATTGCCCTGCAGTATAAACCCTGTTTGATAGCTTATTTGAGCTTCCTGCCTTTCTTCCCCGTAATTCCAAACAGTTGCCGCAATGCTGTTTGCGCCGGTTTGCAATTGCGGGGCAATATCTACCGTTTCAAAGTTCCAGTTATATACATCGCTTCGTGCAGGGCCAAAAGACACTTGAACACCATTTACATAAAGTTTGTACCTGTTATCGCCCGACACATGCACAATAAAATGCGCTGGTTTTTCAGTAAGCAGAAATGTTTTGCGAAAATGGTACACCCCATAGCCGTGCGCTGTGCTGCCGGGCACGGTTACCCAAAAAGCGCCCCATTTTTTATTGAGGATACCCGGCGCAATTTGCTGGCTGTAAGAAGCTTTAAAGCTTATAGTAATAGCAAGAAATAGTGCAATCTTTTTCATGGCAGAGAGATATAATGAGGGATGAAAGTAAGAAATAGTTCCAGAATATATCTTTGCTATTCTTAAACCTGTGAAGAACTAAAAATAAAATTTATTGTTTATCAAACAAACATCAACCTATGCGTGCATTTAAAACAATCGCTTTTCTTTTTATATCCAACACATTTATGACTTTTGCCTGGTACGGGCATTTAAAATTTAAAGACTATAGCTGGGGTAAAAACCTGGGGTTGTTCGCCGTTATTTTAATTAGTTGGGGGCTTGCATTTTTTGAGTATATGTTCCAGGTACCGGCCAACCGTACCGGCTCGCAGGAGTATGGCGGCCCCTTTAACCTGGTGCAGTTAAAAACAATACAGGAAGCCATTACGCTTATAGTTTTTATGGTATTTACAACGGTGTTCTTTAAAACAGAAAAATTGCAATGGAACCATGCGGTTGGGTTTTTGCTGATTGTAGCGGCAGTGTTTGTGATATTTAAGAAGTGGTAACCCTCGTCCCCAGCCCTTGTCCACAAGTGGAGAAGGGGGCAGAACGATGCGGTATTTTACAGCGCTATAACGTATAACATTCTTTCGAAAGAATATCATCCGGGTAACTATACTAAAATGAAATTCACACAATTTATAGCGGGAATATCTTTTTTGTTCATTTCAACATCTGCCTTTGCCCAATATCGTGCAACGATTGACTCACTGAAAAAGGTTGAACAATCCTGCCTGGATAGCGGGCGTCACATGCCCTCCTGCGTTTACCAATTTTATGTACAAATTGACAGTTTGATGAATGTTGTTTATAACAGGCTGCAGCAGTTACTGCAAACAGACGAAAAAATACTCTTGAAAAAACAGCAATTTTCCTGGTTACGGAAAAGGGATATCTATTTTAAGGAAAGAAAAGAAATATATATGGACAGTATTATTTCAGGGGCGTGGGGCTCAGGCATGCGCGTAATACCATTGGATGAAAAGGCCCGTTTTGTAGAAAAAAGAGTTTTTGTACTGATAAAAAAGTTGCCAGGGAAACATTGAGTATCTTCATTCAATGAAAAAGTATTCTATATTTCTTTGTTTAATAGCAACGGTTGCTGCCTCGCAGGTTTCTAAAAATAGTTTGCATAAAATTGATTCACTCCTTCAAACGGTTTATAATAGCAACTCACCCGGCATTGGTATTGGCATTGTGGATAACGGCAAAACAGTTTTTGCAAACGGGTACGGCGTAAAGGATATTAACACCAAAGAGCGCATCGTTTCGTCAACCAACTTTAATATAGCATCCCTGACCAAACAGTTTACCGCTATGGCCATTATGCAACTTGTTGAGCAGGGTAAAATATCGCTTACTGATAAAATAAGCCGCTTTCTCCCAACGCTTAATAAAAGGGTTGCGGGTAAAATTACGATACAGGACCTGCTTACCCATAGCTCCGGTATCATTGACCACTACGATTATGTTGATACTAAAAATTTAAAGCACGGCCACAACATTGATGTATTTAAGGCCATAGAAAATATTGATTCCACTTATTTTACACCGGGTACACATTTTCGGTACAGCAATACCGCTTTCTGCCTGCTTGGGCTGGTAATTGAAAAAGCAAGTGGCATGGGTTATAACACCTACATGAAGCAGCATATTTTTATGCCTGCGGGCATGACACATACCACTGTATGGAACGAAAATGAGACAGTATTTTCACCGGCAACAGGATATGATATAAACGACGCCGATGCATTTAAAAAGAGCCAGGCGGAAGAACATATCTTTTTTTCAACGGAGGGTGACGGCGGCATATACACATCCATTGATGATTATATAAAATGGTTTGAGGCTTTGCAGGGGGGTAAAATATTTTCGCGCGCTATTGTAAATAAAGCAAGGGGCATAGAATTTGAAATTGATAAAAACAAAAAATTGGGCTATGGTTTTGGATGGTTTGTTGATGCAGGCAGCCAGCCCATAAAAGTTTACCATAGCGGTGACAACAGCGGCTTCAGAACATTTACGTTTACCATACCACAGCAGAATTTTCTGATTGTTATATTCTCCAACCGAAGCGATATTAATATTGAAGAACTGGTGATGAAAATTTACGGCATTCTAAAACCCGGAAGCAAAATGTTTACCAAGGTGGAGGAGTTGACTTCGTAAGCCCCCGGCTATGGCGCATTAAGATACCAGCCGGTGCCATGCCGAAGCACTAAAAGCTGACCCGCGAACCCGGTTTGAGTTTTTGCACACCCTGAACCGCGGCGCGCAAACCGTAGCACGCCGTTTAATTGTGGAAAGCTCAACTCACTTACACCAATGCATCAATCTTTTTAGCCAGCGCACGGTCTTTATCGGTAACAATATCGCCGGCATCGTGGGTGCTTAGCCATATTTCCACCTTATTATATACATTCGTCCATAAAGGGTGATGGTCCATTTTTTCGGCGGCAAGCGCCACACGCGTCATAAAACTAAAGGCATGGGAAAAATCTTTAAATTCAAGCTTACGGTAAAGCGTATTATTTTTTTCTTCCCAGTATTGTGAATTACTCATATAATTGCTTTGTGGAATGATAACAGTTGTGTTATTAATTGGTTCGCATAGCTAAATTAAAAACATTTTACCTTTTATAAGTTATAATTACCAAGGATTTTAATGTTATGAAAAGTGCATTTACAAAGGTTCGTTTATTGTTTCAAAAAATATCTTCCAAAAACGAGGATCCCAAGCCCCTGGAATTTCCAGAGATAGGCTGGAAAATTACCATGCCTGAAAAATTCAGGCAGTTGAATGATGGAGAAGTTGCCGATTTTATTAACAGCGGCCAGGGCATACTGGTAAAGCCTGTGTTAGAAACAGGCGAAGAACTTGTTGCGAAAATTTTATTTATTGCCCAATTTGGCCATGTAAACAGTTTTACAGGTTTAATAATCCCTGTAACCGGCGATGCACCGGCAACATACGTGGCCCGGATAAAGGAAGCAACTGCAAAAAAAATTGAGCGGTTATACAAAGCGGAATATGAGAAAAAACCGGGTGTTACCGTTAAAACGGTGCACGACTGTATAATGATAGGCAAGATTGAATTTGAGAGTGTTGATATAATTGTAAGCACAACGGAACGCATCCTGTACCAGGGCAGCAGTTATTTTAAAATACACAGTGGCCACTATATAAATATCTCTGCGGCTTTTAAAGAGGACAGTGTCGGCAGGGAAATGTTTCATGCCCTGCTGGAATCAAAATTTAAGGAAGACAATTCCAAAGAAATACCAGCCCGCTAAACGAGGAATAAGAACTTTGTAGCACTGTGTTTCACAGAGTTGAATACAGCACAGAGTTAAAAG
>FTJK01000213.1_pt1 | contig 10162 bp, 11 predicted proteins | sample 1658811 | NCBI WGS metagenome assembly FTJK01 (sample SAMEA3914857, study PRJEB12502) | metagenome | biome: forest; material: soil | place: USA | collected 2011-06-22 | depth 0.1 m
GCAAAACAAATATGGCTTAAAGATGGTGGGGAAGACTGGCAAAAAACGCTGCCAAACGAAAACCCGCTGCCCGAAAGCATAGATTTTTACCTTAAAAGCCAGTACGTGGTGCAGGACAGCATGAATAAAATAGTTTCAGCTATAACAACGCAGTTTCCCGGGCAGGTGGGCGATGTGCAGTATAAAAAAATATTGGTGGCCAACTTAAACCAATACACTGATAAAGTGGGTTTTATACTGCTGGTAGTGGCGGTTGTATTAAGCATTATCGTGATAATCAGTATTGACAATACCATTCGCCTGGCTATGTTCAGCAACCGGTTCCTGATAAAAACCATGCAGATGGTGGGCGCTACCCGCGGCTTTATAGCCGGGCCTATTGACAGGCGCGCGCTGCTGAACGGTTTAATAAGCGCCGTTATTGCTATTATACTGCTTATAGGCTTTATACAATGGGCGGAAAATATTGTACCCGAACTTAAAACCATACACAACACCCAGCTTACCCTTTATTTATTTGCCGGCATGATAGTGATTGGTGTTACCATCTCTTTCTTCAGCACCCACCGCAGTGTGATGAAATACCTGCGTATGAAACTGGACGAGCTTTATTAAATTACCGGTAACCCGGCTAAACAACCCACCATCGCCTGTTTGTGAAAGTTTTACTATTTATCTACGAACTTTTCGTAATTAATTTGCTGAATTGATAACAAAAACTATATTGCACCCTCAAATTATTTAAAATGGCAGTAAATAAACCGGAAAACAGGCCCTTGCAAAATAAACCCAACCCAATACCAGCCAAACCAGGTCCTGTACCGGGTAAACCAGCCCCTGCGCCAGCCAAACCGGTGTATAAGAAAAAGGAATTTAAACCGCTTGCGCCTTTATTTGTAAAGGACAACTATATATGGATGGCAATAGGCGCTGCAATTATAGCCCTGGGTATGATATTAATGACCGGCGGCAAAAACCAGGACCCTAATGTTTTTGATACCAGCGTTGTGTACAGCACTACACGTGTTACCGTGGCGCCAATACTGATTGTACTTGGGTTATTGGTTGAAGTATATGCCCTGTTTAAAAAGCCGAAAGTACCGGTAGCCTAATATTACTATTTTATTAAGCAATATATAAAGCGGTGAACCTCACCGCTTTTTTTTTATTTTGGGCGCCAAAGTTTTAAATGATGAACAATGAATTTATGGCACCACAGGCAAGATTTGCATATCTGCAGCAGGAATTGCGCCGGTTATGCGGTTGTAATGTTACAGAGGAAGATTTATTAACATTAAGAGGTTTAATAGATACTTTTTTATATAACAGGCCCCAAAAACACTTGACTGAACCAATTGAAGAATTTGGCAGCACGAGGGACGATTTTGATGAATGGGGGCATGACCCGGGAAAGTAGCGTATTTGCCGGTTCGCTGGTTTTCAGTAATTTTAAGTACAAATTTTCAGGATATGGAAGAAGTAATGGAGCCATCTACAAAGTTTACACCTCTTCAACATGAGTTGCTGAATTTGTATTCAATGAATATAAGCGAAGAGGAATTGTTAGATATAAAAAAGATATTGGGCCAGTATTTTTGGGACCGTTTTCAAAAAAAAATTACCGCGGCTTCGGAAAAACAAGGCTATACCCAGGAAGATTTTGATACATGGTTAAATGACCCTAACCAGTAATTATGCGGATAGTTATTGATACAAATGTTTGGCTGGTAATTATCCCGCAATATTCAAAATATGCATCCATATATCAAAAATTAAAATCAGGGCAGTTTACATTATTGTTAAGCAGCGACATACTTTTGGAATATGAAGAATTGATGAAACAAAGGTATCCCGGATACTCTGTTGATGAAGAATTACAGGAACTTTTGAGACTTAATGAAATTGAACTGGTAAAACCTTATTTTAAATGGAATTTTATTTCCGCAGACCCTGACGATAATAAATTTGTTGATTGCGCTATCGCCGCAAATGCAGATTATATTATAACCAACGATGCCCATTTTTCAGTTCTTAAAAACATTCCTTTTCCACGGGTAAATATCTTAACATTGCAGCAGTTTATTAAACTGGTAAACGGCAACTAAAACCAACTGATATTATGCATACATTTCAATCAATTGTTTTGGCTATTATAGAGGGTATTACTGAATTTCTGCCTATTTCAAGTACAGCACATCTGAAATTTGCCAACCCATTCCTCGGAGTAGAGGATAGCCCTTTTACTAATATGTTCGAGGTAGTTATACAGCTTGCCGCCATTCTTTCGGTGGTAGTTATCTATTGGAAAAAGTTTGTGAATTTTAAGCACATCAGCTTTTACATTAAACTTTTAATAGCTATTATACCCGCCCTTATATTTGGTGCATTACTCAAAAAACATATTGATGCATCACTTGATAACCTCACATTTATTGCCTGTGTAATGCTTGGTGGCGGTGTTATTTTATTATTTGTTGATTCGTTATTTAAAAATGATACAATAAATGAAGAAAGGGATGTAACTTATTCCAGGTCCTTTATCATTGGATGTTTCCAGGTATTATCGATTCTATTACCCGGCTTAAGCAGAAGTGCTGCTACTATTGTAGGGGGCATGAGCCAAAAACTTACCAGGAAATTAGCGGCAGAATTTTCATTTTTCCTGGCTGTACCTACTATGCTTGCAGCATCCGTAAAAAGCTTTTATGACGCATCTAAAGACAATTACCTTGTATTACATAACATTACAAAGGACCAGTCAGAAAATATGCAAATTCATTTTGGGGATATATTAGGCAAAGACAACCTGCATAGCTTATTTACGCATGATAACCTGGTAGCCCTTATTATAGGAGGAATCGTTTCTTTTATAGTTGCGCTAATAGCCGTAAGGTTTTTTATTGGCTATTTGCAAAAGCACGGCTTTAAATTATTTGGCTGGTACAGAATTATACTTGGCGCTGTGATGCTTGCGCTGATATTTGCCAAAGTAATATAACCGGCAGGTACGTTTTACATGTCTGTCAATGTTTGTGATGACTTCTCATAATTAATTATTAATTTGTCATTCTTAATCCACAAAGAATGCAAACTGCTTCAAAAAAGGTAGTAAACGGTTGGGCCATGTACGATTGGGCAAACAGCACGTACAGCCTTGTTATTACTTCAACCATTTTCCCGGCCTACTACACTGTTGTAGCGCCAGAACATATTACTATTTTCGGCAGAAGTTTTGACAGAACGCCTCTGGCTTCCTACGCTATAGCGCTCTCTTTTCTGATCATAGCAATTCTCTCGCCGGTGCTATCTTCTATTGCTGATTATAAAGGCAATAAAAAAGCATTTATGCAGTTTTTTTGCTACCTCGGGTCTGCAGCCTGTGCAGGTATGTTCTTTTTTACGAAAGAAAACATTTTGTTTGGATTATTCCTGTCAATTGTTGCATCCATAGGGTATTGCGGAAGCATTGTATTTTATAACGCATACTTACCTGAAATAGCAGCGGAGGAGGACCAGGACAAGATTAGCGCTAAAGGGTTTGCCCTGGGTTATCTTGGTAGTGTATTACTGATGATACTATGCCTGGCGCTTATTTTCCTAACTAAAGACTCAGAATTTGGCAAAGCATTCTGGCCACATAAAATTGCCTTTATATCCGTAGGAATTTGGTGGGCAGGTTTTGGACAAATTACCTTTAACAGGCTCCCTCCATCAAAGCCATCAGACCAACGGCCAGAGCATAATTTGCTAACCAATGGTTTTTATGAACTGAAGAAAGTATGGCAACAGTTGCAGCATCAGCCAATGCTTAAAAGGTACCTGCGTAGTTTTTTCTTTTATAATATGGGTGTTCAAACAGTAATGTACATGGCTACTTACTATGCCGCGGATGAAATAAAAATGCAGGCGTTGCAACTTATTCTGACAATCCTTATCATCCAGGTAGTTGCCATCGGTGGTGCTTATCTGTTTTCGCTCGTTTCCAAAGCTACCAACAACATCTTTTCACTGGCTGTGCTTGTTATTTGCTGGGTGGGTATATGTATAGCAGCGTATTTTACTAAAACTGCATTTGAATTTTATTTCCTGGCATTCGCTGTTGGAATGGTTATGGGCGGCATACAATCAATATCAAGATCAACTTACTCAAAGCTATTACCTGAAACGCACGATACAGCCTCCTATTTTAGCTTCTACGACGTATGCGATAAAATAGGCACTGTTATAGGCACCTTGTCTTTTGGCTTTGTTGCAGAGGCATTTGGCGGCATGCGCAATTCGGTATTGGCTTTGATGACCTATTTTATTATTGGGTTTATATTGCTGATGTTTGTAAGAACCAAAAAAGATAATAAAGATTCTGTTAAGCAAACTTCAGCAGGCACTGTAACCGTTGCATAACTATTTGCAATTAAGATAACACTAATACGCTTTCATTAATGAAAATCCACACCATTAACACCGAGCTTTTTAAACTGGATGGAGGCGCTATGTTTGGTGTAGTGCCCAAGAGTATTTGGAACAAGCTGGTGCCCGCTGATGACAACAACCTGTGCACGTGGGCCATGCGGTTGATGCTTATTGAAGACGGCAATAGATTGATATTGATAGACACAGGCCTTGGCAATAAACAGGATGCAAAGTTTTTCAGTTATTATCATTTAGATGACCGCAACACTTTGGATAAATCATTGGCAACACTCGGTGTTAACAAGAGAGATATAACGGATGTTATACTAACGCACCTGCATTTTGACCACTGCGGCGGAAGTATAAACAGGGTGGGAGAAAAACTTGTTCCTGCATTTGCGAACGCAGTTTACTGGAGCAATGAGCGTCACTGGCAATGGGCTACCCAGCCGAATGACCGGGAGAAAGCATCTTTTCTGAAAGAGAATATTTTACCAGTAAAAGAAAGCGGGCAACTGCAATTTATTAATATCCCCGCTGATGGGTTGGAGAAAACAGGCTTATTGCCAACTGTTGTTTTTAATGAAAATATCGCCCTCCGTTTTGTTAACGGCCACACAGATATGATGATGCTGCCTCAAATAAAATATAAGGACAAAACGCTGGTCTATATGGCCGACCTGCTGCCTGCAACGGCGCATATTCCGCTGCCTTATATAATGGGGTACGATATGTTTCCGCTCACAACATTAAACGAAAAAAAATCTTTCTTAAAGGAAGCTGTTGAAAATGATTATGTATTATTTTTTGAACACGATGCTGCAAATGAATGCTGCACACTACAACAAACTGAGAAGGGAATAAGGCAAGGGGCAACGTTTAATCTTGAGGAACTTTAAAAGTTGACAAAGGGTTGATGACAAATGACAGGATACAAAGAAAACGATGCTGGTTATGGTTGCCAGTTTATCCATCAACAGATAGCCACAATTTTGCTAACACACAAAGCCAGGAGTAAAATTTCGCTATGACGACGATGTCGTTCTTGCTGTCATCTGTCATCAATCATCTGTCAACTAAAAAGCTATCTAAAGCTCACCATCGAAGTCAGCGGGTAACGCAGGTTGTTATACTGCATCATATCTATCTTTACACTGCCCACTACAATAGGGCTTTCAATACGCAGGGGAATATGGTTGCCATCATCACTTACCCAAACAGTCATCTTTTCGCCCCCCTGGAATAGGGTGCCTTTTACAAGCAACGGCTTAAATTTAATAGCGTGAAACTTGCCGTACTTTGTTTTTATATCTTCCTTGCCCAGGTAGCGTATATACAGGTTTTGCACCTCGTTATCCAGGAACATGCTAAAGGGCACCCTTTCATTTACCTGGTACTTGCTAAAGTCAATATTGCGGGCATAATAAACGGAACTTAATACATCCTGCACACAATTGGGTACTTTAAACACTCCGGCAGTGGTGATAGCGGTATTTGATTGTTGGTCAAAAGTTACATTCTCATATTTCTTGTACCCACCCTCGCTTATATTGCGTATAAATTTAAGCGGCTGCAGATTGGCCGTGTCAAAATAGCTTTCGTAGCGGTCGCGTACTTTAAATATCCAGTCGTAGCTGGAATTAGATTTGCCATCCCCAACAACATGGTAAACTTCTTTATTATTCAGTTTTTCTAATGTGGTAGTAAATGTTGCCGTACCTGCATTTATATATACACCCACTACGGAATAAAAAATATTGAAAGTAATGCTTTCGCCTTGCTGAAAAGCTTTATTGCGGATACCGCAGAAATCGTCACCTGCCGAAAGCTTCATCCATGCGAATAATATAATTATGAGGGTCAATATCTTCTTCACGTTACCTGTTTCTGAAAATTTTAATACTTAATACAAACAAACTGCCCGCAATAGCCGGAATAATAATATTTAAAAACCAAATACCTGCAGCCGTAAAAATGATGCCGCCCGCATTTTTACTAAGTATGCCAAACAGTTGCAGCCCCGCTTCGCCCCTTATACCAAGATCAGCCACCGGTATGGTTGGTAAAATAGCAAGCACTAAAAAAAGAACGCTGGTGGTACATACTGCATCAAACCAAAACATCGGAACATTAAATATATGCAGCATTAATAAATATTGCGTTATAAATACTACATATCTTGTTACAGCCAATAGCAAAATCCTTGTTAATTCTTTCCAGTGAAAGTCTTCGAGGCTTTCAATCAGGTACTTGTATTTATATACAAACGGAATTTTCTCTACTAAAGTTGTAAGCCATGATAATCTATAATAAATAAATATAAATACCGCTGTGCTCATTGCTATCATATATGTCATCCCGTTTACCCAAAAACCAGTAAAACCCTGTGCATGCAAAACAGCGCCCCATGCATAATTTTTTAAATATATAAGTCCCGCAAGGCCTGCCGCGAAAGTAACCGTTAACTGAGCGATGCTGCCAACAATTGTAAGCGCTACTGACTTTAAACGGTTGCCTTCCTTCATATAAACAATCCTGCCAACATAATCCCCTATGCCATTGGGTACAAATAATGAAAATGAAAGGCCTGACAAAACAGCCTTTACGGCAGTAAAAAAACTAACCTTTTGGGCTGCCCTAACTAACAACTGCCATTTACGGGCTTCAATAGCCCAGTTTAAAAGCATTAATATTACCAGGAGAATTATATAGGGCCTGTTCGGTTGCGAAAAGGCCTGCTTAATAAGGTCTTCTGTTTGTTGCCGGCTTGCCTGGTTCTTTACTTTGGTGTATATGGTAAAAGCGAGGATGATAAAAAGCAGCGGGCCAATTACATAGTTTAATAATATTTTATACCTGCCTTTTAGCAAACAAATTTTTTTTCAAACGTACGTTAAAAGATGAACCCCATTTTTAACAGGGGCTATATTATTTGAACCCTTTGATACTTTGAGAGATTCCTGCCCTGCGCAGGAATCACGCACAACCTTCTTACTTTCATAGCGTATTTAAACTTCATTCACCGCCCTTCTAACCTCGTACTTAGCTTCACACTTCCACCCAGGCCTCATTTTCTTTCAGCAGGTTTATCAACTCATCTACGGCAATGTTACTATCCACATTCCTTTTCACCACTTCCTTGCCTTTGTACAAAGTTATTTTGCCAACACCGCTGCCTACGTAGCCAAAATCGGCGTCCGCCATTTCGCCCGGGCCATTTACAATACAACCCATTATGGCAATTTTTACGCCTTTTAAATGGTTGGTGCGACTGCGTATTTTAGCGGTAGTTTCCTGCAGGTCAAATAACGTTCTGCCGCAACTCGGGCAGGAAATATATTCCGTTTTAGAAATGCGTGTCCTTGTCGCCTGTAGAATACTAAATGCTGTGCTGTTGATAAATTGCTCCGCTGAATCGTTGCTTAAATAATTCCTGCCTTCTGTATTTTGTTTATAACTTACAGCAGATAGCTTGTAGCTCTCACCCGTCATTCCCAAACTAACACCGTCGCCAAAGCCATCTAATAATAAGGCGCCACACTCAGTTGAATAATGTATTAGATGCTCATCGGCTGTTTGCCATGCGCTGTCACAAACTATAATTACAGGATTATCTATGCGTCTGTTCATCAGTTCCATAAACATACGCCTTGCTGCAGGCATTGCATGGGCAGAAGCGCTGCTTAAACAAAGCACAACGGTATGCCAGGGTGTGGTAGCATCCGATGCTGCGAAGGCATCCAAATCAGTAAATGCACTGTCATCACTAAAACAGTCAAGCATTACAAAGTTGATTTTATGATGCTTGTATGGTGAGGAAACAAATGCCTGCACATTATCAAAAATGGGCAAGTATTTTTCCTCAACAACTTTTGTGTTGCCGGAAACAGCATCAGCAAAATTTATCACTTTCAACGTGCCAGGCAACGCAAATTCCAACTGCTGGTTACCAGTAAAAATATAGTCTGCAGCCGCATCGCCAATGTTCCATTTGTCTGTCGGTTCATCGTAAGTGTACCCAATACTTTCCAGGTGTTTAGGCGTAATTTTATCAACCTTGCTAAAATCTGCAACCACTACTGGCACACGGTGCCCTCCAATATTATCAACAGCAAACGTTTCGCGTCTCTTATATGTAAACGGATCATAGGGTATCTTAGCGATTTGCGGGATTTCAGATTGGCGATTGCCGATTGCCGATTGCAGGGTACCATTGCCTATTGACCATTGACCATTGACCATTGACTTCCTCCCTTCATACCTCTTAACCAAATCCCTGCACACTGGTATCTCAAACTCAGGGTCTTCCGTTAACGATACACGCACCGTATCACCAATCCCGTCTTCTAATAAAGTGCCAATGCCCGCAGCGCTTTTTACCCTGCCATCCTCGCCGTCACCCGCCTCAGTTACACCTAAATGCAAAGGGTAACTTTCGCCAAACTCTGCTTCCATCTGTTGTATAAGCAACCTGTAGGCATGTACCATCACCTGGGGGTTACTGCTCTTCATACTCAGTACAATATTATGATAGCTCTCGCCCCGCGCTATGCGCAAAAATTCCATGGCGCTTTCTACCATGCCCATCGGTGTATCGCCGTACCGGCTCATAATACGGTCGCTAAGGCTGCCGTGGTTAGTGCCTATGCGCATGGCTGTGCCATATTCCTTACAAATTTTTACCAAAGGTGTAAACCGTTCCCGAATACGGTCAATTTCTTCGCTGTACTCCTCGTCTGTATATTCAAGCAGTTCAAACTTTTTCTTATCTACATAATTACCGGGGTTAACGCGTACCTTCTCTACGATGCGTGCCGCAATTTCAGCGGCATTGGGTGTAAAATGTATATCGGCTACAAGGGGCGTTGTGTAGCCTCTTTTGCGTAATTCGTTTTTTATGTTAAGCAGGTTCTCCGCTTCTTTTTTCGACGGTGCGGTTATACGCACCAGTTCGGCGCCTGCCTCAATACAGCGTATGCTTTGCTCCACGGTGCCCAAGGTGTCCATCGTGTCCGTAGTGGTCATGGTTTGCAGCCGTATAGGGTTAAAATTGCCCAGCAGCAAATCCCCTATCTTTACCTCTATCGTTTTTAAACGGCTATAGCTGGTGAGTGAATTACAATATAACTGCATGATCTGTCCTAATTTCTTTTATTATGCCTAACCGCTTTACATTTTCAATAGCTTTGATTGTAATCATTCCGGCGGTTTCTGCCGCTGCAAAAGTAACAAATACCTTATTAAACAGTTTATTATATGCAAAAACGTTGTATTGCCGGCCTACTAATTTTTGGTTTGATGCTATCCAAAGGTTTGTATGGGCAGGATAACGCTGCTGCCCGCATTGTACATTTCACCTCTTCGCATACTTCTTTCCCCGACAGTGCCAGGGCAAAAGGCCATTTGTACGACAGCGTTCTTTATTCCACTGCGGAGCATTACCTGGATAGTTCTGTATTGATGGTTATTCCGCCAAACCTTGACGCACGTAAAAAAATTGACCTGGTTTTTTGGTTTCACGGATGGCATAATAATATTGATACTGCTGTTGAATTTTACGCTCTTACCCGGCAGTTTGCAGCTTCAAACCGTAATGCAATATTGGTTTTAGCAGAGGCTGCCAAAAACGCACCCGACAGCTATGGTGGCAAATTGGAAAAGCCCGGCACTTTTAAAGGCCTGGTTGATGACGTGATGAAAAAGCTGAAAGACGAAAAAATAGTAACTGCCAGGGCAAAACCCGGCAATATAG
>FTJK01002974.1_pt1 | contig 10092 bp, 14 predicted proteins | sample 1658811 | NCBI WGS metagenome assembly FTJK01 (sample SAMEA3914857, study PRJEB12502) | metagenome | biome: forest; material: soil | place: USA | collected 2011-06-22 | depth 0.1 m
GCCGACGAGGAGCGGGCGGCGCTCGCCGAGCTTTTCGCGCGCAAGGACGTCCATGCGACGGTGACGCGGCTGCAGTCCCGCGACGACGACGTCGCGGTCAAGCTGGTCGACGCCGCCTATTGGATGAAGGGCTGCAGCTCGCTCGGACGCCTGCGCTACGCCGTCATGCTGCGGGTGGGCGAGGGGGAGCGCTCCAGTCTTTGCCTCCTGGACGCCAAGGAAGGCGTGACCGCTGCGGCGCCCCGGGCGCCGGACGTGGACATGCCCCGGGACAACGCCGTGCGCGTGGTGACCGGCGCCAAGGCGCTGTCGCCCCATCTTGGCGAACGGATGATCGCCGCGCGGCTGCTGGGCAAGGCCGTGGTGATCCGCGAGCTCATGCCCCAGGACCTGAAGCTGGAGGTTGGACGCCTGACCGAGCGCAAGGTGCTGGCGTTGGCGGTCTATCTGGCCGGGGTGGTCGGCAAGGCCCACGGCCGCCAGATGACCGCCGAGGTCAGGGCGGCGTGGCTGAAGGAGCTGACCCGGGCCCGCACCCGCACGCTGGATGCCCCCTCGTGGCTCTGGTCCAGCGTGGTCGCCCTGCTGGCGATCCACGAAGGCGCCTATCTCGAACATTGCCGCCGGTTCGCCCTGGCGCAGGCGGCATGAGATGAGACGCAGGCGCGGCAATCCCTGGTTCGGCATCGGCCTGGATGCCTGGAGCCTCGGCCTCGAGGCGTCGACGGTCATGGGCCTGCGCGCCATGAGGATCGCCGAGGGCGGCCCTGGAGCCCGCGCCGAGGCGCAGCGCATGGTGAGCGAAAAGGTCGAGGCGGCCGCGGCCTTGCAGGTCATGGCGCTGACCGGCGCCCTGGGCGCCACCGCTCCCAGCGCATCGGCCCGCACGATCGCCCACTATCGCCGCAAGGTGCGCGCCAACCGTCGCCGGCTGAGCAAGGCCTAGGGCCGGCAGGCTATCGGAGCCGGGGCGCCGCGTCGGCCAGGTCGTTGCGAAGGGTGGTGGCCGCGACGCCGGCTTCTCCCATCGCATGGCTGATCTGATCCAGCCCGATGACCACGTCTCCCGCGGCATAGAGGCCTTCGACGCTGGTGCGCTGGTGCGCGTCCACCTTGATGCATCTGTCCTGGGTCAGGTCGGCGCCGAGGCTGGCGGCGAGATCGGACTGCACCGTGGAGCCGAGCGCCGGATAGACGGAATCGAAGGTCAAGCGCCTGTCCGCGGCCAGGAGGCTGAGGCCCGCCGCCTCGATGCGGAAATCGGTGGCGGGGCCGGGGACGACCGTGACGCCGATGGCCGCCAGGGCGGAGGTCTGCGAGGCGTCCAGGCCGAGGTCCGCGGTGGGGGCGATGACGGTGACCCGGCGGGTGTAGGCGCGCAGGAAGGTGGCTTCCTTGACGGCCCTGGCGCCCTCGCCGATCACCCCGACGTTGCGGTCGGTGACTTCGAAGCCGTCGCATACCGGGCAATAGCGCAGCAGCCCGCGCTGCAGGGCCAGGGTGTGGAGCTCATCGTCCATATCGGGGCGGTGGTTGGAGACGCCGGTGGCCAGGATGATCGCCCGCGCCCGCAAGGTCTCGCCGCCCGCAAGGCGCGCAGTGAAGCCGCCGGCCTGCCCGGAGAGGGTCAGGACGCGCCGGTGGCGCGCCTGCACGTCGAACCGGATCGCCTGGGCCCACATGCGGTCCAGCAGCTCGACGCCGGAGATGCCGTCGGGAAAGCCCGCATGGTTGCGGGTGCATGGGATCAGGGCGGCGCGGCTGGCCCCGGCGTCGGCGACCACGGTCTTCAGCCGGAAGCGCGCGGCGTAGATCGCCGCGGTCAAGCCCGCCGGGCCGCCGCCGACGATCAGGCAGTCGGCCATATCGGCAGGCTCGGTCACGTCGAACCTCCGGCCTCTTCAGGAACGAAGCTGGTCATAGAGCACAATATTTTCGCATGATTTGCGCGGGGCGCGCCAATATTTTCTATCATAAATACATCATCCTACGGGCATTGTATTTTCCGAGCCCAACCCCATCTGTAGCTTGGGCGAATTCGGCTCTATTATTTGTTGTTTTCGATATGGCCGAGCCACCCGCAAAGCCGGTCGAGGGGCCCGGCCCTAGCCGAAGCGGATTCGCCGCGGCCTTGTTCCCCAGTGATTGATTGGAAGTCCCATGCCAGCGCGCGCGCGCCACCGTCTTGAGCTGCTGCAGCTCTCGGAACCGCTGAGGCGGTACGCCAACCGCCTGAACCCCGACGTCAATGCGTCCTCCTTCCTGGTGCACCAGACGCTGAGCGCCGCGTTCGCCGAGCGCGACGCGCGCCCGGGCGTGGGCCTGGAGGCGTCGCTGCGCCTCGATATCGACCGCCACAGCGCGCTCTCGAACCCGCCGGCCGCGCGCTGCGCCCGGTCGAGCCCCGCCAGCTAGGCCGCCCAGAATTGTCCCAAACCGAACAAGCCCCGCCGTTTGGCCAGCACGACTACGAAATCCTGTACGGATCCCTCGAAGACTCGCGCGACGTCGACATATCCGCGGTGCTGGCGCGCCCCCTGATGGTGGGAGAGCTTTTCACCTTCGGGCGCGGCGGCCGGCTCTACGACGTGATCGTCGGCCAGATCACCGCCCTCGCCGATGGCGGCTGGAGGGCCCGATGCAGCGTGGTGGATCTACAATGGATGTGATCTGCGTGGTTGACGGACCCGAGACCGTCCGGCTCAGGGCGGCCCTTCTCAGGTCGGCTCTGGCGCTGGTCGATGATCCGGCCGAGGCGCGTGTCCTGGTCGCGCGGGTGCTTCAGGCGGCTGGGGAGGCCGAACTGGCCTCCACGCCGCTCGGGCAAGCCGAGCTCTTCCGGCTCTTGCGCCAAGCCTACCATTCGATCGAACGCTCCCGGCCGCGACGGCGAATGCGCGACTCGACGGTGACGTCGCTCGCTGTGCAGCAGGCGCCGGCGCGAACGGGCCAAGGCGGTTGAGCGCCATGGAACACCGGCTCGGGACCATCAATCTCATCACCTGGCAGGGCCGCCGCAACCGCAGGCCCAAGCCGGGCGTCTCCGTCTGGACCGTGCTGCTGGTGGCGGCCGCGCTCGGCGGCTGCCTGACCCTGGCGGCCCAGGCCGTCGGCCTCCTGACGTGGTCAGGACCCTTGGCGGCGCTTCCCGCCGGGCTCGTCCTGCTGGCCATCTGCTCGCAGATCGTGGCCGTGGCGCGGGCGGCCCTCGCCTGGCTCGCGGGCTAGCGACTCCATGATCCCCGCGCGCGCAGGAGCTCTCGCATGACAGCCTTCGAACGGTTCATGGCGTCCTTCCGCTCGCAATGGATCTCTCCATCCGAGGTGCGTCTCGAAGCCTGGGCGTTGGGCGGACGCCATCATGGCCAGGTGCTCGAGGGCGCCCGGTCGGAACTGAAGACCGGCGGCATCTCCATCCGCCGCGCGGTGCTGCTGAGGGCCGTCATCCGCAGCCTTCGCCACTGACCGGCCGTGGGCCGGGCTCCTAGCTGGGGGTGACGAGCTCGCTCACCGTCACGCCGCCGGCCTCGACCTTGACGCCGAGGAACCGCATGACGCCGTCAGAGAAACTGATGTCCGAGACAGCGAGTTCGGGATCGCGCTTCAACAGGCTGGCGTCGGCATGGGTGAGCCGAAGCATCATCTGCGGACGGCCGAGGCCGGTCGCTTCGGCCTTCTCGATCTGCTCGCGTAGACGGCCGGCAGGGGACCTGCGGCCCGGGGGTGGGGGTTCTGGTTTCATGACAGTGCGAAGAAGCCTGGCTCGCCGCTGACGCGCACCTGGCACACGCGTCCGGCATTGTGCATCTCGCGCGCGCGCCGGTTGGCGGCGGCCTTGGCGACCTCCCGATCCTGGGATTGGCCGAAGAGTTCGCCGTCAAGCTCGACCGCCCAGGCGCCTTGGTGGCGCACCACGGTGAGCACGGCTCGGTCTGGTATCATCCGCATGACGTCTTCTAGCATGTCCTGGGGGCAGAGACTTCTTTTTCTCGAAATATTCCTTGAACGACCGCCCAGAAGAGCCCATCATCACCCAATCGAATTTCGTTTTGGCTCGGCAGCCGTCCGAAAGAAATCACAGATTTCGGTATCGGAATTGCCCCACGACCCTCTCCGAAAATTTGATCTCAACGCCCATCGTGGGCGTGAGAACTCGTTCCCGGAAAGGGAAGATCATGCAAAGCGGCACTGTTAAGTGGTTCAACGGCCAAAAGGGCTTCGGTTTCATCCAGCCTGACGCGGGCGGCAACGACGTTTTCGTTCACATCTCGGCAGTCGAGCGCGCCGGCATGGCGTCCTTGCACGAAGGCCAAAAGCTGAACTTCGAAGTCGAACGCGACCAGAAGAGCGGCAAGATGTCGGCGGCCCAACTTCAGGCCATCTAAGCCTCTCGGCGAGACGCGGTCCGCTCTGCGGACCGCTCAAGCGCCCACGCCGATGCGTGCGGCCGGGGCCAGTTCCGACCCGCCCGATCACGACCAGGCAGAGGCCGGCGGCGCCACGTCCGTCCGACGCCTGCATCGCCCTGTTGTCGGCGCGATCCGCGCCAGCTCCAGGCGCGCCGCGCCATCGCCGGCGTCCCAACGCCGCGCTCAGCCGGTCCCGGACTTCCAGAACGAGACGATCAATCCCCCCGCCACGATCAGCGCGCCCCCGAGGAATGTCGGCGGAGTCGGCAGCGTCCGGAACACGGCGAAATTGACCACCTGCCAGACGACGAACAGGGTGGCGATGTAGAGCCCGACCACCTCGCGGAATTCCAGCGGCGCGAGATTGAGCAAGGTCCCGTAGCCGAAGAGCAGCGCGGCCCCCAGCAGAAACAGGCCGACGCGGACCGGCATCGCGGCCGCCCGGCCCTGCAGCGCGACACGGACGGTGGCGTCCCCGCTGACTTCCAGGACTGTCGCGGCGAGCAGAAAGCCGACGGCCGCAAGGGCGCTGATGGACCGCACTGAGAGCCCTCCGTTCTCCCCGCTTCTAGCAGGGCGCGGCCCGGCGGCCCATGGTCTGGACCGCGGTTAGGCGGCTTTCGAGCAGCGGGCGAAGAGCGTGACGCCGGTTTCGTCCATTGAAAACTCGACCGGGCGGCCGGCGAAGCGCGAGGCGGCGAAGAGAGCTGCGGTTTCCGCCTCGGTCCTATGGTTCGCCTTCCAGTCCAGCAGGTGCTCCATGAGCACGCGATCGGGGTTGGCGGCCTCCAGGTTGGTGACCACCAGGGCCCCGCCCGGCGCCAGGGCGTCGAAGGCGGCGTCCAGCGTCGCCGTCACCTGATCGTCGGTCAGATATTCGAAGAGCCCCAGGGCATAGATGATCGACTGGGGCAGCAGGCGCACGCCCTCTCCGTCGGTCGGCACGGCGCTGCCCTGCATGAAGGTGAAGCGCGCTTCCGCCTCGGCGCCGGCGAGGCGGCCGCTCAGGGCGTGCAGCGCCTTGCCATCCAGATCGACGGCGGTGGCGAACATCTGCGCCCCTTCATGGGCGCGCATGACATCCAGCAGCTCGCCGGCGACCCCGCTGGCCAGGCTGGCGATCCGGACCGGCTGGCCTGAGGGCTGGGCCTGGATCAGCGATTCCAGCGTCTGGCGCATCAGCTCGCGGCTGGCGCGGCGCGAGCGGCAGATCGGCCGGTCGAGGAACCACCGGTCGATCACCGGGCCCAGGCGGTCGTCGCCCTCGGGCGCATTGCGGTAGATGGCCGTCATGGTCTCGTGGTCGTCTGGGAAGCCCCTCGGCTTGGCGTAGCACCGCGCCATCACCGCGCTCTGCATCAGGGACGGGAAGGTCTCGCGGAAGATGTAGTCGCCGACCCCGGCCTCCAGCTGGTCGGTGTCGCGGAACGACAGGAGGTCGCTGTAGCCCATGTCGACGATCGGGTTGCTGGTCGTGAACTTGGCCAGGAGCCCGACCACCCCGTCGCAGGCGGCGCGCACCTTGGAGATGGTGGCGTCGTCGGCATGCTCGGACCGGATCGCCAGCTTGGCCTCCAGCATGGTGCGCTCGAAGTCGTCGACGGCGCCGCGCAGGTCCTGTGGCACCTGGCGGGCGCTGATGTTGCCGGTGCGCGCGACGTGGAAGCGGTTGACCTGGGCCGCCTCGCCCGCGCCGGTCTGGGCCAGGCGCTTGGAGGTCGAGCGCAGCCGCTGGGCCAGCAGGATGGCCAGGGAATGATAGAAGCGGACGGCGAATCCCGGCTCGGAGGCCATCACCGACTGCAGCCCGTCCCATTCGATCACGTCGATGACGGAATCGTCCTGGGCCACCACCGCGGCGCTGGCCGGTTCGTTCTGGACGAAACCCATCTCGCCCAAGAGCTCGCCGGGGCCCAGCTGGGCCAGGGTGATGGCGCGGCCCTGGTCGTCCCGCTCCACCCGCACCGCGCCGGTGCGCACCAGGAACAGGGCGCGGCGGTGGCCGCCCTCTTCCAGCACGACGGCCCCGCGCTGATAGGGGACCGATTGCATCTGCTGCTCGAGCAGGGTCCAGTCCCGCGGACTGAGCATCGCCAGCGCGTCGGTTTTCATCTCAGCTCATCCTGCTTGAGTTCCGAGGCGCGTCGGCGCGGTGAACTCGACCCGCGCGCCCGCCATGATCATGTCGATGATCGTCTCCCAGCGCCGCGTCCCGGCCCGGGCGGCCCATTCGCGGCCGCCGGGCAGGCTCCGCTGGGCTATCTGGACGGCGCCGACGACCGGGCGCAGGGCATGCAGGATCAGGCCCCAATGCGCGCGCGGCGGATAGCCCATGGCGTCGGCCAGCTCGTCGCCGATCACCGCGCGCGAGATGCCGTAGGTGGCCGGCACGCGGAAGGGGATCTTGTCGAGCCTCGGCAGATAGGATGCGCTCATCACCGCGGTGAGCAGGGCCCTGGAATCCTCGTCGGGCGGACCTTCCAGGCTGGTGAGCAGGTTGACGATCTGCTTGCCCTCGGCCTCGGTGGAGCACAGCAGCTCGGGTGCGACGCCCATGATGTAGCCGGAATAGCGCCACAGGTGCAGCAGCGACTCGGCCTCGTCGCGGCCGATCCGGAAGCCGAAGCGCCTCAGGCCCTCGATCAGCAGCACCGACATGGCGATGTTGGTGCCGGCCATGTACATCTGGTTGACCGGGCCGCCCCAGGCCGGGTTCCAGCGACCGGAGCGCAGCAGCAGCCGGCGCACCTGCGCGTGCATCAGCCGGACCCTCACGGTGATCTTGAAGCCCTCGGACCCACGGCGCAGCCCGCCCGGATCGCAGGTCTTGAGCACGAACCGCGCCGTCTCGGCCAGCCGCCGCGGCGCCCGCTCCACCAGATGGCCGGTGAACACCAGGGGCTTGTTGCCGCTGGGCGAGGAATACATGTAGGGCAGCACCGACACGTTCAGGGCGCCGATGCCGAGCAGGCCCGAGCGCATGAACACCGCCCCGCCCCGGTCCAGCCGATCCCAGTCCACCCAGAAGGGCGGCCGGTCGAGCTGTTCGAACAGGGCGATCAGGGCCGGCGGGGCGTCCTCGACCGCGTCGATGCCCGAGTCCAGGGCGGTTTCCAGCATCCGCCGCCCGCGGCCGGCCGGCAGCTCGGCGAAGGCCGCCGCGACCGCGTCAGCGGCTGGATCGAGCATCTCCATGAAGCGCGAATAGTTGGTCCGGTCGGCATCCGAGCCGGGCGGCGCGGCCAGGGTGTTGGCGACGGAAGAATCCATTCGATGTGGTGCTGAAAGCCCGGCGAAACGACAGGAAAGGTGTCGCCTGAAAGCCATGGCCGCGCAAGGGCGCGGCGGGTCGCGAGACTCAATCGGAGGGCGATCCGACCTTGGCCTGGACGTCGGCCGGAGCGCGGGAGAAGAACCGCTGGATCCGCTGCAGCAGGCTGGCCTGCTCGCCGCCCCGGGCCTGTCCTCTGGCGAGCGTGGCCGCGGTGGCGCTGTTCCGGCTCGCCGCGACCTCGCTAAGGGCCTCGATGATCGCCGGGCGGTTGGCGAGCAAGGGGGCCAGCGCCTCCGCCCGGACCTCGTAGACCAGGGATTCGATCAGGGCGTTGACCGAGGCGCTGCGGGGAGCGCCGGTCAGCAGCGACATCTCGCCCACGATCTGACCGGGCTGAATGGCCGCCAGCCGGACCTCTTCCGCTTCGGTGTGGCGGACGACTTCCAGGGCGCCTTCGCGCAGGATGAACATCGAGCCGCCCTCGTCCCCCTCGCGCAGCAGGACTTCTCCGGCGGCGAAGGTGTGCGGGATGAGGCTCCCGGCCAGGCTCTCCAGTTCCGCGGCGTTCAAGGTCTGTCCGAACAGGTCGACACGGCCCAGGAAGCTCGCGCGGCCTGAGCCCTCGTCGGCGTCGCGCCGGGCGCCCTGAACCAGATGGATCTCCCGCTGCGGCATGGAGGGCATGATCTCGGCGGCCGCCAGATGATCCAGAAGGCCCGAGAGGACGGCGCTGCGCGTGGTGCTGGGCGAGGTGGTGGTGATGTCTTTCCAGTACCGGATCCGGTAGTCCACGCCCTGGGAGGTGACGGCGCCGACCAGAATGCGAGGCGGCGGATCGGCCAGGATCACGCCGGCGTGGGCCATGGCCAGCGCCGCGCCCTCGAGCACCCGCAGCGCCCGCGCGCGCGGGATCGACACATCCAGCGGGATGTCCACCTCGGCCCGGACCACGCCGCCGCCCAGGGAGCTGTTCACCGCGATCAGCTGGCCCATGCGGCTGTTCGGGATGATGACCACGCGCAGGTCTTCGAGCTCGAGCCGCGTCGTGCGCCAGCTCAGGCCCACCACCTTTCCGTAATAGAGCGCCCCGGTCTCCCGGTCCCTGATCTCCAGCCAATCGCCGATGCGGAAGCTCAGCTCGACGCTGAAGGCGACGCCGGTGAACAGGTCCAGGATGATGGAGCGGAGCGCCAGGCCGATCACCAGGCCCAGGGCGCCCGAGGCGGTCCAGAAGGCGGTGAACGAGCCGCCGAACACCATGGTGACGATGGCCATCGCCGCCCCGCCGTAGATCAGGGTCGTGGAGGTGTCCTGCAGCAGCCCGGGCGCCGGGGTCCCCAGGGCATAGCGGACGATGCGACGCCAGATCAGGGCGTTGACCACATGGACCAGCAGGCTGGCGGCCCCCAGCCACAGCAGGGAGTCGACCGCTCGCCCGACATCCAGGGTCACGGTCGGGGAGTGGAAGCTTGCCGCGGCCGCCTGCTGCAGCGGCGTCCTCAGGATCGCCAGCAAGGCCAGCACAAGGGCGCGGATGACGACCGGCCAGAGCTTCAAAACCCACATGAACCTTTTGTAGCGGCCGATTGTGTAAGTCATTCTACGTTCGTCACGAAAATGCAGAACATCGATGCTCCCCGGCGCCGGATCGGTCCTGCGCCTCAGATGACGGCCTGGCTGCGGTGCGAATCCTTCTCCTGAACCACGAGTACACGACCACCGGGGCCAGCACCCTTCTGCTGCGGCTGGGCCTGCACCTGAAGGCGGCCGGGCATGCGATCACGGTGGGCGCGATCAATCCCACCCCGGGCCGGATCAGCGAGGCTTACGCTGCGGCCGAGATTCCCCTGACCACCCAGGTCGCGCCCTCCGAACATGACGTCTGCATCGCCAACACCGTGGTCGCCGCGTCGTTCGTGACCCAGATCGGCCCCATCCTGCCGACGATCTGGTGGCTGCACGAAGCCGAGATCGGGCTGTCGATCCTGCTGCGCGATCCGGCCCAGCTGCGGGCCTTTCAGCTGGCCAGCGCCGTGGTGTTCCAGACCGATTTCCAGCTGGATGACGTCTATCGCTCCTTCACCTACGGATTGGAGCGGGGCCGCCTGCACGTCATCCCCAATGGCGTCAGCGTCGAGGAGCGGGCGAGCGAAGACTCGATCCCGGCCAAACAGGGCGTGCTCCGCATCGTGTCCGCCGGGACGGTCTCTCCGCGCAAGCGTCCTGGCGACATCATCGAGGCGGTGGCGCGCCTGCGCGGCCGGCTGGATGTCGAGCTGGCCATCTGCGGCGCGATGGAGGGCGGTCTCGACGCCCGGGCCGAGCGGACGCTGAGCGAACACGGCGACCGCATCCGGCTGACCGGCGAGATCGACCGGCCCGAATGCCTGGCCTGGATCGCCTCGGCCG
>FTJK01002803.1_pt1 | contig 10024 bp, 3 predicted proteins | sample 1658811 | NCBI WGS metagenome assembly FTJK01 (sample SAMEA3914857, study PRJEB12502) | metagenome | biome: forest; material: soil | place: USA | collected 2011-06-22 | depth 0.1 m
GCACAAAACTTTTCCCTTATGAATAAATCAGCACTGAATCTGTTGAAAAACTACAATAAGGATGGAAAAGACAGTGGAGGAACCAAGATTAGTATCAAACGCAAAAGATTAATGGCTTCTTGGGATAATGATTACCTGATGGATATTTTAGCAGGAGTATAATTTTAATGCGTCACCCCTGATTATTTCCCGCCCTGCGGGTAAGTGCATGTGAACGAAAATTTCTGAACGCTCCAATTAGCAGGCAATGTGCCGGGGGGTAACCCACGCGCGCCGGTGTTGCTATTAAAATTACCTATATCCAATAACGCCGCTAAAGGATTTTTGCCATAAGCATTTTTATCTACCCCTCTTGAAAATGGGTCGGATGTAACACCTGCCTGGTTGAAAAGCCTGTCTGGGTTTGGTATTGCGTCTTCAGTGGCCAGCATGAAAAAATTATCAGTACCAGTTGGCAAGCCAACGCGGTAAGGGAAATAAATACGGATAGAATCGGCCAGCTTACCCTGGTTATAAACCGGGAACCGGTTACCAACGCTTCCATTGCCCCTGCCCGGGTAATAAAGGGATATTGTGCCACTTTGGTCAACCCCAAATACATATACGTATTTTTGGTTTAAAGAACTCTCGTATTGATGGAAATCGTCGTCAGCTACAATGAGCGGGCGGACACTATCACCAATTGAATATTTGCCATGTAAAATTTGCTTTGTGTCCATATTCATAAACTCAAGGTGAAAAGGGAATATCTTACTATCACCCTGCGGAGTTTCAATTATGTTCAGCCATCCTCTTAGCTTTGATAATTTTTTTGCCGTTTCGCACAGGCTGTCTGCAACTGATTTTGATGATTTATATGCATACTCAAAGCAATCAGTAAATAAAGGCATTGCCTCAAGGCTGTCTGCCGCGTTGATACGAACTTTTCTAAATCCGTAAGCAGGCAACCCGTTTTTGCCTAATTTACCATACAAGCAATAATTAGCAGCTTCAATGTCGTCAACAATATTAATGTTGTAGTTTGGCTTAAGGGCGTGGATAAAAGCTGCCGCGGAATCTTTTGACACCGGGATTTCAAAATACAGGGTTGAATCAGCACATAATGAAATGATATATTGGGCTGACAGGTTTGTTATTTCTTTAGGTGCAGTTCTCGCTATCTTAATATAGCCTTTGCCTTTATCAAAAAAAACAGATGCAAAAGGGGCAGCGTTTTTAAAGTTTTCCAGCCACTTAACCTGCGCTGATTTCTTTAATTGTGCGGCAAGCGCCGCTATTTTATTCACATCAGCATTGGTGTACGGCGATGCAGGAATATAAATATTTAACAATGGAATATCGCCGCTGGCCCAGTTGGTGACCTTAAATAAAAAACCCGGCATTATTTTTTTAATGTCCCCTGTTAAAACGGAGGCTTCACACTTATTAACGCCGGTTACATCTTCAATAACGAGTTTAAAAACAGTGTCCTTATTGTCATCAAGCATCGCCAATTCATTCTGCCGGTATAAACCTAAAGCCCATCCCCCTTCCAGTATAACCCTGTCATCCTTTATCGCTGATACAGCGATCGTTGAATACTCACTTAATTTCCCCTTACCTATGCTGAATAATGTTTGCTCCTGCCGCTCAGGCAGCCCGCCCATCACTGGTTCCTGCGTAGCACCATTGTTTTTTAAGATGGCCCTTGCAGACATGAATATTGCGGAGGCAGATGCATCGTTCGGGTGTTGGCGCAATGCCTCAGTAAGTGCCAGTGTAAAAGCGCCGTGCGGTATATAAGTGGTGTTATCAACATACTCAAGTTGTTCAGCAGCATTCTCATCTGCCTGTGCAGCGGAAAAAATAAGGAAGTTACCGCCTGCCCTGCTTTCCGGGACCAGGGGCGATGACGAATCTTTTGAATCCCAGTTTTCACCAGGCATAAAACGTACTTTACCTGGTTTCAAGTTCGGCCCTTTTGAAATGGAGCCACTGTGGCAGCAATCAAAAATTACAGTCAGTTTTATTTTGTTATCAATAAACGCATTAAATATTTTAGACAGTTCTTTATCGCGAATATCCCTTACCCCCTCTTTCCATGTATCAGCTGGCACTATAGTTTCGTCCATCATATCAACCTTATTTGTTGACAGGCTGTTTCTTACCTGGCTGCCGTGGCCGGCATAGTAAATAAACGCCACATCGCCCGGCTTACATTTCAACAGCAGGTTATTCAAAGCTTTTAAAATTGCATCACGTGTAGCCGCCTCATCAGCAAGCGTATCAATGTTGGGAGCGCTAAAATTAAATTTTGATTTAATTATACCATACATGGCCTCCATATCGTTGCGGCACCCCTGCAGGTTTTCAAATTGCATTCTGCCGCGGTTATCGGATACCACGGCATTTTTGGGCGGTTGGTAATTGTTAATTCCAATCAGTAACCCGTATTGTTGCTGGCATCGCGGTGCTGAATATATACACAAGAACAAAAGAGCCAGTGAAAGTACTTTCATAGCAAACATTTGAAACATTTACTACACTAATTTGATTGTTTTGATTTACCGGACGATGAAGAGCCACTGCTGCTGCCGCTTCCGGCATATTTTTTCTGCAGTAATTGCGAACCAACATTTAAGGCGGGGTCTGAGCTAAAGATGATAACCCGGTCTACAAACTTTGTTTTTGATGTTTCTTTCACCGACACACTTACTGAATAAAGTCCCTGGCCATAACAACTCTTTATAACACCATTTTTCGTTTTATAAAAACCTGCAGAACGGGGCACCATAAAACATTCACCGGTTACCGGTGGTTTTGCCGCATCCAACGAATCATAAAATTTTTTGGTGGCATTATTTCCGTTATACAGCGGTGCATTTCTTAACGTAAAAATAAATTTGCCCAATAGGGCGTCCGCATGTATTTGCCCGTCGTCGCTGCGGTAGGACGTATTAAAATCTATTTCAAAATCCATATTCAACCTGTCCACATTTTTGGGCGCTTTTACGCGGGATTTTGAAACCATGATACTATCCAGCCGCAAATGGAACATGCCATTATTCATCATTTCGTCAAACCTGTCTGCGGCAGTATCAAGAATAAATTTTGCATAGAACATGGTATCTGCCTGGCCGCCTTCTTTTTTAACCAACCTGATAATTTTAAAACCCTTAAACTGCAGCCCTACCGGGTCAATCGGGCTGGTTGCTATCTGGTCGTAAAAGTAATGGCCCCTTTCAGCAAAATCGTATTGCGCCATATACCTGTTCTTCCTGTTGTCAATCAATTTTTGTATTCCCTGCACACCTTTTGTAATTAAGTAACCGGCAACTATTGGCATGAATACGCCTCTGCCCCCGCGCTCGTTAAACGTCGGGGCCTCCTGTACAGTAAGGTTCCTGGTTACCATAAAGTCCCTGGAAGTATCTACAATCAGTTCCAATTTTTCAGCGCCTGCATGCTGGGCTTTTAATGCAGTGGTTACAGTTATCGCGGTAATACCCAGCAGCAACAATGGCTTATTCATTTTGAAGTTTTTTAAGGAGGTACTGTGTTATTTTCTATTTATACATTGTTTCATTTAACAGATCATTCAACCGATCGAAATGATTATTTTGTCTTGCCTGGAAAATATTTTCTCAGAAGCGCTTTAAACCCTGCATCTTCATGCAGGTATGTAAGGTCTTCATCCGCCATCACATGGGCATACTCAGCGTATCCTTTTTTGAAGCTCAATTCCAGGTATCGCAGGGCCATGCCAGTATTTTTTTGCAGCGAGCCAATACAGGCAAGGTTGTAATAAGCAAACGTAAAGTTTGAATCAATTGCGATAATATGCCTGAAGGCCTCAACCGCTTTGTCATAATTTTTTATACGGCTGAATTCCACACCGAGTGTGTTATAGAAGTTAGTATTGGTTGAATCAAGTTTAACCGCTTTCTCAAAGTTGCTGATAGCGTTTACTGTATCTTTTATATTGTCATACACAAATCCTATAGCGCTATATGCTTCAACAAATTCCGAGTCGGCTGCTATGGCCATGTTGTAATATGCAATAGCGCTGTCAAATAAGTTTTGCCTGCCATATAAACGTGCTATATTAAAATACGGGGAGGCATAACCAGGGTTTATGGCTACAGCTTTTGCATAATTCTTCATGGCAGCCACGCTGTCATTCAGGTTATCATAAGATATTCCAAGATAATTGTATGCATGGGCATAAGCAGAATCCAGCTCAACACATTTCTCAAAATACTGTACTGCTTTGCTGTTATTACCTGATGTGCTGTAAAGGGTACCCGCATCAAAATATGCGCTTAGGTTAGTACTGTCATACATTATGGCTTTGTTATAGTTCAAAAGGGCTGTATCGTAATTCTTCCTTGCGTTATAAATAGCGCCAACATTGTAATATGCGTTTGAAAAAGCAGTATCGGCCATCGTTGCCTTTTTGTAATACTTAAGTGCATTAACTGTATCGCCTGCGTTGTCATATTCAATTCCCATGTAGTTGTATGCAACCGCGTAGCCGGCATCTATGTTTATGCATTTTTTAAAGTAATAAAACGCAGTATCTTTTTGATGGAGTTCGGCATACAGAACACCTAATGAATAATAGGCCGCTATGTAAGTGGTGTCAATATTTACTGCCTTTAAATAATTCAATTTAGCATCCGCATAATTATGCTGCCCCTTGTACAAAAGGCCGATGTTGTGATACGCGCTTGTGTAGGTCGAATCGTATTGCAGTGCCTTTTTATAATAAGATGCAGCATTAACGGTATCGTACAGGTGATCGTACGCAATACCCAAAGCATTATAAGCGCCAGCATAAGTAGTGTCAAGAACGAGCGCCTTTTTATAATGTATTATGGCTTGGGGATAATTTTTTTTATAATAATAAAAAAGCCCTATGTCGTAATAAAGATAATCAAGCTGGTCATTTAGTTTTAGCGCCTGTTGGTAATAAAAGTAAGCGGTGTCCTGTACATTCTTTTTATTGCTATACAGGTTGCCAAGCATTACATACGTTTCGGCATTATTGGGCTCTAATATCGCCGCCCGCGTAAGCCAGTAATCAGATTTTTTAGTTTGATTTATTGCTTTATAGAAATTAGCCAGCTGAAAATAGTTTTCTATATCCGCTGAATCAGTTGACAATGCCCATTTATAACGGCGTTCAGCTTCTGCAGTATCCTTTAGGTTCGTAAAATAAAAACTGGCAAGGCTCCTTAAAGGCTTTGCATCATAGTTGATAACTGCAGCGCAAAGCTTAAGATAATACAGGCTGCTATCGCGGTCTTCAGAAATATTTCTAGTCCAATACAGGCTTGCCAGTTTATTATACGGCGACGAATAATAGGGATTTACACGCATGGCTTTTAAAAGGTATCCGCGTGCCACTGAAAAATAATAAGCCTTATTTGTAGCCGTTTTAAGTGAATCGCTAAAAAGGTTGCCAAGGTTATAATATGGGTATGCATTGGATGAATCTATAGCGATGGCCATTTTATAATATTTTTTTGCTGAATCTGCATTGGCCAATTCATAATAAGCAACGCCAAGGTTTTGGCAGGCATCAGCGTACAGGCTATCTATTGCAATAGCTTTTGTATAATATTTTATGGCTTCCTGCGGTTTATTTTTATTATCATACAATATGCCAAGCCCGTTAAGCGGGTAGGCCCATTGTGGTGCCAGGCGTACGGCTTTTTTAAAATAATATTCGCTTGAATCGTTTTCCAAATCAAGGTACAGCCACCCGAGCAACAGGTGGTTATAAGCTGCATTACTGTCCTGCTGTATAGCTTTATGGCAATAGGTTACAGCCTGCTTCATGTTGGCTTTACTGCTGTTGTTATCCAGCGATGCGGCTTTTAAAAAATAGAATTTAGGATATATTGAAGTAAGCAATTCAGGTTCATCCTTCAGAAGATAGATTGCCTTTTCAACCATGTCAGCGGCAAAACCATAACGTGTCTCCACAAGTGTTTTCATTTTATTAATCTGCTCTTCAGCACTTGCCAGTACAAGGTTGGGGGAATTATCGCCGGCAGTGTTATTCTTAAGTTTGGTTATTTCGCTCTCCATATTGCGTATATGCACCATGCCTTTACCGCTCAAAAACAAGTTTATCTTTTCCTGCCCAAAATTTATAAATTCAGTGGCAAGGCTATATTTAACATCCTGTGTAAGTGAGCTGCCAGGGCTGTATTCATCCATCCTTCGGTAATAGTATTCTGCCGAGCTGTCGCCTGTAAGTTGTTCGTTTTTTACCGCTTCGGCAAATTTGTTGTATAATGCTATCAGCGCCGTATCTGTATTGGTGCCCGTGCTGTCTTGTATGCCTTTGGCGCCCTTTTTATTATTTATGGCAAAAAGGTTTTCGGTACCCGTAAGCTGTTGCATATTTTTACCTGCCGTCCAGCTAAGGTATGTTGTACTATCGACCAACGCAATGGGTTCCTGGTCTTTTTCCTGGCAGCAGAAAAAGGGTATCTGTTCCGTCCCGAATAATTGTTTCGCAGTTTTTTTAACCTTGTTTTTTACCCAACTCGCCAGTTCAGAAAAAGAAACAACGCCGTCGTTATCTGCAGCATCGCCTTCCTTATCCGCCATCCCGCTAAGGCCGTCAATTAGATAGTATGTAAATAACCCGTGCCCGTTTCCAACTTTAGGGCTTTCCATAGCTACCTGCCCGGCACCGGTAGAAAGCATTATAATTTCCCCCTCTTTTTGCTCTGATATATAATTGGTAAAATTTTGCTGGCCTTCAGTACTGCCAGGCAGTTCGTTTGTGCGGCAGGCGTCAACTATTAATAAAACATCTATACCTTTTAATGTGAGCGGTTTTATAAACAGCGTTTTAACTGTGTGCATATTTATGTTACCGGTGCCTAAATAATTGTTATCTGCTTTTGCAGGGGCACAGTCGTAGGGAAGAAAAAAATAATTATCCTCATTCATTGCATCGCCATGCCCGGAAAAATAGAGGTATAAGCGGTCGCCGTTTTTTAGACCTTTACGTTTTAACCAGCTATATGCCCTAACATTAAAATCCGCTGCCCTGGCGCTGTCGTTTATAAGGCAAAAAATATTCTCTGCTTTAACATTGCCGCCAGCCGGTGTTTTTAAAAAATCCCTGAACAACAGGGCATCTTTATCTGCATATACCAAGGGTTTAATACTGGGATAGCTCGATATGCCTACAATAATTGCATAGGTATTTCCTGTTGGCATGCCAGCAGCCTCGGGGGGTGGGGTGGCGCTATTAACGCCTTTTTGCTGTGCGTATATACCCGAAAAAAAAGAGCAAAGCAAGCACGCAAGCAAAAGAAACCTACGCATTTTGTTTAATTTAGGTTTAACGGACGTTTTAGATAAACACAACAAGAGATAACATCTGTAGTGTTTGTTATGAGTGTACCAGGTGCCTGTCATAAAGATATACGATAATGACCAATTTCATTTCATTTTAAAAATGGCGGTTTTCGCAACTTGAAGCAGTAATATTAGCACAGCCTGGGATGGATACCAATACCCTGCTAAGGGTATTTTTGAAAATAGCCTGGCAAGATCGATGCAGGCGTCTGTATCCTACCTGTTAGTTTGGTTGAGAAATATGCAGATTATATATAAATAAAGGAGCACCACTATTGCGGCGCTTCCTGAAGTGATCCCGTTGGGATTGGTTATAGTGACTTAAGCTATTGATTATCAACAATTAACTTGCAAATTCTTACACAGTTTTACAGGTAAAGACATTTGACATCATAAAATTAGGGGCCCATGATATATTTGTGCAATTAAGTTTAATAACATTGCTGATGGGGAGCCGATGCAAACTTTGCTTTTTCAACCGCAAATCAGGTAGCTTTGGTTACTCACAACTTTATTTTATGGCAAGATTTTTACCTTATTTTGATTTGTTGGGCTATAAGAACTTCATTGAAAAAAACACAGTTGAGCATCTTGATTACAGAACGGCACATTTTGCACGCAATATAGAAATGGCCTTGTCAGATGGCAAAAGAAAAGAAAGCCGAAATTTAGGCGGTTATATTAGCTACATAAGCCAGTCAAGCGTCAACACCTTAAACTTCTCTGATACCGTAGTTTTCTGGACAAATGGAAATTCTTACCAGGATTTTATTTTCAATGCGATAACCGCCGACGAATAAAGATTCATGCTATAATTGTTAACTTATTTAATTTAGCTTCACCCTTTTAACTTCTATTCTTGCTTTATAAATTACATAGCACCTTCTTTTTATTAGCAACCCTTTTACTTTATTGCAAGATAAACTTCGGGCAAACGCCATTTGCAGATCGTAACAGCGACTATATTATTACAAAAAGGATACTGACAGTAGAAAACGGCTTGCCTGCTAATTCAGTGATTTGCGCTATCCAGGATAAGGAAGGCTTTATGTGGTTTGGAACAGAAAAGGGATTGAGCAGGTACGATGGTAAAAGATTCACCAACTATTCTAAGGAAAAAGACGGTTTATCAGGAAATAAGATAATACAATTGTTGTTGGATGACTCCAACCGGCTGGTGATTGTTTCAGTTGATGTGGTGACTTTTTTTGCCCGGGTAAACCTCATGGATCTAAGGACTTATACTATTAGCCCCGCAAAAAGTATAAGCAACTATGCCGTTTTAAAACCACCGTTGAATTGGAAAACAAATGAAAACAGTAATTTAAAATACCTGGACAATAGTATTGCCTTATACCTGGAAAATAAAAGAATTGAGATTTATTCGAAAGAAGAACTATCAAATCTGCCAACACTTACTTTCTTGGGCAACTACCTTGATCAATTTGGAAACAACTGGCTTTGCTCCAATTCTGGTGTTTTTGAAATCAGGTGCAAGAAAAATTTATTCGGTAATTATTTTAACAGCAACCTGCCTGCAGGCCCTTTCAATAAGCAGGTTAGGAATATCTATACCGAAGCCAATTTTAAAAACGAAAATGACAAATCAGATAAAAGAATTTATGCCTGCATGGGAGATAAGTTGCTTATTCAAAAAAACAATACGGTTGAAACTGTAACAATTAAAGACTTTTTTATTTACTCGCTGCTAAAAACATCGGAAAAATTTTATGTTGGCGGGTCTGAACTACTTGTCCTTGATTTGGAAAAGCTAGCGTTTCAAGCAAAGGCTGAGACAAATAACGGAGAAATATGGGCGCTGTACCCGGCCTCACCTCATACTATTTATGTTGGCACGAACGTTGGCATTTTTTTATATAACGACAGTACTCATAAGTTTCAACAACTAAAAGCATCCAATTACAGTCTCCCGTTAACCTCTGTTGTGTATCGGTTTGTGCAAACCCGGAAACATGGCTTATTTGCCGTTGCCCATAATGGATTGTTTCAAATAAAGAACAACACCATTGTTGACTATTATGGTGCCGGTGCGTTAGGCGCTGATCATAAGTTGCCCATTGCTGATATTCATGACATGTACGAGGACAAGGAGGGTATTTGCTGGATCGCGTCCAACGGAAATGGCCTTTTTCGCTGGACCTGGGCTGCGGCAGATAAAAAGGGCGCGTTGGAAAACTTTAGCCTGCAAGGCGGTCTGCCTTCTGATATTTTATGCAGGATAGAAGAAGATGATAATAATAACTTATGGGTCAGCACATACAATGGCCTGTTTAGTTTTAATAAAAAAAAGCGATCGGTTTATAGTTTCAGCACAGCCGATGGGATTATCAATAATGAGTTTAACCGGGCGTCTTCTTTTAAAGGTCCGGATGGCAGAATGTATTTTGGTACTATCAATGGATTAACAGCCTTCTATCCTGCGGAAGTTTTAAAGAACGCTATAATAAACCCTGTTCCTTTCCAGGTTACAATGATCAATAAATATTCGGCTGCTAAAAATGATTTTGAGCCCTGCATAAATGAGTATAGAAGTAATAATAAAATAGTGATTCATCCCGGGGAAGGATTATTAACTGTTGAATTTTCATTATTAGATTTTCAGGAGAGGCCGCTTGTGTACCAGTATATTATCCAGGGT
>FTJK01000020.1_pt1 | contig 9993 bp, 6 predicted proteins | sample 1658811 | NCBI WGS metagenome assembly FTJK01 (sample SAMEA3914857, study PRJEB12502) | metagenome | biome: forest; material: soil | place: USA | collected 2011-06-22 | depth 0.1 m
AAAAGCCTGTTTAAAACAGGTAACTTTTTGACTGCAAAATTTGCAGATGCCAAAAAGCTTAATTCATCCGACCCAGTGTATGTTAATGGTTTCCAGGTAGGCAGCGTGTATGAAACGCATGCGCAAAGCGATGACCTTAAAACAATTGTTGTTGATATAAAGCTAAATGCTGCTTACCAGGTGCCTGATAACTCGGTAGCAGTAATTGAATCCAGCCCTTTAGGCAGCTCAAACGTCGCAATAACTTTAGGCAACAGCCCTAAGATGCTGGCATCGGGTGATACCATCTTAAGCAGTAACGAAGGCGGTTTACTTGCATCGCTTACCAACAAAATAGTTCCGGTGGCTGACCAGTTGAAGGTTACTTTATCGTCGCTTGACTCGGTGCTGAGGAATATTAATTCTGTTCTTGACCCATCAACAAAAGGCAACCTGCAGGGTGTTATAGGCAATCTTGGCAAAGCTGCGGCGAACATGGTTGTGTCCACCGCATCATTGCAAAGCCTGCTGAACACTGAAACCGGGGCGCTGTCAAAATCGCTGGACAACATGAGCAGCTTTACCAAAAACCTTGCTGACAACAACGATAAAATAACGCATGTGCTTAGTAATATGGACAGTACTACGGCGCACCTGTCAAAAGCTGATATACAGGGTGTGGTTGATAATTTTAAAATATCCGCCAGCAAGCTTAACGACCTGCTTGCCAAAGCCAACTCAACCGATGGCAGCATAGGCGCCCTTATAAACAGTAAAGAATTGTATAATAACATTAACAACTCGGTTCGCAGCCTTAACACTCTTATGGATGACCTTCGTGTACATCCAAAGCGCTACGTAAATATTTCTGTGTTCGGTAAAAAAGAAAAAGGAAATTATTTAGCCAGCCCTTTGACAGACAGTACAAATATCCCGGCTAAAAAATGAGTGTAATTAAAGCGTTAAAATATATCCCTTGTTTTATTTTGTTGTTAATGTACACCGAATCGCATTGCCAGCAAACTGCGGACACGGTTTCAAAAAAACAAATAATCATTTTACATGCAGGAAGCATGAACCTGCTGAAGAAAGATTCTTTTAACCTTACTATTCTTACAGACAGTGCAAAAGTGCGGCAGGACAGTACCATTTTTTCTGCTGACAGCCTTGTACTAAATAATACAACCAATGTACTGGAAGCCTTTAAGCATGTACATATTAACGACCGGGACAGCGTACATACCTACTCGGATTACCTTAAATATTTGGGCAAAGAAAAAAAAGCGCACCTGCAGGGTAATGTAAAACTTACCGATGGAAAAACCACCCTTACCACCACCACACTTGATTATGATATGAATACCAAAATTGGTATTTATACCACCGGCGGTACTGTAAAAACAGAAAGGTCGGTGCTTAACAGTAAGGAGGCTTTTTATTATGGTGAGACGAAGGATATTTACTTTAAGAAGGGTGTTGTGATGAATGATACAGATTATTCCATAAAAACAGATACCCTGCTGTATAACACCAGTACAGATGTTGCCACTTTTATAGTACCTACCGTAATAACCAGCGGAAAAAGCACCCGCATTTTAACAACAGACGGCTACTATGATAAAAAAAGCAAAAAAGCCTACTTTGCCAAACGGCCTGATATACAGGATGGCAATACGTTTTTAAGGGCCGATGAAGTTGCTTATGATTCAACGGGTTTTGGCGAGGCAAGGGGAAAAGTGGTGTACCGGGATACTGCACAGGGTGTAACGCTTTACAGCAACAACCTTAAAACCAATAAAAAAGAAAAGTCGTTTATCGCTACACAGCACCCGGTTATGCAGCTAAAGCAAAATGATGACTCGCTTTTCATTTCGGCGGACACGATGTATTCGGCGAAGCTTTCTGATCTGAGAAAATACAGGCGTGTACCACAAATAGTTGATTCGTTGCCTAAAAGAGATTCGGTGGTAAACGGCGATGACAGCGCCGACAGGTTTTTAGAGGCTTATTACCATGTGCGTATTTTCTCAGACTCAATGCAGGCGGTGGGTGACAGCTTGTTTTATTCGTCGGAAGATTCTGTTTTCCGTTTGTTTAAACAGCCTGTTGTATGGTCGAAGGAAAACCAAATAACCGGGGACACCATTTATATGTACAGCAAGGACAAAAAGCCCAAACGCCTGTACGCATTTGAAAACGCGCTAACTATAAATAAGCTTGGCCCCCTGTACTACAACCAGGTAAAGGGGCGCACAATAAATGGATATTTTAAGAATGGCGATATTGATTATGTGCATGCCAGGGGGAATGCGGAAAGCATTTACTACGGGCAGGATGACAACAATAAATTTATAAGCGTTAATAAGGCCAAGAGCGACATTATTGATATGTATTTTAATGATAAAAAGCCCGAAAAAGTTATTTTGCGCAGCAGTGTGGAAGGCACCGCTTTCCCTATGCGGCAGGTAAACCACGAAGAAATGCGGCTGCGGGGGTTTAAATGGCAGGATGCCATAAGGCCTAAGTCGAAATACGAGTTTGTAAGTAATTAAATTAAACACGAATGCCTTTTATGCGTGTGTATAACCCGGCCCCGGAAATCTTGTTCATTCACTATATCAATACGTTAATGATCCGGATATATTTACTATCTTGAATGCATGCTCAAAATTATACCGGCTATATTCAAAACACATGTTATTGATCCACTGGCTGCACTGCTGCATGACAGCAGGAGCATCGGTATAATATTGTTGAGTTGCACGGCCATTTCGTTGCTGGTTACCAATACAACGACAGGTGAGAATTATTTAAGCTTTTGGCAGACGGAGATCCCGTTTTTTCATACCCTGCTGCTGCCCCACTCGTTTCTGCATTTTATAAACGATGGTTTTATGGCAGTGTTCTTTTTCCTGGCGGGCATGGAGATAAAAAGAGAGATGACGGAAGGAGAATTAAGCTCGGTAAAAAAAGCCGCGCTACCGGTTGTTGCAGCTATTGGCGGTATGGTAATTCCGGCGGTTATTTATTATATTTTTAATGCGGGCACACCAGCACAGCACGGATGGGGCATACCCATGGCAACAGATATTGCATTTGCCCTCGGCGTGACTTCATTATTGGGCAACAAAGTGCCCGTGTCGCTTAAGATATTTCTTACAGCCCTTGCAATTATTGACGATCTTGGGGCTATTCTTGTAATTGCTTTTTTTTATGGGGGCAGCATTAATCTGGTTTACCTGGCAGGTTGCGCAATAATAGTCTTAATACTATGGGTCATTACAAAGTCAAACAAATCTTTCGGTACAATACATTTTGTATTGGGGTTGTTATTATGGTTCTGCATGTTCAACTCGGGTATTCATGCAACCGTTGCCGGGGTCATATTCGCCTTTTTTGTACCAGTTCCATATTTAAAGCAATTTGAGAACCGTTTACATCCCATTGTTTATTTTATCATCATGCCCATATTCGCGCTTGCAAATACCGCTATTGCTTTTCCGGCCCATGGAATAAAGCAAATTGGCAACAATGTATCACTGGGCATAATTGCGGGATTGTTTATTGGCAAACCACTTGGCATTTGCACCGCATGTTATATCCTGATAAAAAAGAAACTGGCAGAATTTCCATCCGGCACTAACTGGAAACATATTATTGGGGCAGGATTACTGGCTGGTATTGGCTTTACTATGTCTATCTTTATTTCCTCGCTGGCATTTACAGATGCCGCTGTACAGAACAATGCGAAAATAGCGGTGCTTATTGCTTCACTGTTATCAATAACCGCGGGCTTTACCTGGCTTAAATGCACAAATAAAAAGAACAAAATAGCCAAAGATGTATTAACTTAGAACAGCCAAACTATTGCGATGCTGCCGATGCAGCAGTATTTAATAATGCTATGCCATGACCTGTAGTTTATTCCCTATACGCCTATTATCAGTCATCATCATATCATATTGCATTTTCATAATACCCGCTAATGCACAGCAGGCAAAAAATAAATTCTTAGCCATACAATCCGCTATTGACACGATAAGGGCAAAAATGCCTGCTGAAAAAATATATCTGCAGTTTGATAAGCCTGCTTACCTGGCCGGAGATACCATTTGGTTTAAAGCTTACCTGTTTAATGCCTCTTACCTAACGCCCTCGGCCCAAACCGGCATTTTATATGTTGATATTGCCAACGGCGACAGTGTTGTAATAAAACGATACAGGTTGCCGGTAGCAGCCGGTGTTACCTGGGGCAATATTGCACTTAACAAAGAAGATTTTAAGGAAGGTAATTATGTTTTACGCTCCTATACTAACTGGATGCGAAATTTTAGCGATGCCCATTTTTTCTTTCACCGGTTTACAATAGCCAGTGCCAATGAAAATAAGTGGCTGGTAAATACAAAAGTGCAATCATTCAATGTTAATGGCAATGATTCCATAAGGACTACACTGCAGTTTAGTGACCTTAACAAGATGCCTGTAGCAAATAAGCCGTTGGGATTGAAGGTTATAACTGGAAAAAAAACAAGGTACAATGCATCCATAACAACCACCCAGAATGGCTTAGCAGCAGTAAACTTTACCTTGCCCGGAAAGCCCGTGCAGGCGACGCTTGTTGCAGAGGATAAAACCTCATCTCAAAAAATATCTATTCCATTATTACTAACCAGGCCTGGAAATATTGACGTGCAGTTTATGCCCGAAGGTGGAGAACTTATTGCCGGCCTGCCCGCACATATAGGCTTTAAGGCAATAGGTGAAGATGGCAGGGGTGTAGAAATAAATGGCATTGTTGTAAACAGCCACAACCAGCAGTCGGCAGGCTTTAGAACGCTGCATAAAGGCATGGGTTGTTTCGATATATTGCCCGTGGCTGGCGAAACTTATTCAGCAAGAGTTAGTTTACCCGGAGGCACAGAGAAAATTTTTGCTTTGCCAATGGTAAAGCCTTTGGGTATCAGCATGCAAATACATAACCGGCAGGGCGATGATTCGCTGGAGTTATTGGTTTCCGTTACCCCGGGATATTTGCAGGGGAATGATGAATTTTTACTTGCCGGGCAATCAAGAAATATTGTGTGTTATGGTGCTTCATTAAAAACAATCGCGGGCGTTATAAAGAGCAGTGTTCCGAAAGGCTTGTTCCCTGGAGGGGTTGCACAGTTTACTTTGTTTTCAGCTTCCGGGCAGCCATTGAATGAGCGGCTTGTTTTTATTGATGCTAAAGACAGCATGGGTATCAAAATTGCTACCAGCGATTCTGCCTATCATCAAAGGGACAGTATTACTGTTGAGATAACCGCGACGGATGAAGACAATCTGCCACTGGCAGGAAACTTTTCTCTCGCCGTAACTGATGATGACCAGGTAAAGAATGACGTAGTGTACAGGCAAAACATAGTATCCTATACCTACCTGTCGTCCGACCTAAAGGGATATATTGAAGATCCGGGATATTATTTTCAACACAGCGATAGCCTCTCATGGCTGGCGCTTGATAACCTTTTACTAACCCAAGGCTGGGTGGGCTACACCTGGCAACAGGTTTTTAATCCCCTTCCGGCAAAATACCAGCCCGAACGCGAATTTATGGTAAAAGGCAAGGTGCTAAATGGTTTCAATGGGGCCGTATCCCGCACCAATGTTACACTTCTCTCCAATAAACCAGGGATGTTAATGGATACAACTACCGGGGCAGACGGTGGATTTACGTTTACTCATTTCCCTGTGCTGGATACCCCGCAGTTTATTATACAGGCAAGAAACAGGCATGGCAAGAGCTTTAATGTAGGTATTGAAATTAAAGAACCAGATCCGCCGGAATTTGCTATGCCGCCTGGCGTACCGGAATTACCATGGTATATTAACAGCGATACCACTTTACTTGCGCGTTTACAGGATAAAAGAGCGCTTGACAAAAAACTGTTTGAGGGCCTTACGCTGCAAAATGTAACAGTAACCGCGGTGAAAAAAGTTGATGATTCGCAAAACCTTAATGGAAGTGGCAATGCCGACCAGGTACTTGATGATGCACTGATGAAGCACTCGGGCAAGAAAACATTATATGACCTGCTGTTGGAAAATGTAGCGGGGTTTCACAAAGGGGGCGGGTTGGTACCATTTTATTATGTGAAAAGTAAATTTGTAGATTTAATAATAGACGGGACAAATGTGTTCGATTTTTTTCGTCCGCCATTCTCCGAAGAGCATGAGATACCCCGTTACGACCTGGCATATCAATATGTGAAAACTTACATGGACTATTTTAATGCCGAGGAGATAAAAGGCATTGAAGTAATTTATGAACCAAAATATACCACAGCCTACGACAACAGGTTTAATCCCGGCTCCCCTCCTGTTTGGGTTTACTTTGAAATTACTACGCGCAGCGGTAAGGGGCCCTTTATGCAGATCACGCCGGGAGTGTACCATTATAATGGCTTACCCTTTAGCTGGCCAAAAAAGTTTTACAGCCCGCGTTATAATGTAAAGGATAGCAGCGACCACTCGTTAGACCTACGCTCTACCGTTTTTTGGGAGCCCAATATCATTACAGATGCAACCGGCAAAGCAAGTGTGTCGTTTTGCGCTGCAGACAACCCCACCACTTACACAATAATAGTTGAAGGCACAGATTTTAACGGCAATGTCGCGGTGAAGACCAAGAAGATAACTATTACACAAAAAAAATAAATGCGCCCACTCAATTTTAAACCCTGTATCATTTCATTTTTCTTTTTGTGCTGCAATATCGCCTGTTATGCGCAAGAGGTAAGAACCACATTTCAATCCATCCAGTCATCTATAGATACAATAAGGGCAAAAATGCCCGGCGAAAAAATATACATCCAGTTTGATAAATCAGCATATTTAGCCGGCGATACCATTTGGTTTAAAGCTTACGTGTTCAATGCATCTTACCTTACGCCTTCTGCTCAAAGTGGTATCCTCTATATTGATGTAGCAAATGAGGATGGATTTATAAACAGGAGGTTCAGGCTGCTTGTAACCGGCGGTGTTACCTGTGGCAGCATAAAACTGAAAAAAGAAGACTTTAAAGAAGGCAGCTATATTTTGCGCGCTTACACCAACTGGCTGCAAAACTTTGGCGATGATCATTTTTTTTATCACCGTTTTTATGTAACCGGTGCAAATGAAAACAGTATATTGGTAAATACCCGTTCGCAAGCATTTACACTGAACGGGAAAGATTCTATAACAACAGTATTACAGTTTACCAAGCTGGATAAAACACCCCTGCACGATAAACGGTTAGTGTTAACAGGCCAGGCAGCCAAAAAGAATATATTTAAAAGCGAGATTATTACGGACAAGAATGGTGTGATGAATATAAACTTCACCCTTCCGCAAAAAGCATCGCAGGTAACGCTTACAGCAACAGATAAAACATCTCTGCAAAAAACAATTGTCCCTCTTTCATTAACAAGGCCTGAAAATATCGACCTGCAGTTTATGCCGGAAGGCGGTTATCTCGTTGCGGGGCTTGCTGCCCATGTAGGTTTTAAGGCTATTGGAGAAGACGGAAAAGCGGTGAATGTTCAGGGTGTTGTAGTAAACAGCAACAATAAGCAGCTTGCATCATTTAGTGCGCTGCACATCGGTATGGGGACTTTTGACATGATACCTGCTGCTGGTGAGAACTATTCAGCGGTAATACATTTGCCTGGCGGCGGCCTAAAAAGTTTTTCGCTGCCGGGTGTAAAAGCGGCGGGCATCAGCCTGCAAATATTTAACACGGCGGGCGCAGATTCGGTGGAATTATTTGTATCTGCAACCCCTGGCTTTTTACGGGGCGCGGACAGCTTAATACTATTAGGGCAATCCAGGAGTGTTGTTTGCTATGGGGCCATTCTAAAATTAGAGAACGGGGCCGTTAAGCGCACAATAGCAAAAGCCCTTTTCCCCGTTGGCATAGCCCGCTTTACACTATTTACAACTGCCCGCCATCCCGTTAACGAACGGCTTGTTTACATTGACGGCGAGGAGGCTATTAATATTGATATTAACACAGGGGATTCAACATTCGGCCCGAGGGACAGTATCCCGGTTAATATAGCCGTAAAGGATGAAACTGGCCTTCCTGTAGCAGGAAATTTTTCTGTTGCAATAACAGATGACTCGCAGGTTAAAACAAGTGTTTCAAGCAGGCAAGGCATTGTATCGTATATGCAGCTTTCATCCGACCTAAAAGGATATATTGAAGAGCCTGGTTATTACTTGCAGGCACAGGACAGCGTTACATGGCGTGCACTTGACAACCTGTTGCTTACGCAGGGCTGGGCCGGGTTTGACTGGCAGCAGGTATTTACCCCACCGACCCCAAAATATGCACCCGAGCTTGAATTTGCAGTAAAGGGGAGAGTAGTTAACGGGTTTAATAAAGGGTTTGCACATACCACTATCGACCTTCTTTCACAAAAACCATTTTTGTTATTTGACACGCTTACCGATGCTAAAGGGGGCTTTTTGTTTACGAATTTCCCTGCCCTTGATACCCCCGCTTTCAAAATACAGGCCCGTAACAGGAACGGCCAGAGTTTTAATGTTGGTGTGGAGGTTGACGATGTTGCCCCGCCCGTATTTAATGCACCACACATGACTGAACTGCTGCCCTGGTACGTAAATACTGACTCCACCCTGTTAACGCTGACCCAAACCAAACAGCAATTAGATAAAAATTTGCTGCAGGGCATTACGCTTGCGCCGGTAACCGTATTTGCAAAAAAAATAGTGCAGGGTTCACAAAACCTCAACGGCAGCGGTAATGCGGACCAAGTGTTTAACGAGGTTGATTTGGAAAAAGAAGGCAAAAAAACATTGAATGACCTGTTGGTTGAAAAGGTAAAAAATTTTCATGTAAAGGTTTTTACAGGTACCACGTTTAGATGGTACTATATTACCTACAAGTGGGTAAAGTTTGTAATTGACGGTATTCAGCTTGACGACGTTTACCAGTTTAATTCGTTTGCTGACCTGCAGGGCTACCTGTCGCTATACACAGCCGAGGATATTAAGGGTATTGAAGTGAATGAATCTGATAAGTACACTACTGATTACATTAGAAGATTTATACCTGCGGATGAACAATTTGATATAGACTGGACGGAGTTTGGTTTTGCTTTTATTGAAATTACCACAAGGGGTGGTACCGGGCCGGTGCCCGTGCGCACACCGGGTACTTATCTTTACAAAGGCGTGCCTTTTAGCTGGCCAAAAAAGTTTTACAGCCCACGTTATACCGTAAAAGATACCAGCGACAATTCCTTAGACCTGCGGTCCACCATTTTTTGGGAACCCAATGTTATTACAGATGCAACCGGTAAAGCAAGCGTATCTTTTTATGCTGCGGACAAGCCTGCTACTTACACACTTATACTTGAAGGGACTGATTTTAACGGGAATGTCGCAGTTAAAACAAAGCGGATAGTTATTAAGGCTGAAAAGTAAATTGCTGCTTGTTCCGTGAGCTGTAACAAGGTACTCACTCCTATTAATTGCCCCGTGGCGCAAGTCCGGTGCTAAAAATTATAAAGTGTAATTCAATTTGTCCAGGTAGCGCAAACCATAAAAAATAGTTGTCATGTGCATGGATTGAATAATCCGCTTGCCTTCCATAAGTTCCTGCAATTCTGCCATGCTTATTTCCATCACTTCTATCTCTTCATTTTCGTCAAGTTTTTGCCCCTGCACTTTTCTGCCTCCTGTTGCAATAAACATGTGCATCAGGTTATTATTGGTTGACGGGTTAGGCGATGTTTTACCCAGGTAGTGTACTTTTTCAAATGCATAACCTGTCTCTTCAAGCAATTCGCGCCTTATTGCATCTTCAAGTGTTACGTCTGTGCTATCTACGCATCCGCCAGGCAGTTCAATGCATTCTTCGCCCAATGCATGGCGGTATTGCTTTACCATCAATATTTTGCCGTCATCAGTTATAGCCAAAGCGGTAGCCCATTCGGGAAACTCAAGCACATAGTATTTTTCAACAAT
>FTJK01000451.1_pt2 | contig 9962 bp, 7 predicted proteins | sample 1658811 | NCBI WGS metagenome assembly FTJK01 (sample SAMEA3914857, study PRJEB12502) | metagenome | biome: forest; material: soil | place: USA | collected 2011-06-22 | depth 0.1 m
GACCAGCCCAACAGGCTGCCGCTGCTTAAACAGGCTTTTAAATTACTCGTAAATAATCTTCGCGCACAGGATACGGTAGGCATTGTAGTTTATGGCGGCGGTGTTAGTATATGGCTGCAGCCCACTTCCGGCGCTGAAAAACAAAAGATAAATGATGCTATAGAAAAATTGGAAGCAAGCGGGGATACTCCCGGTGCTGCGGCAATTCTTACTGCTTACGGCCTAGCAGAAAGGACTTTTAACCGTTATGCCAACAACCGTGTTATTCTTGCCACCGATGGTGATTTTAATGTAGGCCAGGCAACAGAAAAAGAACTGGAAGACCTTATAAGCCAGCACAGGCAGTCGGGCATTTTTCTTACCTGCATAGGTGTAGGAATGGGTAATTATAAAGACAGCAAGCTTGAAGCCCTTGCAAAAAAAGGCAACGGCAATTTTGCCTATATAGATAACCTGCATGAAGCTGAAAAAGTATTGGTAACAGAATTTACAAAAACACTGTATGCTGTAGCAACAGATTGTTACGCAAGCGTGAGTTTTAACCCCGAAATGGTAAAGCAATACAGGCTGATCGGGTTTGACAATAAGATTGACGCGGTACAGGACAGTACCAGTGAACTGGAAGGAGGGGAAGTAGGTACAGGCCATGCTTTGGTGGCTGTTTTTGAATTAGAGCCTACCCAAAAAAACATAGATGCTGTAACAGACGAAATAAAAGAAGACCAGGTTGCAGCCATTAAACTGCAATATAAATCACCTTTACAGGATGATGAAAAACACCAGGAATTTAAAACGTTTAACGATTACTGCGATATTGCGCAAGCCGGCAACTACATACGCTTCGCAACATCCCTGATCATGTTTGGTGAACTATTAAAACAATCTGACTTTGCAAAGCACTACACCTGGAATGATGTAAGCCTTTTATCTAAAAACGCCATTGACCCGCAGGATTATTCGCAGGCGGAGTTTCTTAATATTCTCGAGAAAGCAAAAAAAATATATGGCAGCGGTAAGAAAAAGAAGAAAGATGAGTAGAATGATTACTACTTATTTTTCGGCGGCGGGTCAAAAACGAGTGCGCCTCCTTTGCCAAATAAACGAAGTGCTATTTCGCCGCCCACGCCATCTGCTTCTTTAAATATCAGCCGCTCGTTATTTACAATAACTTTACCCGAGGGCATTCTTACGGTAATAAGCGCCTCGTATTTATCGCCTCTTTTATTAAATGTTATAAAGGCTGATGGGTTTACCGGCCCTGCATCGTTCAGCCATTTAATATTACAATCCTTCATGTCGCTTATTACCTTACGCGTTATCGCATTGTCTTCGCCGGAAGTGCTAAGCTTCATTTTCATTTCCAGGCCTGAGAAAGGTACCAGTTGCGGGTATTCCTGGTACAACTGGTTGCGGTACTGGTCAAGCTTGTTCTTATCGCCGTTGTCAGCATAACCCTTTGCAAGTGCTTCGTACAACCGCCCGATAAATAATTTTTCATTGGCGGTATCTGCGTTTATAGACGTTCTGTCAATATCTTCAAATTCCTGCCTGGCTTCCTCGTCCTTCCCCGCCTGCATTTTAAACTGCGCCTCAAACAGCTTAAAATACCGCTGAATATTGCTGCGTTTATCTGTTTGCTGGTACTCCTGGTATTTTTTGGTGAAATAGGTAGCGCTAAAGTCTTTCAACAGGTACCAGGCCTCGTCATAACTGGTGGTTGACTCGCCGCAAAAAAGATCATAAACCGTTCTCGCCCGTTCCTGCGGCGGCATAAAAATAAGCTGGTTTATCACTACATATTCAGCCATCATTTTCTCTGCCTTATCGTTTGCAAGGGCAAGCAGGTCAGTAACGCTGTGCCACCAGCCAGGGTTTAAAAACTTCACCTGGTCTATCTTTTTATCTGCAAGTTGCACCCTTAAAAGGTTGATGGTAAAATCATATTGGTTTTGCGTTAGCGTGGTGCCTATATGTAATTCTTTAAAATTAGCTGCTTTATCCAATGCTTCCTTACAGCTATCCAGCTGCCCGTCGTATAAATAAGCCCGGCCAAGCGCTATATTGTACCACCCAAAACCAGGTGTAGAACCGCTTTGTGTTATTACATTTTGTGCCATGGTTATGGCTGCTTTTGTGTGGCCGCCATATACATACAATTCGGGCACATAATAATATGGTTCACGCAGCATACCAGCCAGGAAAAATTTATTTTGGTCTCTCTGGAAATATTCTATTGCACTGGCAAAATTGCCTATCTCGCTTTGCATACCGCCATAATTGTTCCACGATACGCGGCCACCTGCTACCAGCTTTTGATAGTAGTATTCACTGCTGTCGTAATTCTTCATGTAACAATGCAGCAATGCCAAATAATGATAAACGCTCATGCGCAGGTTATTGCTTACCGCAGGGCCAAACATTTGTATCTGGCTTTCATACCTGTCTATCCGGGCAAAATCTTTATAGCAATAGGTTAATGCCATCTTCTCATTCTCTGCTACATTATCTTTTAAAAAATCATATTTGGCAGAGGTGAAAAAGCGGTTACGGTGAAATGTCCAGGCTTTAATAGTATTAACACCAATTTCGTCAATGGGGAAGTTGAATTTGTCGTACCTGTTGGCCAGCCACATTACCGAATCGGGCATCTCAATATTATCGTAGCACTCTCTTAACGACTGCGTAATCTGGTTAAGGTCGTTAAACCTGGCAAAATTTGCCTGCGTTAAATTTATAGGCGTGAAGAGATTGGAGAAAAGGCTGCCATAATCCTTTGATATTAATAAAAAAGCTTTGCGTAAGGGCGGTATTGCATTCCGGTAACCCAGGTAATCTGCGCTACGGTCGGTTTTATATAAACCTTCGTACATCCAGCCAACATAATAGGTGCTGTCAAGCCGTATAAACTCCCGGCTTCTTGGCAGGGCGTCTTTGCTAACCGGGCTTACACCAATGCGTTTAGCATCAATTTCATAACGGGCGGCATCGTTGCCCTGCGCTGTTGCTGAATTAATAATTAATAATGAAAAATTAATAATTATAAGAAGCCTCGCAGCCTTCTTTATGCCATTTTTTCTGGCTGTTATATTTCTAAACAATTCGCCCATTATTAATTACTAATTATTAATTTTCTTACTTACTTCCTATTTCCCAATTTTCAGTTTACTAAGCCTGTCAAGTTCCTTATCCAAAATACCTGCCAGCGCTTTTTGTTTTGCTTCTTTGTTACGATATATAAGGCGGTGATCAATAACTGAGGGTGTTAACTGCTGCACATCGTCCTCTGTTACAAATGTCCTTCCGTTTACCAGTGCAAATGCTTTTAAACATTTTAAAAAGGTTATACCGCTGCGGGTGGATGCGCCCAGGGTAATATCAGGATGCTTACGCGTATCACGCACAATATTTTTTACAGCTGCAATTATCTCTTCATGTATAACAACCCTTTCTGTTTCATTCTGCAGAAACAATATTTCGTCCATGCTCAGCACCTGTTTAACATTTTCAAGGTTATGCTGAATGCCAAGATAATTGCGGTATATGTCCATTTCCGTTTGCTCATCTACATACCCAAAATATATCTTAAGGTAAAAGCGGTCTAACTGTGCCGCAGGCAGCGGGTAAGTGCCCTCCATTTCAATAGGGTTTTGTGTGGCGATGGTAAAGAACAGTTTTTCCAGTGGGTACGTCGTTTCGCCCATGGTTATCTGGTTCTCCGCCATACACTCAAGCAACGCCGATTGCACTTTTGGCGATGCGCGGTTTATTTCATCCGCCAGCAGCACATTGCAGAATAAAGGCCCTTTTTTAAAGATAAATTCCTTTTTTATATCGTCAAATATATGCGAGCCGATTAGGTCCATTGGCAGCAGGTCGGGCGTAAACTGGATACGTTTAAAATTAGCATTGCCCTCATGCTGGGTGCCTGAAATACTCTGTGCCAGCGTTTTTGCCATAACGGTTTTGCCGGTGCCGGGGTTATCTTCCATTAATATATGGCCTTTGGCAAGCAGGGCGGTAAGTATAAACTGTATCTGCCTCCGTTTGCCACGTATTACCTGTTCTATATTGTTCGTCAGTTTTTCTATATTGCCCAGTGCCGTCTCCAGTTGGATTTCCTGCTCCATACTTAGCTTATTTTAGGTTGCGTGAAAAAATGTATAGTATTATAAATATTGTAAAATCTTGCAAGCCTTACGCGGTAAGGTATATGTTTTCTTATCCTGCTTCTGAAAGGTTTATAAAACTCGTTTACAAGCTGCACCTCTGCCGCTGTTAATGCAGCATTGCTGTATTTAAGCTTTTGATAAACATTACTGAACTGCTCAAAATTGCCGCCAAATTCTTCATCAATTTTGCGTGCATATTGTTGCGGGCCCATGTTTGTTCTAAAATAGCCCATCTGGTTTAAAAAGTACATACTTGCCCTGTATGTTTTAAATGCTTTTTTGCGCGTATCTTTCTCGTACCTGGCAGACGCGGAAAAATAGCGCATTATCCTGGCTGGCAGCGAGAATATAAAGCCTGTTAATGCTGCCATTATTACCAGTATGTACAGCAAAACCTTCAGCCAGTCAACAGGCTTGCTTTCCTGTTCCGCGGCCTTTTGTTTTTGCTTTTCTGCGCTTTCAGGCTCAATTATTTTTATTTCGTCAATGGGTACAATCCTGGGCATTTTTTTAAGGATAGATAACACACTATCATTGTCATTAGCCTCTAAATTCTTTAAAACCTCAGCATACGAAGCTGCAGTAACATGCATGCCCTTCTTTATATAACCAAGGCGCACCGCACCTGTATCCACTGAAACAGTTGCCAGCGAAACATCTGTTTCAATGTTCCTTATGGATGAATCTTCAAAATTCTTATCATGAAAAATGATCTTCTTTGTATCCATCTTCATGCGCTTGGCCACCGTGTCAATGTCTGTAACAATGCCGTCGGCAACAAAATATGCCTGCTGCATATTAAGCGGTGGTGTTTGGTCGGGCTGCGGGGCCTGTTGCGTATTTACGTCGGGCACGGTGGTATCAAGGTCTATCCAACCATAACCTGGAAAATAAACCTGTACCCATGCGTGGGCCTGGTCTTCGTAAAACCAGTACCAACCGGGGTTTTTGCTGCTTCTGTCCTCGGTTAAAAAACCTACAGACACCCTGGAAGGTATGCCCATAGCCCTTAGCAAAAACAATGTAGCGCCGGCAAAATAGGCGCAGTAACCTTTCCTGTTCTCGAACAAAAAGTAATTTAATTTGCTGGCGCTTGGCAGGCCGGGTATACCGGGGTTATCGGAGTACTTAAACAGTGGTTGCCCAAATTCGTCCTTGCCCAAAAAATAACTGCGTATGGCAAGCATTTTATCTGCCGCGGTTGGGGCGTTTATTGATAACTGCTTAGCCAGGTCCCTTATCTTATCATAGTCATCATTTTTGGGCATGAAGGTGTAGTAATCAAGAAACTTCTTGTCAAGCTTTGAGAAATCGGTTACCTGGCGCAACAGGTCAAACCTTTCTTTTTGAAAAGCTTCCAGTTGCTTATTACCAGCGGGGTTGTATATAAAATAAGCGCTGTTTAGTTCGCTCACATACATTTTCGCGCGGTAAGCGCTCCTGTACAGGCTTTTAAATTCGTTGGGCACAGGTATAGGCTGTACAAAAAATGAGGTGGAAGGCGCCACAAAATCACTGGGCGAAAGCAATGTTTTATACACTTCCGTGGTTACAATTTTTCTTGCCAGCGGCGCATGGGTATTCTTAATTACGCTGGTATCGATCTTTGTAAAATACAATGGAATTTTGGAAGGATCGGGTGAGAAGAGATCATTATCCGGCATCTTCGGGTCTTCTTCAAATGTTTGGGTAGCCGTATCAAATTTGGTAAAATAATTATAGGTATAATAAAGCGGGTTGGGTGTAATGCCATCTTTAAAAAAGTTGTCAAGCCTTGCAACAAACACCAGCCTTTTATCTTTACTTAGTGAACTTGTTAGTTTTGTTTGGTCCTTATTACTAATACTTCCATCCTTGTTCTGCTTCGTCATGCTCTCGTTGTTGCTCTTGTTCTTATCGTATTCACCTGACGTAACACCCCATTCTTTTTCAATGACTTTAAAATCTTTGGTAAAGAACAGCAGCATAAAAATAGAAAGAACCATCATGGCAAAAAGAAAACCGCCTATACGTTTAAATACAAACCATGTAAAGTATTTTTCATCATTGCTAATGTTCCTTATCAGTTCGGATGCATATATGAGATAGAAAGTATAAGCAAGTAAAAAAGTAAAATAAACCACGATAAACAAAAGGGGCACATTACTCATGTGGCTTGCAACCGCAATGCCAAAGCCAAGCAGTGTTATGGGCCAAAAAATGCTAAAATACCTGGAGCGGGAGAAGCCGTACCCCGCAAGCCAGCCTACGGCAACAAGAATGGAGAAGATAAGAAAATGTACAGAGGCAAAAAATGCATCAAACTCCCCCAACGACACAGCACCTGTAGCTTTATATATCAGGTAGAAAAGTAAAAATAACACGGCTGTGGTAGTAATAAACCTGAAACGAAAACTGTAAAAAATGATGGACAGCGCCATGCCGACGGAAAAATATTCCGTCTGCTCCATCGCCTGATTATCAAGAATATGATAAAAATCGTTGGCTATTTTTAGTATGTGAAAAATCAGCCAGGCGGTAGGCACGGCAAGTAACACGATTTGCGCGATTACTTTTTTCCAGCTATGTACTTTTGCTATTTGCATTGAATTAGATAACTATTGTTTTTTCGTGCTTTGATAATAAGCTCTCAAGCTTTTTTTCGTTTTGCGTGATCTTTGGCCTTAATAAACTCAGTTGCCAGTTTGTTCTGTACTTCTCCAAATCATTCTTTTCCTGTTGTATAAAAAGCCATTGTACTAACCCTATTAAATACGACCGCTGCAGGCTTTTGCTAAGCCGCACCAGTACAAAATGGGTATTGCCCGTGGCCGCGTTAAGCAATTCCTCAGCCTGCTGTGCGTCTGTAAGCGATGTAATAACCACTACAGAGGCATCCTTCATATTCACATACGTTTTTATGTCCTTATCTGTTTGCCAGTTGCCGGTACTTATTGAGTACTCAACCGCCTTTTGCTCGTTTATAAAAGTAGCTGTTGTATTGCGCTGATCGGGAATATACCTGATTTCAAAACCTTGCTCAGATAGTTTTTTATAAACGGCCCAAAGAATTGTTTTGTAGTAATTAAGAAAGTAAATATCAACGGTACTGTTATTGCCCTGGCCAAACGAACTAAAGAAAGAGGCGTACAAATAAGCCTGCGATGCGTAGGGGTCCAGTATTTCGGGTATGCGTACTACCAGCTCTTTATTGCGGGCATATATTTTCCACACAATACGGCGCACATCGTCATTGTTCTCAAAATTCTTATAGTTAATAATCTCCCCTTCCACCCTTTTTAATTCTTCTATACGCGTTTCAGTGTCTTCCGTTTTACGGGGCGAGATGATAAAGTTTTTCGCATTCTCCACCGTGGGTGGTGTATAAAAATGATTGGTAACAGGCAGCGACGCCGCAAACGAAAAAAACTGGAAAAAATCCTCAAAATAAATGACCAGTTTTTCAATATGGTATTCTTTAATTTCCGGCAGGCTCCAGGTATAATCCCCCTCGAATGTTGTAGAAATTATTTTGCGCTGGCTACGCTGAACAAGCGAGAATTTTTCAGAATATTCCCCGTCGTGCTTAAGGCGCAGCCTGATAAAACCCATAATAGGCTTTAATACAGGCGAAATTTTAATATAAATGCCCTGATGCTGGTTGCCGCCACTGCTTTTTGCGTTGGCTGATGCATTGATGAAAAATTTAACAGCGCCGTCATTTTTTACTATCAAAAAATAAATAAAGGATACGCTGGCAGTAATCAGGGCAAGCGCCACTATGCTGGCCATAAACCAAAGGGTAATACGCAAAAACAGGTGAAACAGGTCGCTGTACAGGGTATCAGCGATGATGGGTTGTTGCATTAAAAGATAGTACGCCAGGTAGCTTCCGCCCGCAAAAAGGACAAAGTATAAGGTAAACGGAACAAAAAAACTTGCCGGCAACAGCAGGCCGCGGATATTTTTCGATGAGTTATTCATTATTCGAACGGTAAAATAAAGAAAGAACATTGTAACTAAAAAACATCTGCGTGGTAATGGGTATTTTTAACTGAAACTTTGCTTTCTTTGCCTCCCTGTGAGCAGATTTGTTACATATCAGCAATGCCCTGTGTGCAATGGTACTAATATTATGCCTGTTTTGCTTGTGAAAGACCACACCGTTAGCAAAGAAATTTTTAATATATGGCACTGTGGCAATTGCACGGCCAGGTTTACCCAAAATATTCCTGTTGCAGGCGAGATTGGCAGGTACTACCAGGCCGAGGCTTATGTAAGCCATACCGATACCAAAAAAGGGCTGGTAAACCGTTTATACCACCTGGTGCGTAATTACACTCTGCAAACCAAAAGACGGCTGGTGCAAAAAGCCGCCGCCCTGCAAAATGGCAGCCTGCTGGATGTAGGTGCGGGTACCGGCGCCTTTGCGGCAACCATGCAGCAGGGTGGATGGAGGGTAACAGGATTAGAACCGGATGATACAGCCCGTAATAATGCCCTTGCCAACCATAACCTTACTCTTCAAAACCCGGAGGGCCTTTTTTCGCTGCAAGCCAGCAGCTTTGATGCCATTACCATGTGGCATGTGATGGAACATGTGCACGAGCTGCACCGTTATATGGCCACATTTAATACCCTGCTTAAACCACAGGGCGTATTAATAATTGCCGTACCCAACTACACCTGTTACGACGCGGATGTGTATAAAGAAAACTGGGCAGCTTACGATGTGCCGAGGCACCTGTACCATTTTTCTCCACAAAGTATGGGGCAATTGGCCCAACAGCACGGCTTTACAATTACCCAACATAAACCCATGTGGTTCGACAGCTTTTATGTAAGCATGTTAAGCGAGCAGTACAAAACCGGCAAAAGTGGGTTGGTGAAAGCGGTATGGAATGGGTTTGTTTCTAACCTTAAGGCGATGGGTGATGCTAAGAGATGCAGTTCAGTCATTTATGTTCTGCGGAAGGGATAAGGGTTAGTTGATTGGTAAAAAGAAGTTGATTGGTTGAGTGTTTATCAGTTGAATACTCACCAAAATTGCCAAAATACAATGCCACCCTTTTTTCGTCGCCTTATCAAATGGTATAACACGTTTTATCTCCCGCTTCGTAACTTTAGGCCACCCGCAAATTAATAACAACCAGCATGAACAATACAAATAATGCAAGGGTTTACAAAATGTCGTTTGCAAGTGTTTACCCGCACTATATTAAAAAAGTGGAGACTAAAGGCCGCACCAAAGACGAACTGGATGAAATTATCTTTTGGCTTACAGGCTACGATAAACAAACATTGCAGCAACACATTGATAACAAAACTGATTTTGAAAACTTTTTCGCCCTGGCGCCACAAATTAACGCAAATGTTTCAAAAATTACAGGAGTGATTTGCGGGTACCGGGTGGAAGAAATAGAAGATAAACTAATACAAAAGGTGCGGTATTTAGACAAGCTGGTTGATGAACTGGCAAAAGGAAAAGTAATGGACAAGATTTTAAGAAAGTAAAAGGGGCGCATTTACTACACGATACAATCGCGGGATATTAATTGACACAGTTGGGCCGCCTTGCGGCAGAATACCAGCGCCATCGCGAAAATTCAGATGTTTGACGAGTAGCGGTTGATTAACGTTTTGAAGCTTATTTGGTGGCTGACTTGTCCTGGTCTTCATTTTTGAGGTTCAGCTCCTGTTCATAGATTTGTCTTGATGGTCGTTTTAGTGTGCTATCATAACAAAGTTGAATGCCTTTGTTCCATCCAACTGTTCTTACATCAAGGCCTGCGCATGCTACCAGCTCCTGGCAAG
>FTJK01001062.1_pt2 | contig 9899 bp, 8 predicted proteins | sample 1658811 | NCBI WGS metagenome assembly FTJK01 (sample SAMEA3914857, study PRJEB12502) | metagenome | biome: forest; material: soil | place: USA | collected 2011-06-22 | depth 0.1 m
GCCTGGTTACATTGCTGCCAGCCCATTGCCCGTGGTTCCATGGGCCAAGGCAAATAAAGTTGCGGTTATTGCTGTCCAGCTTTTCCATTTTAGCATACATAATCTGCGGGCCCATCATATCTTCCTGGTCCCACACGCCGCCCACATGCAGCATGGGTATGCGGGGGTAATCCACATAACGCAAAGGCGATTTATACTGCCAAACAGAATCGTAGTTCGGGTGCGCCATAAACAGGTTCCAGCTTGGCAGCTTGCCGTGAAAATATTTTGCATTGGCATTGGATAATGGGCCAAGCTTCAGGAACCAGCTATACAGATCATAATTGTCAAAAGGGAATAACGTATCAACCTTTGACGCTTCTTCCATAAAGGAATAATCAAAAGCATAGGACAAACGGAACGCGCCATTATGGTGAAAGTCATCACCCAAAAAAAGATCGCTCATGCAGGCCTGTTCACTTGCAGCCTTCATGGCAGGATGGGGGCGGGCAGCACCTACAAGCGCCGTCCAGCCAAGATAGGAAATGCCAAGCTGGCCAACTTTGCCGTTATTATTTTTTGTGTTATGTATTAGCCAATCAACGGTATCCCAGGTATCGGTGCTTTCATCTATTTCGTTGGGTTTATCCAGTATGGGCCTGTTCATAACAAACTGCCCTTCACTTTTGTAACGGCCACGTATATCCTGCGTTACAAAAATATATCCTTCCTGGGCCATATCTTTAACGTAAGCAGCATTCAGTGGGTTTAGCGCGCCGGCACTGCCATACGGTGTGCGTTCTATCAGTATGGGTACAGCGTCAGAAACAGAAGGCGTAAAAATAACCGTGTAAAGTTTTACACCGTCGCGCATTGGTATCATGGCCTCCTGGCGTGTGTAAGTTATTTTGTTTTGGGCATTGCTAAGTATGCTAAAGCATACAAAGCATGTAATGAGGATTATTTTTCTCATGCAGGTAATTATTGGTAGATAAATAAAGGCGCAATAAAACTACGAAAGAAAATTGATGGAGTTAACACAGCCAAAATAAAGAACCTTTACCGGCAAAGAACATTTAATCTACTTTTGGTATATTAATTGTTTAAGATAGTATATGAAAAAGAGAATATTAAACCTGCTTGTTGTTTTATTGATGATAGCATTTGTATCATCAAGTTGCGAAGTTTTAAAGCATCATCCAGGGCCACCTCCAGGTGCGAAAAGACTTCCACATCCATAGGTTGTTCTCAAACCAATATTACACCCGCACTGCTTTATTCCTCTTTCGGCAATATAGCAGTTACCTCTATCTCTACCTTAAACTGGGGAAGCAACAGCCTTTTTACTTCCACTACCGTTGATGTTGGATAGTCGCCGTTGTAAAAAGACTTCATTATTATTTTGTTTAGCATAAAGCTGTCAAGGTCGGTAGTATAAACTGTTTGCTTTACCACATTTTGCATGGTAGCGCCGTATTTCGCAAGGTCGTTCTTAATGTTGTTCATTATTTCGCTAAGCTGGTCGGGCATAAAACCTGCAGACATTGTTCCGGAAATATATATTGTATTGCCTGCTTTAAGCGCGTGCGTATAACCCAACTCATCCTCAAGAGGTTTGTTCCGCCTTAACTTTTGTTTGTAAATATTATTATTAACAGCACTATCCTGCTGTGCATTAACATTTAGGCACGTACCTGAGAAAACCATCATCGCAATGCAAGCCCGCAGGGCAAATTTTATTTTCATGCTTATAATTTTGGCTAAAATAAAGAAAATACACCAGTAGCGTGCCATACATTTTTATAGGGCAGTTTAAACTTTAGCAATATCAAAACAATACAGTTTATGTAATCACTGGTTTGACTGCATCTGGCTTTAAAACCATAAATATGAACCGCATAATTATCCTTTTCGCATTGTTGGCTGCAGGCTTTACCGCACAGGCCAAAGACGGAAGCAGCAATGTGCCCTCTGCCCTTAAAAGCGTAACTGTGTACCGTTCGGGCGCTGAAATGACACACACAGCCACCGCTGTTCTTACGCAGGGCAACAACCTGCTAATTATTGAAAACATCAGCAACCAAATTGATGTTAACAGCATACAGGTAAAAGCGCCTGCCACCGTAACTATTTTGGGCGTTGAGTTCTCCGGCAATTACCTTGAACCAACTGAAAAATCAGCCCGTGAAAAAATGCTTGATGATTCATTAGAGCATGTTCAGAACGAAACGGAAAAACTAACCCTTTCCATCGCAAACACTGCTGAATTGATGGAAGTATTGAAAGACAACCGTAACATTAAAGGCACGCAAAATGGATTGAGCGTGGCTGAGCTTGCCAAGCTGATGGACTATTACAAGTCCAAATCGCTTGAACTGCAAACTGATTTGCAACAGCTTAACAGCAAAAAGAAAAAACTGGATGACCTGGCCGGTAAAATTGCAAACCAAATAACAGAGGAACAAAAGAAAAACACAACCACTGCAGGCAGGCTGACGCTGCAGTTATCGGCAGCAACAGAAGGCAAAGCTGACTTTACTATTTCGTACATCGCACAAAACGCTTACTGGACGCCTTATTATGATGTAAGGGTAGAGAATACGAACAGCCCGTTAAAGCTAATTTATAAAGCGAAAGTCGTGCAGACAACCGGCATCGACTGGAAGCAGGTAAAGCTTACACTGGCAACATCCATGCCGTCGCAGTGGGGCAATGCGCCTGTATTAAATGCATGGTTTTTGGCGTATGTTGACCCTGTGAATGTGATGGAGGAAAGCTTACAAGGAAAGGCATCAGGATTGGTAGTGGTAGGATATGGAACTGAACGTAAAAGAAAAGAACTTAGTGGCGCTGTCGGTTCTGTGGATCATATTACACTTCGTGGAAACAGGAGTTTGAGCGGGGATAACAAACCATTATATATTGTTAATGGCGCTATTATGAGCGACGGCGAATTTGCAAAGATCAACCCGTCTTCAATTAAAAGCATGGATGTGCTGAAGGATGTTTCTGCCACAGCTGTTTACGGTTCCCAGGCTGCCAACGGAGCAGTAATAGTTACACTAAAGGATGGCCTGGAAGATTATGTATCAGTAGCAGATAACGCTTTGAATGTAAGCTTTGATATAGATATACCGTATGATGTGCCTACCAATGGCAAAGAACAAACAGCCACACTAAAAATAATTAACCTGCCGGCCATATATAAACATTATGCCATGCCCAAGCTTGATAAAGATGCTTACCTGCTTGCCGAAATACCGGGCTGGGAAAAACTGAACCTGTTGCCGGGTGATGCTAATATTATTTTGGAAGACACTTATATTGGTAAATCGTTTATTGATCCTAATGCAACCACGGATACACTTAACCTAACCCTTGGCAGAGACGAGCGCGTGGTAATTAAAAGGCAAAAGCTTATTGACTTTAGCAGCGTAAAATTTTTGGGCAGTAACAAGATGCAAAGGTTTACGTACGAAATTACGGTGAAGAACAACAAGGCAGAAGCAGTTAACCTGCAACTAAAAGACCAGTTTCCTATATCTACAAATAAGGATATAGAAGTTACACTTGTTGACAGCAGCGATGCCGAAGTAAATAACGAGACAGGTGTACTTAACTGGAAATTAGCGTTAGCACCCAACGAAACCAGGAAACTAAAATTTGAGTACACAATTAAGTATCCAAAGGATAAAAAATTGAATATTAATTGATGTGGGGGCGGGCCTCCGATATTATAAGGGGATGTTTAAATATAATGGCGCTCCTTGGGCGCCGTTATATTTAAGGATTTCCAGTACCAGGTCGGGGCTGACCGCCGTGACAGGTGCCGCACGACACCGCCATCAACGAATCGCCTATCATGGGGTGCTTAAACTCAAAGTATTGTTCATTTATGCCAATTGTCATACGCATCATACTGCGGGCTATTAGTTTTTCCGGTTTTTCATCGCTTGCGTAATCCGGTTTATGTGTGTCTTTATTTTCGGAATGGCAAAAATTGCATTCCACGCCAAGCTCTTCCTGGAATTGATCAACCATTATCCTTGATAGCTGCTTTGAACTGATATCCGCAGGCAACACGTGCAGGTTTTTAAAAGGGCTGTCAGCAGGCTTCCCAGGTTCTATAGCCGCTACACCTGCCATTGCCATAACCGACAGCCCAATAATAACACTAATTTTTTTTGATAACCACATATTTAATGAGTGGGAAGTTTTAATATTCATTAAGAACACATTTACAATTTTACAAACGCAGAAAAGTTATTTGCCGCCAAAAACAGCAAGTGTTATTTCGGCATTATCGGAAATAATGCTAAACCCGCCTACGTTAAAATCCCGCCGGTTAATGGTGAAAGAACCTTTAAACAGGTAACCTTCCGCGGATGGTTCAGCGGTAAATGGGAACGATATTTCCTTAGTGTTATTTTTGATGGTCAACCTTCCAGATAAAATCATCGGGCCATTATTGGGGGCGATACTGATTTTAGTTGATTCAAAAGATATACGCGGATAATGTGCAGTATTAAAATAAGACTCACCTTTTAAATGATTGTCCCTTAAATCATTATCCGTGTTAACAGTATTGGCATTAATGCTTACCCTGAAAGATGCGTCAGCCGGGCGTTTTGGGTCAAAGGAAATATCGCCCTCCAGCCCGCCGAATGTGCCGCCTACATTAATGCCAAAGTTTTTTATGGTGAATTTTACAGATGATTTGCCTTCAACCGCTTTGTATTGGGCAATAGCAAATAGGGCCGGCAAAATGCCTGCGATTAATAATGAAAGTTTTTTCACAGTTATATAGGTTACAATTTTTTGCAGCGTTTTCGCGGCTGTTAATAATGGATGTTTACTGCCCAACTTTTTCTGTTGCGTTTATCAATGGTATGTCGGTAATGGCCAGCGTATGATCATGTTTGGCGAAATGAACGCTGGTTAAGCCGAGCAGTGAGCGCAGCTTCTCCGCGGGAACTTTCATTGGCCCTGGTTTAGGTGCTGTACCAGGTTGCGGCTGCGGAAACGCTGTAGAGGTTGCGGTATGAAAAGTAATATTACCTTCAACCTTTTGCATAGTTTGGTGTATGTGGCCATTTAGCACCGTTACCGAGCCAAAACGTTTAAGGTAACCAAGCGCCTGTTCGCTGTCCCTTGTTCCCCAACCCCATTCGGGGTAAACGGCCCAAAGCGGTATATGTGCAAATACAACAATTGGCGTACTGGCCGACCGCCCTTTTAAATCGTCCTGCAGCCATGCAAGCTGTGTATCACCCAGGGCGCCAAGGCCGCCTTCGGATGTGTTTACAACGTTTACAAGCCCGATGAAATGCACACCGTTATGGTCAAAGCTATACCAGCCGTCACCCTTTGTGCCCTTGCCGTAACGTTCCATGTAAAGTTTATTGTCGCCGTTCAGTACATCATGTTCGCCGGGTACATAAAACACCTTATCGCTTTTGGCGCTTTTAAGCATCTGATCCAAAGTGTCAAATTCATCTGCCTGCGCAAGATGCGACAGGTCGCCGGTGTGCAGTATAAATGAAGGGGTTACCGGCATGGTATTAATTTTGTCAATTGCGGCCTGCAGTGTACCTGTTACATCCGGGTTAGCCGGTTTATTAAAACCAATATGGCTGTCACTGATCTGTACAAAGCTGAAATCAGATTTTGGTATCATCAAACCTTCTTTCAGCCTGCCACTATGTTTGTCAATCATCTGGCTCATGCCATACGATTTTAGTATTCCCCCACTCATCATCCAAAGTATGCCGGTGCCTGCCCACGCCATACATTTAATAAACCCGGCGCGGTCAATGCCATCATCATTGCAGTCATGCGTAATTAAATCTTCCTTTGCCATGTACATTATTTTTAGTTGTTAAGTAATTGTTCCACAAAAAAAGTAATTCCCCGCTCCATACAAATAACCTTTACATCAAGCAGGCGTTTTACTTGATTAAACACCAGTAATAAGCGGCTTTCTTGCCACCGCAAACGGTGGAACCCTGATTTTTTTTAAGAAGCTGAAAAATAATGCAGATTGAAATTACCCTGACTTATAAAAAACCTAAGCAAAATCATGCGGCGGGGTGATACACGTCAGTACTTACACCAGCTGCCCTGAAGAAATTTACAGGATTATTTTATGAATGATTTACAACTATTATACGGTGTAGGTACCAGGATAAAAAAGATCCGTGCCGAAAAAAAACTATCGCAAAATGAGCTTGCGATAATGTGTAATTTTGAAAAGGCCAGCATGTCGCGTATTGAGGCCGGTAAGGTGAATGTTACCCTGCTGACTTTACAAAAAATAGGTGCAGCGCTGGAAGTACCTATGGTCAACTTTTTTATTGAGTAAAAGCAGTTTCGATTAAAATCCATCAATAACCGCCCGAATTTCTTCCGGTGGATAATGGCCAAATAGTTTTAACCTCAGCCAGCCCAGGCACCTATCAGCACACGGATAAATATCTTTTACAAAGCGCGGTTACGTACACCTTTTGCAGTGGTTTAAATTAATTTTTTTGCTATTGTGTAAAACTTACACATCTTTGCGTTGCCATTTATTGCCACCTAAAATTTGTAAACCTAAAGCTTGCCAATGAAAAGGATATTTACATTTACATTCCTGCTGTTTGTTGCCGCTACAGCTAATGCACAATTATTATCATGGTCGCCGGATTTTATACAGGAAAGTTCCACCCCCATCACCATAACCGTTGATGCCAACTTTGGGAATAAGGGACTACTGAATTACACAACTACTGATGTATATGTACACATTGGGGCAATAACCAATAAAAGTGCGAACGGCAGCGACTGGAAACATGCGCCTTTCACCTGGGCCACAACGCCTGCAGCAGCACATGCTGTGTACCTGGGCAATAATAAATGGCAGTTTACTATTACCGGTGGCCTGCGCACTTTTTTTAACATGAACGACGGTACGGAAAAAATTCAAAAGATCGCCATACTTTTTCGCAGCGGCGACGGTAATAAGGCACAGCGTAACGCTGATGGCAGCGATATGTACGTGCCTGTATATGATAATGGCCTGTATGCAAGAATAGACCAGCCTTACCGCCAGCCTTTTTATGTACCGGTGCCAGAACCTATTACAAAAAATGTAGGTGACCAGCTTGCAATTACAGCCACGTCAAGCCAGGCAGGATCTTTAAAAATATACTTTAACGGCAGCCTGTTAACTACCAGCGCCACCACTTCTGCCACTACAAATACCAATATAGCTGCACCGGGCACTCAACAAATAATTGCGACATCAACTGTTGGCGCAAATACATCAAGCGATACGCTTAATTTTCTTGTATCCGCCACTACGCCTGTAGCAGACTTGCCACCAGGCGTTAAGGATGGTATTAATTATGAAACCGGCGATACATCTGCCATACTGGTGCTATATGCACCCGGCAAAAAGAATATATACGTTGTGGGTGATTTTAATAATTGGGTGGCTTCCCCTAAGTACCAGATGAATATTACCACCGACAGTAAACGCTTTTGGGTGCGGCTAACTGGGTTAACAGCAGGAACCGAGTATGCTTACCAATATTTTATTGACGGCACACTTAAAGTGGCGGATTACAATACTGAAAAAGTTTTGGACCCAAGTAATGACCAATATATTTCTTCCGCAACTTATCCAAACCTTAAGGCTTATCCCACTGGTAAAACAAGCGGTATTGTAAGTGTACTGCAAACCGCAAAGCCAGTGTACAACTGGGCAGTAACAAACTTTAGCAGGCCCGACAAACGCAACATGATGGTGTATGAACTGCTTGTAAGGGACTATACTGTTGCCGGCAACTGGAAAGCACTGCAGGATACCCTGAACTATTTAAAAACACTTGGTATAAATGCCATTGAAGTAATGCCTTTTAACGAATTTGAAGGCAATAATAGCTGGGGATACAATCCGAACTTCTATTTTGCGCCTGATAAAGCGTATGGAACAGAAACAGCGTTGAAGCAATTTATTGATGCCTGCCACGCGAAGGGGATGGCCGTGATAATGGATATGGTATTAAACCACTCATTTGGCTCGTCGCCGATGGTGCAGATGTATTTTGACAATGCAAACGGCATTCCTGCTGCGGATAATCCCTGGTTTGTACAGCATTACACCCATGACTATGATGTAGGCTACCAGTTTAATAACGCCAGCCAGGCTACTGCCGACTTCAGGCAACGGGTTGTTGAACACTGGCTTACAAATTACCATATAGATGGTTACAGGTTTGACCTTGCAAAAGGGTTTACGCCTAAAGTAACATGCGATGTAAATGGCAACAATTGTAATGACGCCAATTTTGCCGCGTTTGACCAAAGCCGTATAAATATTTGGGATACGATTTATAAACACGAGCAGGCAGTATCACAAGGCAGCTATTGCATACTGGAAATGTTTGCTGATAACAGCGAAGAACAGGTATATGCCGCCGCGGGTATGATGGTATGGGGTAACCTGAATTATAACTTTAACCAGGCTACAATGGGCTTTAGCGACCAGAGTGATTTTAGCTGGGGCAGCTATACCGCAAGAAATTTTACCCAGCCCGGCCTTGTAACTTACCAGGAAAGCCATGATGAGGAAAGGCTGATGTATAAGAATGAGCAGTCAGGTAACAGCAGCGGTACATATAACGTAAGAACAGTTGCTACAGGCTTAAAGCGCAATGCCATGGCTACTGCATTTTGGGCGATGATACCAGGCCCCAAGATGGTGTGGGAGTTTGGTGAGTTGGGGTATGATTACAGCATTAATACCTGCAGCAACGGCACAACCATCAGTAATAGTTGCCGTCTTGACCCCAAACCATTACGATGGGATTATTTACAGGATGCCAACCGTAAGCATTTGCACGACATATACAAAGCCCTGTTTACGTTGCGCAACCAGGGCGCCTACGCTGCAACATTTACAACCGGTACAGTAAATTACAGCCTGGCTAATACTACATCGGTCAAATGGCTTACTGTATCAGGCAGCACTTTAAAGGTTGCTGTTATGGGTAATTTTGACGTGGTACCCCATACAGCCAATGTGTCCTTTCCAAGCCTTGGCACTTGGTATAGCTATCTATCGGATTCTGTAACTGACATAGGTTCCTTTGCACCGGCAGTAACATTGCAGCCGGGTGAATATTATGTATTTACCAATTTAGACCTTCATGCACTTTCTGAGTTACCTGTAAAGTGGCTGGACTTTACTGCACAAAAAGGCGACAATAAGACAATTGTTCTTAACTGGTCAACATCACAGGAATTGAACAATGACCACTTTAATATAGAAAGAAGCATCGATGGTGCAAATTACACAACGATAGGTTCAATGCCTGCCGCTAAGTCGTTCAACAATGTTGAAGCCTACACGTTTACTGATACGCATCCTTATGAAGGTATTAATTACTACCGCCTTAAACAGGTGGATAAAGACGGCAAGTTTGATTACTCAAAAACAGTTTTGATGGGTATTGATGGCTCAACTTCTTTATGGCAGGTGTATCCTAACCCTGCCGGCAACAATACAGCATTGTATGTAAAAACCAATCTTGCCAAAATGCAGGTGGTTTTGACTGACGTATCGGGGAAAGTGCTTTATACCAATCAACTGTCGGCCGTAGCCACCGGGCAGAAAATTGATATACCCGTAAACAACCTTGCGAAAGGCGTTTACCTGTTAAAGGTTAGCGCAGGGACGGCAAGCCATACAGAGAAGATAGTAGTGCAATAACTTGATATTTTATACAGACAAAATCCCCGCAAATTTTTGCGGGGCTTTTGTCTGTACGTGTTTAACGGTTATTAAGTGTATCCTTAACATAGCTATGTTGCATGGCAAGCATTTTTCTATCTGTAACACCATCTATTTCGCCCTGTGTTTTTAATCAAAATTTAAT
>FTJK01177935.1_pt1 | contig 9885 bp, 9 predicted proteins | sample 1658811 | NCBI WGS metagenome assembly FTJK01 (sample SAMEA3914857, study PRJEB12502) | metagenome | biome: forest; material: soil | place: USA | collected 2011-06-22 | depth 0.1 m
GTGAAATGTCAAAAGTGAAATCAATGTAATGGGTTAGCTTTACCTTACAGCACTATTTCTTTCACATTTCACCTTTATGCCTGTTGCTGAATTTGTGAAAAGCGCAGTATAATGAATTCAGCAGGGCGTACTGGCGCCATGCCTATTTCAACAATAAGGCGGCCATTCAATATGTCATCAAACGTCATCGTTTGGCCAAGGCCAACTTTTACATAAAATGCCTGTTCAGGTTTTGAACCAGCCAGTGCACCCAGGCGCCATAAGTTGGTAAGATAATTCTCGATCATTGCACGCAACCGCACCCAGGTGTTGCCATCGTTTGGCTCAAATACAAACTGCATGGTTGCCTTTTTAACTGATTCTTCAACCATGATATAAAAGCGGCGAACAGAAATGTACCTGAAATCGTTGCTGTTACCATCCAATGTGCGCGCGCCCCAAACCAGGATGCCTTTACCGGTAAACGCCCTTATAGCATTGATAGATTTACCCGCAATGGTATCAATATTCAGGTCTCCCTGGGTAGCATCATCAATTGCGTTGGTTAGGCCAGTTACCCCGACAAGGCTAACATTTGCAGGAGCTTTCCATACGCCCCGGGTAGCATCAGTGCTTGTATATACACCGGCCATAGCACCGCTAGGCGGAACCGCAGATGATGTGTTTTGTACTGAATTTACTATTTGTTTGTATATGGGATGTGTAAGTAAGAGAGCCTGTTCATAATTAGTTTCATAGGTAGCTATTAAGCTGAGTATTTGCGATACGCCAAGGTTAAACTGGTTAAATACTGTAATGAAAGACGGCAAAGCACGTTGCCTTTGGGAAGCCTCAGGCGCAGCGCCATAAATAGCTGTATTAGCAGCAGGCAAACCTGCACCAAAAATAGTACCCCACTGCGGTGCGGTGAACAAAGCCAACGTAGCAGCCCTGTCCCCGTAGTAGCCCGTGCCCAGCTCGGTAGTGGCTCCCTGGTCATAAGCCAATAAGCTAGTCATTGACGCTTTCAGTGAATTTGCAATTAAGTCGCCGGCATCTTTTTTTATCCCGTTTCCTGCAAAGTCACCGTGCAGGTTAAGCGCCCAGTTATTAACAAACAAACCAACGCTATATATAAAAGTAACCAGTGCCTGGAACTTGCTTTCATCATCTGTGGGCGTTGGGAGCGCGCTGAATGATAGCTGGTATGCATTTACCAGGGACATCCACTGCTCTTCCAAATCTAAATTTGAGCCTGTAAGCAGGGATGTAACGTTGGCGTTAACGGTAGCAGAATCCAGGATCAACCTGTTGAGGCTTTCGATAGTGTTTTTTGCATCGGTTGATGACGTAAAATTCTTCAGGTCAATAGGCACACCAGCCTGGAATATCAGCCCTTTAAGGTTTTTATACCTTATTGTAAGGCCAAGACCGGTTTGCAGGTAAGGCGTGTAGGCTGCACCATAATTAAGATTTTGTACGCCAATATTATTTCTGAAGGCATCTCTGCCTGCTGCCCAGCCGCCTGTTTCAAGCAAATCAAATATGCAAAACCTGTCCTGCAGGCTGCTGCATTGTGTAAGCGCATAATCCTGAATGGTATACAAATTTGGGCTTAACACTGCATCGGGAAACAGCAGCAATGTTGGCTCATCATATTTACTTACAGCGTCAAGGCCCGCTTCAAAATCGGCCTGTCCAAATGAAGGTGTGGGCACATACCTGCCTATGGACACAATATAACATACACTGCCACCATTAAGAAAGAACATGCGTATGCTGTCGTACATATAAAAAGTCGCACTTCTTTTTACATTTGTTACCGTATTGCTGGCATCAATATCCACTTCTGTTATACCAGGGTCGGGGCCATTGCCAAAATACAACTGGTATTCAACCAGCGAAGATATCCTGGTGGGCACATTATGAAGGTCGCCCGGCTGAAGATTAGTATCATCTTCAGTGTACCCAACAAAAGCAGGAACTGCTGTTGCCACCTGCGCTATAGATGGCGGGAACGAGGGAATTTCATTTACGTAAACTCCCGGTGTTTTAATGGCGCTCTCGTTTATTTGTGACATGTGTAGCGTTTTTTATATTTTATTAATTAATAATTGAGAAATATTTCAGAACAACTGTATGTATCCGCCGCTGGCTTATATTCTACCACCCGTTGCGGCGAGGCGCACGAAACAGGCGAAAAATCATTTGTATTAATTGACAGCTTAAGATTGAGCGCTTTTTCGCTTAACGGCATTGGTGTTAACGAAAAAATGGTGCTTGCGGCAGGTGTGGTAAAATGATAAACACCGGCATTGTCAACAATAGAACCTGCTGAACCACTTGCCAAAATATATTTCCATATAGTATAGCGGTTCAAAAAATAAATACTGTATGCGGGTGATGCAAGGGTGCCTGAACCTGCGAGAAACTGGTAAGCTGTTGCCAGGCTGCTGTCGTTATAAATATCAATCACACCAAATGTTCTTACACCGTTTAGTTCATCATTAATATATATCCATTTTTCATCACTATTTACCCGTAACTTATACTTACCCGGCAACAATGATGAGAGGTCAAGCGTAAAAGAACCTGATGGCCTGCCCAGGGCTGTGGCTTTGGATAAAACATTGGTTGAATAATCCCCTGCTCCCGCATTATAACCCCACACATCTAATGAAACGGAAGTTTGCAATGATGCAAACGAATAAGTTGAAACAGATGGTAACCATTGTAACGCATCAAGCTCTGACATATATTGATTAACATCAACCTGTATCCAGCTACTGCTATTTGCCAATGAAGGTGTTATGCCACTGCCTGACTTTATTGATTGAAAAACCATGCCGGCACCATCAGTAACAATATCGCCAGGCGAGTAAGTTTTTGCGTTGTCATAAAACAGCAATTGCGAAAGAAAATGTTTGCTGTTGGCGGTGTTATTATTTCGGTTGGTGAAATAATATATTTTTCCTGAAGCGTATGCAAAAGGTAAATTGGTATAGTTAAAAAATAATGGGCTGTTCAACTGCATAAAAAAAGTAAGCTGCATGTTTTGTGCAGGCGCATTAATCGGCTTGCCGGCTGCATCAACAGGCAACCCTGTGTACAGTTTATTATCATATTGCCTGGCTATCATTTTACTGCCATTCAAAAACCGCTGGGTGAGTAATGAAGGTGTAACGGTAAAATCGTCACAAATGCCATTAGCAAAATATTTATGCAGCAGCTCAATGGTAAATAATATGCCATATTTTGTATCAATCATTGCTGCATAGTTTTATCGTTAACAATTACTTCTGTAATTAAACCGGATGTGCCCATCACAAAATTCTCGTCAATATTTATCAGCCGTAGCTTGTACATCGCCGAAGGCAAATACTTTGACCCCATAATGCCCCACAGGTTGTTCAGGTCCTGGTACGACAGGGTTACAAGGTCAAGAATCAGTTCATCAATTCCCGCGGGTATAGAAGGATTTGTTTGCTGGTTAAAAACATTTTGATACTGGAAAAATTGAATAATATAGGAAAGCCTTTTTAATGATTCACTATAAGACGTAAGGTTTACAGAGAACAAAAGATATAGGTTCAAAAATATCTTCGGGTTCTTGTATATAACATTGCTGCCACTGCGCACATAATTTTGCGGCGACTTGCTAATGCGGTCTTCCTCAATATTTACCAGCGAGATAAAGGCATTAGATTTATCCGCACCGTTACCTCCGGTGCTCTCGCTGTCATTCCACGAAATGTTTGCAAGCTGAATAAGCGTGCTTCCATCTGTAATGTTCAGTTTCACGCATAAGTATGCATTTACCTGCTTACAGATAAAATCCATTGCCTGGTCAATCATGTCACAATGATTAACGGTTACAAAATATTTATTGCTTTACGCTCGTACCGGGGATATATATACTGGAGTAATCAAAAGGGTAAGAAACAATCGTTTTGATTTTGTTTAGGCTGTTACTGTTTTTCTTAGTTAGCTAATTTTCGAAAAGCAAGGTAGAAACTTATTTTTGATATTGCAATATTTTTTTTAAAAAAAAATTTATACGTAAAAATATGAGCTATTGCTGATTGTGTTATAAACCAATTATTATGACAGGTGCCGGGTTGCTTTGCGATTTGAGTTATTGATCTTCCCAGTTTAAAAAATTGAATGCCGTTACAGCATAGTTTCGCTTTTAAGCAACCATTTTTAACTTAACACAAACCCAAGCCACTGCTTAAAAAGGGAAATCTTTAAATTTTCGCGTTTTTTATTTATATTGGTACCGGCCTTTCACCTAAAGATCATATCAAGATGAAACTCATTTTCACCTTATTGCTGTTTTTACCGTTAATAGCATTCTCACAGAAAATATATTCGCCCTCGGGTAAGGCGCTTAAGCTGCCCGCCGCGGCAAATACTATTGATAAAATTTACGATTATCTGCGCCCGCCCGGTCCAAGGCCTTATACTTACCGGGTAGAAGGATATGCCGATGATTCCGCTGCCACTATTACGTTTGTGTTTCTTGCTGATTTACCCGTTTTTATTTCCTGCATACACCCTGAACGGATTAAGGAATACGTTGGCCAATTTGATCTTGACAGTTATTTACACTCACCTGTATTTGAAAATGAAGTTAGAAAGCATATAGCTTACAGGGACCTGCCGGGCAGTTATGTTTTAGATAAACTTGGTGAGCCAGACGCGCAAACCAAGGATGAGAACGGTGATATTATTACTGAAACCTACGACTATACAAAATGCAGTTGCACCATTGTGCTAACCAACGGAGTAGTTACAAATTTTCTGGCGGTAAAACCGGTTGATAATAATTAAGTAACTATCCACAGCAACCCCGGTTAAAAGATCAATGCCTGCTGCTCATATAGTCTTTTACCTTTTTATGCAGTTCCTTGCTAAGGGGTACGAGCGGCAACCGCAAGGTATTTTTTATCAAGCCCTGGTCTGCCATGAAGGCTTTAACACCAGCCGGATTATTTTCGGCAAACATCAGTTCGTATGCATCAATAAGATTGTCATTAATAGCCTTGGCTTCTTTAAATTCGCCGCGTAAGCTCATGCGGATCATTTCAGTAAAATATTTTGGCAATGCATTGGATGCAACACTTATTACGCCATCCATGCCACAGGCAATTTGGGGTAGCGCCAGGGCATCATCACCGCTTACCACTAAAAAATCTTCGGGTCTGTCGCGCAGTATTTTTATGCATTGGCCCATATCATCGGTTGCTTCTTTAATACCTGCAATGTTCTCTACTTCTTTGGCCAGCCTTATGGTAGTTTGCGCGGTAAGGTTTCTACCAGTTCTACCAGGGACATTATACAGCAACACCGGCTTTGGTGAAGCTTTAGCTAGTGCTTTATAATGTTGATATAAGCCTTCCTGCGAAGGCTTGCTGTAATTTGGCGACGCACTTAGTACGGCAATAGCCTCCTCCAAAGGAAAAGTTTCCAGATCATGCACCAGGTCTTTTGTGTTATTGCCACCAATACCCACCACTACAGGCACGCGCTTGTTCACTTTTAAATAAGTGTATTTTGCGATGCTGGTCTTCTCCTGTTTATCCAGTGTTGGGGTTTCGCCGGTTGTGCCCAGCGTAACTATATACTCAACCCCGCCTTCAATAACAAAGTCAATTATTTTACCAAGGGCATCATAATCAACATCAAAATTTGGCCTGAACGGCGTTACCAATGCTACGCCTGTACCCCTTAAGCTCTTTCTGAGAGAAGACATCTATTATTTGTTTTTAAAATTTGTTATGTTAGTTTGAGAGTTCACGGGTTTGCAAGTTCACGAGTTTCAGAAGTTGATTACGGTTTAAAAATTTATGTGTTTATGATTCTTACAATACGGACACATCCCATATTTTTAGAACTCGCAAACTCGTAAACTTGTGAACCCTTGAACTTTTTAAACGCCCTTTGCTTCTTCCTCTTCCGCCACTTCATCCCAAAAACCCATCTTTCCAAACTTAATAATACGCTGATCAATGCGCTCAACGTGTGGAATGGGCTTTATTTCGCTTAACGCCCGTATAATATGTTTCTTAAGGATGCATGCTGATTCACTGTAGTCCCAATGGGCACCCCCGACGGGTTCGGGCACAATTTCATCCACCAGGCCAAAGCCCTTCATATCAGTTGCTGTTAGCCGCAACTGTTCGGCCGCTACTTCCTTTTTAGCCCAACTGCGCCATAAAATAGTGCTGCAGTTTTCAGGCGATATCACGCTGTACCAGGAGTTTTCCATCATAAGTACCCTGTCCCCTACTCCTATGCCTAACGCGCCCCCGCTGGCGCCTTCGCCAATTATCACACAAATCACAGGTACTTTAAGGCGGATCATTTCATATATGTTGCGTGCTATGGCCTCGCCCTGCCCCCGTTCTTCGGCCTCCAGCCCGGGAAACGCGCCAGGAGTGTCGATCAGCGTAACGATTGGCTTATTAAATTTTTCAGCCAGCTTCATCAAACGCAGCGCTTTACGGTAGCCTTCAGGATTGGCCATCCCAAAATTGCGCTGCTGCCTCATTTTCGTGTTTATGCCTTTTTGCTGGCCTACAAACATAACCGTTTGGCCATCTAATTGTGCAAAACCGCCTATCATCGCTTTATCATCCCTTACATTCCTGTCGCCAAACAGCTCTACAAAATTGTTGGCCATCTTTTCAATGTACTTAAAGGTATAGGGCCTGTCAGGATGGCGGCTAAGCTGCACCCGTTGCCAGGGCGTTAACTTTTCAGTTATCTCCTTGCGCTTATCCAAAATAGAATGTTCCAGTTGCTGAATAGTGGAATTATAATCTATTTTAGGATTTTTCTCAGCCAGTTTCTTCGTTTGGTCAATCTGCTCGAATAATTCCTTTATTGGCTGTTCAAAATCTAAAAATTGCCTGTTCGGGTATTGTGGCATAAGCTGACTTGTAATATAATTTGGGCGGTAAAATTACGGCTTGCAGCCATTATATTAAAGAGTAATTTGAAAATGCAGCCTGGCGGCGTTTTATAAGCGATAAAAACAAAAATTAATTGCCTATAAATAGATGATTATCAGCTAAATAAGAACGATCTATGCATTTGACCCCCAGGCCTGGTGTTGCTTTTGATTCCGGTAAAAAAATGCAAAAAATCAATTTACCCCATAAAGGCCTGCATTTATAAGCCACTATTTCTTTAATGCCATGCATAAAAAAATTGCCTGTGGCAACTCCTCATGCCTTTTAGCAAAAATTGCTTCGGCAATTCGCACTGTTTGCAAAAAATGCAAATGCAGGCGCTCAGCAACTATGCTGCCTGTGTTATCTGCAAAAGATAGCATCGCTGTTAGTAAACATCAATTAGATAACTGGCAGCAGCAGCAACAACTTTGTGTTATAGAAAATTGCTGAAACAGCCAGGTTATAAAACGAGAAGAATTATTCAGAACAAACGATTATGAAACGCATCCTTCATCAAACAAATTTTTACAATCTTTTAAAATCTTTATGTATGAAAAAGTGTACCATTATTTTAATGCTTGCTATTGCAACACAGGTTTCTGCTCAAAATGCAGCAAATGTAACTGACACATCAGTAAATACTATGCAAAACGGCTGGTATATTGAAGGTGCAGGCCAAAGCATTTTAGGTGTAACATTTAATTACGAACGGTATTTCTCCAAAAAACCCGGTGGGTTGAGCGTGCACGTTGGTTTTGGCGGAGGATATTTGCCAAGTATTTTTGAAGATGGTGTAACAGTATTTGGCGCCATATCAGCCGGCCTTTCCTACAACATTCCTGTGTCGGCAAACAAACAGCATTTCATTGAGGTTGGCGTGGGTTATGCATACCTGTTTGGTGGTACCGGCTCCGATGCTGGTGGCGGCAGTTTAGGCAGTGTTAATGCGGGCTACAGGTACATATCCCCATCTGGCAAATTACAAATAAGGGCTACATTAATGCCTGCGGTGTTTCTTTTAAGCGGTGGCGGAGGTGGTCCGTTGCCCTGGGCTGGCTTTAGCATTGGAAGAAGGTTTTAGCCCGGCAACAAAATAGATTTTGAAGTGGGCAGGTAAATGTAATGGTCCGTCAAATACCCACAACTACGATCAATTAAAAAGCTTTTGTGTTACCTGCGCCGCCAGTAATGGCGGGCAGTTCAGGCTGAAACGGCCTACAGAACAGCCACTTTTATTTAACATTAAAAGTTAAAAAAAAATTATGAAAAGATTTATTACCATTTGGGCAATAGGCATAAGCACCCTAACAGCTACAGCCAACGCACAGGATGCAAAAACAAACAAAGCCACCCTAAGTTTTGGAGCTGAGGCAGCGTTACCAACCGGTGAGCTTTTAAACATAAGCCCAGCGGGGCTGGGCGGCAGTATAAAAGCCGTTTTTCCAGTAGCCGGTACCATCGCCATTACAGCTTCTGCATGTTACCAGTACTATCTAAAGAAGAAATATTTTGATCAAATACTTGGCGGGTTTCATGGAATACCCTTAAAAGGTGGCATCCGTATTGGCATTGACAAAGGGTTTTACATCGAACCCCAATTGGGCTATACCAGCTTTGGCTCCACTCAAAACGGGGATGGCGGAAGTGAAGGGGCTTTTACATACGCGGGCAATATCGGATATCTTATAAACAATGCAGTTGATATTAGCGCAAGGTATGAAAGCTCCAGGAAAGAAGGTTCAAACTTGTCGCATATTGGCCTCCGGATAGCGTATAGTTTCAATTTATAAAGAATGCGCCTGTTCTTACTATTTAACAGGGTCTTTCCTGTTTCACTTTAAAACTTTACTGCAATGAAGAATATACTAGCCCGTTTTGAACCTGCAAAAACCATAATAGCTGCTTTACTTATTTCCGTGCTTCCCCTTCGCGGTAATGCCCACGCTGATACTGTTGCTGTTTCCAACCCGTTAACATCAATGCCCAAAGTAGTTGTACGGTTAAGTAATGGCAATACCGTAAAGGGTAGTGTAACAGGTATTACAGACAGCACCATAATGCTGGATATACATGACCAGGCTGACGAGCCCAATACAGGCAGCTATGCCACCCCAACATTATATGGCAGCGTTTTATTGCCGGTAAAAGATATAAAATATGTACGGGTAAAACGGAATGCCTTTTTAAGCGGCTTTGCAATAGGCGGATTAATTGGCTATGGCCTTGGGTATGGCGCCGGGTACATAACGCATAAAGACGATGACTTAAAAGATTATGATCAAAATAAAGAAGATGCAAAAGCAAGGGGCGTGGGGATGGGTATTGTGGGTGCGGCTTCGCTGGGTTTGGTGGGTGGTATAATCGGCCCGGTTGTACTGCGAAAGAGATTTGTTATTGACGGGAAAAAAGAGAATATGCAGAGACTTATAAAGGTATTAATGAATGTGCTGTAATAACAGGGATAGTTTGACCGCAGGAATCTTTGTTGGGATATGATGATTTATAACCAGCAGTTATTTAGCTCCCGGGGAAACAATTGTATACAGGGCTATAAAAAATACTCACAAAAGTATTGGCAGGTGTTATTAATATTTGCCAAAGCTTTTTAGCTGGTTGTTTTTGCTTTTATCAATCTCTTCATGTATCATGTAAAAAAAACCGGCCCTTAGCCTCTCCCCGCTTTTGCTTAAAAGGATTGATTTTTCCATTACATTTTTTAAGAAACCATAGTGGTATTCTGTATGTTTTTCATCATTGGTGGAAAGATAGTTAACATGGTTATGCACCATGTATGATACTTTGGAATCTTCCACAATTACCAACTGCGAGTTATCGCCTGTAACAAAATCATTAACGTACAGGTTATACTCTGGCGACTGGCTGTTCGCTTTTTCGCCGGGCATAAATTTCAACCCTGTTTCTGCCTGCGCCTGCAGGTGGTCGATCA
>FTJK01000154.1_pt2 | contig 9879 bp, 7 predicted proteins | sample 1658811 | NCBI WGS metagenome assembly FTJK01 (sample SAMEA3914857, study PRJEB12502) | metagenome | biome: forest; material: soil | place: USA | collected 2011-06-22 | depth 0.1 m
GTCATTGGCTTTATAAAAACGCTGAAAAACCTTTTCTGCATCAAGCTTGCCTGCTGCTGCTGTGTTGCGTACCTGCAAGTATTCCTCGTTTAAGATAATGTCTATTTCGCCTGCTTCGGGTGTATAACGTAACGCATTGTTCAATACATTGTTCACCAGTATTTCAGCAAGGTGATGATGAAAAGCAACTATTACATTATCACACTGCACGTTTAGTAATAGCTTGCGCGACGAAACAAGCTCCTGCCACTCCTCAATTTTTGACAACACAGCCTGCTGCATATTTACAAGTTCACCTGCAATAAACTGCCTGTTCTCTAATTTGGTAAGCAACAGCAGGCTTTGGTGCAGTCTTGACAGCTTGCGCGCTGCGTTCTCAATAGCCAGCAGCTGTTGAATACTTTGCTGTTTCAATCCATCATCCTGCAGCAATATCTCCACTTTGGAGCGTATAACGGCCAAAGGTGTCTGCATTTCGTGCGAAGCATTTTCTGTAAATGATTTTAAAGCCTGGTAATCCCTGTAAATATGCAGGGTCATTTGGTTCAGGCTATCGTTAAGCAACGCTATTTCGTCAATGCTTTCTTTAGGCAATTGCAATGGTTTTTCCACAGCTACGGTATAACCTTTTATCCGGTCTATCGTGTTGTAAAATGGCTGCCACAACCTGGTTATCAGCCTTCGGTTAATAATATAATTTACAAGTAATATCAGCCCTATCAGGCCCAGGGTAACCAATATTATCAGTTGTAACAGGTCTTCTGTTTCAGCTTCGGCCCTGTTTACCGTTATGTTATAGTACTGGCCTTTTGCCTGAATGCTAAAAGTTAATTGCCTTACGCTTTCCTGCTCATCCTCCCTTTTATTATATACCGGCCTGCTGCAAATATGCCTTTGCGCTAATGGCGCTGCAGCCTGCACGGCTGTTATCCATTGCTGGTGTGTATTTTGGAAATCAGGTAGCTGGTTGTGCGACTGAACATATTCTGTAATCTCCTGCTGTTCGCTCCTTAGCGTTCCGTCAAGCTGCCTGCGCAGTATATAGCTTAACACAAAATAAAATACGGTACTGCCCACCATAAATGTTGCAATGGTGGCAATTATATTTACACGGTTGTATTTGGTAAATAGCTTCATGGCACCTGCATTTTATATCCAACACCGTAAACTGACCTTATACAATCTTCACCGCCGGCGGCCACTACCTTTTTGCGCAGGTTTTTTATGTGGGTGTAAATAAAATCATGGTTGGCAACAAAATCCATGTCGTCCCCCCATAAATGTTCAACAATTGAATTTTTGGACAGTACCTTGTTCCTGTTAACCATAAAAAATACCAGCAACTGGTATTCTTTCAGCGTTAGGGCAATGGGCTGGCTGTTTACCAGCACTTCTTTGCCGATGGTATCCACCTGTATATCGCCCGCTATAATAATGGGCTGCCCGTTAAAATTTTTCCTTCGCAGTATAGCTGCAATACGCACACTAAGCTCTGATAAATGAAACGGCTTAACCAGGTAATCGTCAGCCCCGGTTTGCAGGCCTTGAATCCTGTCTTCAAGTGCGTCTTTTGCAGAAATGATGATCACCGCTTCCGACTTGCGGTTCTTTTTAAGGTATTGAAGCAACTGCATGCCGCTGCCGCCAGGCAGCATAATATCCAGTATTATGCAATCATAGTCATGACCTTCAATCTTCTCCAGGGCATCTTTATAGGTATACACCGGCTCGCAGATATAATCCGCTGCGGCCAGGTATTCAACTATGCTCTGGTTTAACGCCCTTTCATCTTCAATAATAAGAAGCTTCAAAATTTTCAGCAATTTGTGTACAAAATACCGCAATAAATCTGTAGTAAAACTGAACAGCGGCATTCGGGCGTTTTTTAATACAGGGCTGCCTTAAGCAGCGGCAAAGCATCCGCCGGCTTCCTTTTTTTTGCAGGGTTATTTGCCTGTAAACTCACGCCATTTGGCAAAAAGTGGCAGCAACACAAAAATCAACAGCGTCGGGTGGTACAATTATTTATCTTTACCCGTTTTAAAAAAACATCATATATGTTGAAGATCGGCGTTTTCGGGGTAGGTCACCTTGGTAAATTTCATTTAAATAACTGGGAGGAGATAAGCGGAATAGAATTAGTTGGATTTTACGATCCCAATGATGTTACTGCCAAAGAAGTTGAAGAAAAATATAAAGTGGCAAGGTTTGCTGATGCCGACGAATTATTGGATAAAATAGATGCGGCAGATATTATTGCCCCAACCAATTTCCACTTTTTGCTTTGCGAAATGGCAATAAGAAAGGGAAAACATGTATTTGTTGAGAAGCCTTTTGCTAATACCATGCAGGAAGCCAGGCAATTACTTAAAATAACAGGAGAAGCGAATGTAAAGGTGCAGGTAGGCCATGTTGAGCGGTTTAATCCTGCTTACCTTGCGGTAAAGCATTTGCAGCTTAACCCTATGTTTATTGAAGTACACAGGCTTGCACAATTTAACCCCAGGGGCACAGAAGTAAGCGTGATATTAGACCTGATGATACATGATATTGATATCATTTTAAGCCTTGTTAAAAGCGATGTGAAGAATATTTACGCAAGCGGTGTGGCGGTTATGACGGATACGCCGGATATTGCCAATGTACGTATTGAGTTTAACAATGGTTGCGTAGCCAACCTTACCAGCAGCCGCATAAGTATGAAGAAAATGCGGAAAATACGCCTGTTTCAAAAAGATGCTTACATAGGCATTGATTTTCTTGAAAAGAAAACGGAGATCATCAGGCTTAAAACAGAAGAAGGAGGAAATGATTTTTCTTTTGATATAGAAACACCTTCAGGTACAAAAACCATCTCTATCTCCAACCCGGAGATTAAAGCAGGAAACGCGATAAAAGACGAATTAACGGCTTTTAGGGATGCTATATTGGAAAATAAACCAGTTGCCGTTTCGGAAATGGATGGCTACCTTGCAATGGAAGTTGCCCACCAGGTATTGGAAAAGATTAATAAAACAAAATTCCCGGTTTGACCTTGCAACTATGCGAAAACCTGAACCCGTACATATCAGCCTTTATATACTGAATGATCTTATTTCATCCGCGGTAGTATGGATAATTATTTCGCTGGTGCGAAAACATTTATTGAACGAGCATCCGCAAGGGTTACAGGACTCATTTGAGCATGATATCGTTTTTGTAAGGTCACTTATTACGACCACCATTTTTTGGGTTATTCTGTATGCCGTTACAGGGGCATATAATACGCCTATTTACAAAAAATCGAGGTTAACTGAGGCAACAAGTACTGTAATACAGTCGTTTGCCGGCTCGGCAATACTCCTGTTCGTACTTTTTTTGAACGACCTCAGGCAAGATTACACTTACCTGTATATAGTGTTTTTTACCTTACTTGCGCTGCAAACATTTGTGCCTTTTATAGGCCGGTATATTTTAATAATGCTGGCAAAAAAGCGCATTAGAAAAGGGAAGTTTTTTTTGAATACAATTATTATTGGAAACAACCGCAAATCGTATGATGCATTTACCGAGATAAGAAATTACAGGGAGTCATGCTATAATATTGTTGGCTTTTTATCTGACGAAAAAAGCCAGAAAAATGGCCTGTCCAAATGGATACCGCGTTTAGGCCACACGGATTACCTTGAAAAAGTAATACATGAAAAAGGCATTGAACAGGTTATAATTGCGCTTGAAAAAACAGAACAGCAACAGGTTGATACGCTTATAAGCCGGCTTAGTGAAAAAGATGTGGAAGTAAAACTGGTGCCTGATAATTTTGAAATACTTGCAGGTTCAGTTAAAATTGAAACTGTGCTGGGTGCTGCATTAATTAACATTGACACTAACCCTATGCTGGAATGGCAGCGTAATTTTAAACGTCTGCTGGATGTTTTTCTTTCCTTAGCGGCCTTCATCATTTTAAGCCCCTTATTATTGTTTTTGGCAATAAAGACAAAGCTTTCGTCAAAAGGCCCTGTTATTTACTCGCAGGAACGAAGCGGGCGCAAAGGCAAGCCTTTTATTATATATAAGTTCAGGTCAATGTATAATGGCGCTGAAAAAAATGGCCCTTTATTATCATCTGAAGACGACCCAAGGATAACACAGTGGGGCCGCTTTATGCGCAAATGGCGGCTTGACGAATTGCCGCAGTTATTGAACATAATAAAAGGCGAGATGAGCTTTGTTGGCCCGCGGCCTGAGAGAAAATTTTATATCAATCAAATAAACCAGCTAACCCCGTATTACCGCTACCTGTTAAAAGTAAAACCTGGCCTTACATCCTGGGGTATGGTAAAATTTGGGTACGCATCTTCAGTTACAGAAATGGTTGAACGGATGAAGTATGATCTTGTATATATTGAGAATATATCTTTGTTGCTTGATATAAAGATCATGATATATACATTAAAGATCATTTTTTCCGGCAAGGGAAAATAATGCTTCCGTCAAAAGTCTTTGCCTTTTTCTTTAGTAGAATACTTTACAGCACGGCTATTAACGCAATTATTCGATTTTAAACAACAGTATAAAGCATTATGGCTGCTTCATTTTTGTACTATATTGGCTTAAGCTTATGCTATTCAGTAAAAGTAAACGGCCATGCCGCCTTTAAATCATCCACTGTTCCTTTAAACATATTTCTGTCCGCCCCTTGCACGCCTGGTGTTTTTACAGGCTCAATGCCGCTGTCTCCATCGGTATATTGCCATAATGTGTAATCAGGCCAAACTTGTGTTGGTATGCCAATAGGTGTAGCGGCTATCCTCACATACCATAAAGGGCAATTGGCTAAAACAGGGTCATGGCTTTGACCAATCGCCTCGCGTATAAGGTGGCCGCCATACACAACAGGAAAGCGGCCTGTTTTATCTTTAACCGCTTCAACAAATTCTCGCGCCTGCGCAATGGTCATTGTTGGCCCTCCGCTGGTATTGGGTTCAAAATCCAGGGCAATTAGCTCATCGTCTTCCGGCTTTGCAAATGCAAGAAAATGCTCAACCTGGCCTGCCACCGAATCACCAGTTGCAAAATGATAGGCGCCCCAAAGCAGACCCAGTTCTTTTGCCTTGGCGCGACGGCCGACATACTGTGAGTCGGTGAAATTTAATCCCTGTGTTGCTTTGTGTATCACGGCAGTAATGCCACCGGCAACGGCTGCATCCCAGTCAACCTCATTGCCATGAAAGATGTCAATAATGGAAGTGATCATTGTAAAGTGTTTTATTTATGAAGGAAAAAAAGGTGTTTCAGAAAAATAATCATAATAATTGGCTTTTGCAAGCTTATGCGGAAAAAATTGTTAAATACCTGCCTGCACAATATGATATTCCCTATAAAGAAGCAAGCCCTGTTACCGCAATAGATGATTTTACTATCTTCATTAAAAAATTAGTGAAGCCGGCTGTATTATTTCTTCTTTCTCTTTGCTGTTTTTCTTCCACCATCAGCCAGCAAGCCTATTGGCAGCAACAGGTACATTATACCATTGATGTTTCATTAAACGACACCGACAATACTTTAAACGCTTTTGAGAAGATTGAATACACAAACCATTCGCCCGATACCTTAACCTATATCTGGTTTCATCTTTGGCCCAATGCTTATAAAAATGATAAAACCGCTTTTAGTGAACAACTGCTTGCTAATGGCTCAACAAAATTTTATTTTTCGAAAGAGGAGGACAGGGGCTATATAAACCATCTTGATTTTAAGGTAAATGGCATAACTGCTACACTTGAAGAAGATGCACACAATATTGATATTGTAAAGTTGCTGTTGCCTGCGCGTTTACCGCCGGGCCGATCTATTATTATTACCACACCTTTTCACGAAAAGTTGCCTTATAATATATCACGCGGCGGCCACGTGGGCCAAACATACCAGGTAACGCAATGGTATCCCAAACCTGCGGTGTACGACGCGCATGGCTGGCACCCAATGCCTTACCTGGAACAGGGAGAGTTTTACAGCGAGTATGGCAGCTTTAATGTGCGTATTACCGTGCCGGAGAATTATATTGTTGCCTCATCGGGCGACCTTCAAAATGAGGATGAACTGAATAGATTAAAAGAAACAGGTAAACTGCCACCCACCAGGCAAAAAAATTACCTGGCGTTTCAGAATCTTAATGTGCAGCACAAAAAGAATGAAGCGGTTATATGGGAAAACCATATGCCATCGTCTTCAAAAAAAACAAAAACCCTTAACTATACGCTGGATAATGTGCATGATTTTGCCTGGTTTGCAAGCAAGCTCTTCCTGGTTAGGTACGATACGGTACGCAGCGGGGGCAATACCATTGATGTTTTTTCATATTATCATCCATGGCAACAGGAAACGTGGAAAAGCAGCCCGGCTTTTATAAAGGACGCTGTACATTTTTATACAAAGCACGTAGGCGCTTATCCTTATCTTGAGGTATCGGCCGTTGCCGGCAGCGATGGCGATGAAAGTGATGGGATGGAATACCCAACCATTACCCTTGTTACTTTCGCAGGCGATGATGCGCATAGCCTTGATGCCATTATTGCACATGAGGTTGGGCATAACTGGTTTTATGGCATTATTGGCAGCAATGAACGCGACCATGCCTGGATGGACGAAGGGGTAAATACTTATTATCAAAAACGTTATGAGCAGGAAAAATATGGTTTTTCAGATGAGCTGGGGGTGGGGCAAAGTAAATTTATGCAGCAGCACCTGCCGGAAGACGTAACCGCAGTACCTATTGGCACACTTGAGAAGATAAAGAAAGACGAACCAATGGATACTGCATCCGCGGCTTACAGCACTAATAATTATGGTTTAATGGTGTATGAAAAAACAAGCATTTGGATGAAGCATCTGCATGACCGGTTGGGCGACACGGTGCTGGATAGTGCTATGCACCACTATTATAATACCTGGAAATTTAAACATCCATATCCTGCTGACTTTAAAGCAAGTATTGAGGAAAGCAGCGGGCAAAATATTGATGTATTGTACAATAAGCTTTTTGTAACAGGCGCCATACAGGATAGCACAGTAAGGAAATCAATACGCTTCGCTACACTTTTTAACTTTAAAGAAACCAATAAATACAATTATATTTCGGTAGGGCCTGCAGACGGTGTTAATGCTTATGACAAGATAATGATAGGGATATTAATACACAACTGCCAGTTGCCACCTAACCGCTTTAATTTTTTTATTGCCCCTGTATATGCCACGGGCAGCCAGGCGCTTAATGGCGCCGCAAGGTTTTCATTCAGCACATTTACAAAACGCACCTGGCTTGAAACATCATTAAGCGCTGAAAAATTCTCCATTAACGCTTATACTAAGGATGATGGCAGCAAAATATATCCCGGCATTATCAAAATTATACCCTCTGTAAAGCTTACCCTGTATAATAAAAGTGCGATTTCTTCGCAGCAATGGAGCTTCCGGTTAAGGAGTTTTATCTTGAAGGAAGATAAACTTAAGTTTTCCACAATAAACATTTCGCCCGATACATCAATTGACATTGTGAGTAAGGCACCTGTTAATATTGTTATTAACCAGTTTCGCGTTTCCGTTTCTGACAACAGGATATTATACCCTTATGATGCAGATGTTACTATAGACCAGGGCGCAGAATTTTTGCGGGCAGGGTTTACTGCTAATTATTTCTTCAATTATACCAAAGATGATGATGGGATGCATGCCCGGTTTTTCGCGGGCAAGTTCTTTTATCTTGTTCCCAAAACATTTACCAGTTCCTACGAAACGCAGCGCTACCAACTGGATATGACGGGCCCGCGTGGCAACGAGGATTATACTTACAGTGACTATTTTGTTGGGCGAAATGCATTTAGCGGCATAGAAAGCCAGCAAATAATGGAACGCGACGGCTTTTTTAAAATACGTACAGACCTTTTTAGTAACAAGATCGGCAAAACAGACGACTGGCTTATGGCGCTTAATTTTAGCGGCGATATTCCACCACAAATAAATCCTTTCAAAGTCCTTCCATTTAAATTGCCTGTTGGTTTTTTTGTTGATATTGGCACTTACAGCGGCGCCTGGAAAGATAATCCGGCTACCGGCAAGTTTTTATATGATGCTGGCTTGCAGCTATCCCTGCTAAAGTCAGTAGTGAACATTTATTTTCCCTTACTGTATAGCAAGGTTTATAGTAACTATTTAAAATCGACGCAGGGCAACAACCGCTTTTGGAAAACCGTTTCTTTCAATATCAATCTAAGACCATTTAAGTTAAATAAAATCAGCAGGAACATACCATTATAATGAGCAACAACATACATATTATTCCTTCCCAAAAAATTGACCGTGCCAAATGGGACAATTGCATAAACCAAAGCAGCAATGCGATGATATATGCCTGCTCATATTACCTTGATGCCATGGCGGATAACTGGAGTGGCATAATAGTAAACGATTATGAAGCTGTAATGCCTGTACCCTGGCGAAAAAAGCTGGGTATAAAGTATTGTTATGACGTACCATTTATTCAGCAATTGGGCTGGTATTGCCAATCCGGCACGGTTGATGCCAATACGCTTCTTTTACAACTTTTTAGTTTTGTTAAATATGGAGATTATTCATTTAATTACCACAATGCCCTGCAGGCAGCAGGTATAAAACAGCAAAACAATTACACCATTGATCTTTCTCAGCCGCATGCTTCCGTCGTAGAAAATTATACTACAGATGCTGTAAATAATATTAAAAAGGCGTCTCAGGTTTATCTTTCATATCATACCGCTCACTGGAGCACAGCTCTGGAAAGCTACCAGCGCTGGTATGGCAAAAGGCTGCATAATGTGTCAGCCAAAGACTATGCAAATTTCAACGCTCTAATAAAAATACTCGAAGAAAAAGAACAGGTTTTTGCACGAAAAGTAATGAACGACAGTAACGGCAATATATTGTCGATTGCCTTATTTCTAAAAGATAAGAGCAGGATATATAATATCATGAATTCAACCCCTGAAGCCGGGAGAAAAACGGGGGCCAATCATTATTTATTGGACAATGTGTTTAAGGAATTTGCGGGCAGCGGCCTCGTATTTGATTTTGAAGGCTCCGATATTCCGGGCATAAAAGCCTTTTATGAAAAATTTGGCGCAGAAAACCAGGGCTATCCAAAACTGGGCACCTTTAATCATTTGCCATTCCCCTTGCGCCTGTTAAAGCGCTGAACGTTCCTCTATCAGCCGCTCAGCAATCAGCAGGTCAACGGGCCTCGTTATTTTAATATTGTCATATTCTCCTTCAGCCAAAAAAACGGTAGCGCCATTGGCTTCTGCCACTGTTGCCTCATCTGTAAATGCATCACTATAAGCTTGCTCAAAAGCGGGCAGGATGATGCCGCTTAAAAAAGTTTGTGGTGTTTGTATTATCCGTACGTGCTGCCTGTTTTCAACCACATGGCCATTACCGTTAACAATACGTATGCTGTCAATTGCGGCTACGGCAGGTATGGCGCTCCCTTTTTCTATGGCCTGGTTATAACAGCGTTGAATAAGGGGAACGGAGATAAGGCAACGCACCCCGTCGTGCACAAAAACAACGGATTCCTCCTTTACCAATTGCAGCCCCTGCCGAACTGAATGAAACCTGGTTTCACCCCCTTCGGTTATTTGAATATCGCGCCCAACAGGAAACATATTAATAATTTGTTTACCCTTTTCAATATGCTGTTGCGGCAATACAATAATTACCTGCATATCGTTATATGCACGTAAAAAGGTGTCTATGGTGTACCAAAGCACAGGCTTGTTTTTGAGTAACAAAAATTGTTTTGGCACAGCATTCCCCATTCTTTTGCCGGCCCCACCGGCTACAATTACGGCTATCTTTTTCATATAA
>FTJK01000687.1_pt3 | contig 9868 bp, 4 predicted proteins | sample 1658811 | NCBI WGS metagenome assembly FTJK01 (sample SAMEA3914857, study PRJEB12502) | metagenome | biome: forest; material: soil | place: USA | collected 2011-06-22 | depth 0.1 m
CATTTTACGGGAATATTCAATTATTTCTCGTCTGGATGATTTTCGCTTTAACGGAGGTGGGAAAGTACTTGCGCTAAATGGTTGCGAGGTTGCTCCGTCTATTAAAAGTTTTAGGTATATCTCATACTGTGGCAGGTTAACCAGGTCTTTTGCAGTTAATTGTTGTTTAAATTCTTCTTCTAATATTTTGCCATCTTGTGCGCCAACTCGGAAACAAATGAGCGTTCCAACATTACCAAAAATGGCAGCACGTACTTTCTCATTCAACTGCTCAATATATTGGTGGGTCAGGAAAAGACATAGGCGAAATTTACGAACTTCGGAAAATAAGTCACAAAAGGCCAGGGTGACAAATGAATGTGCTTCATCAATGTAAAGATAGAAAGGTATTCGATTGGCCACAGGTTGATGTATTCGCTCCATCGCGGCAGTTTGAAACTGCGTAACTAACAATGCTCCTAAAAGCTGTGTCCCATCTTCACCCAATACTCCTTTCGATAAATTGGCGATGAATATTTTCTTATTGTCCATGACTTCACTGATGGAAAATGAAGACTTATTTTGACCTATTATATTTCGTATTAATGGATGAGTTTGAAATAACCCAATTTTATTAATTATGGGCGAAATCACCTCCGCTTTCATTGCCGGTGGCATTGGATAAAATTCTTTATACCAAAAGTTAAGAAGGGAGGAATCTGTAACATAATGTAATACCTCATTTCTGAAATCACAGTTAGTAAGCAATGGCTGTATGCGTAATATATTTGCCTCAGGATACGTAAGGAGGGTTAAAATACAATTTCGGAGAATATGCTCTAATCGTGGCCCCCAGGAATCAACCCATATCTTTTTTAATGTTCCCACTAAATTGGAAGCTACAAGATGGTGTTGATTGTTACTAACATCTGAAAAAGGGTTAAAGGAAATTGGGAAACATGTGTCAGCAGGATTAAAATAAATAACATCCTTAATCCTTGTTTTAGGGACATAGTCTAAAATTTCTTCGGAGATATCTCCATGTGGGTCAATAATGCCAAGTCCGTTACCATGTTCAATGTCTGAAATGGCCATGTTTAATAACAGAGTGCTTTTGCCAACCCCTGTTTTTCCTATACAGTATATATGTCCGGCGCGATCAGCTTCTTTAATTCCAAATCGAATGTATTTGCTTTGGTAGTTGGTTGTTCCAATATATGTTATTGTGGGCATGAGGATATTGTATGTTATCTTCAAAGCGAGGTAAGGTAGGGCAATATTTTCGTTCAAATAATAGTGACTACCCCTATTAAACCGTGGCATGTAATGATAGCAACAAACCTAACTAAACGAATTTAAATTAAGAATGGGGGCTGTCCACATTAATTCCCATTAACTCTTGTATGAATATAATCAGCAAAGGAATTGAGATACTCGCAATTATTATCATACATATAACGTCACCTAAAACCTTCGGATTCAAGAATGTTACTGTAAGACCTAAATCTTTTATATAGAGAAGTATTAACATTATCGAACCAACAACCTTGAGTGCAAAATAAAAGATAGCCAAACTATAGCCCCATCTTCCCATTGTGTGGATTGCGTAGATAACACAGAAAAAGCCAATCAATCTGGATACAAGCAATGTGTACTCAGTTGCCCCCTTCGTAACTATATCTCCAAGAATAGGAAGCAAGGCCACGATTAAAATAAAAAAGTAAATTAATTTCCATTTATTTTTTTGTAAGAAGAAGTTCATATTTTATTCTGGCAGTGGGGGTAATGGTTTCAAATACCATTAATCAAAAAAATACATCCTATTTGAAACTTGTAATTTTCTAACTAGTCCGAATTTTTTCACAAAATTTATCTTGTTGAAGATTGGGAAATTTCTTATAGAGATAATCCAAAAATGTTTTTTTTCGATATCGCGATACTGGTCAAGAATAATTAATAGTTTACTTTCTTTTCCTTCTACCCAAAGTAATAGACCAATGTAGCAAATACAATAACTAAACAAAAGATTAGGAGAAACCCTTTGAGAGCAGAGAATAATCTCTGAGCCGATGCGTCTTGTTTAATACCAAGTTTCCCGGCAAATCTCAAAAATGCCAATGAAAATTTTTCATTTTTGTCATTAAGAATCAAAAATATTGCAATTAAAAATGCACCTGAACCTAAAATTATTGGTAGAATCATATTATTTTTTATTATCCTTTTTTTCTTGCTTTTGTGCAAGGCTAGTAATGTTATTTATTGCTGAACTAACAAGTTGTCCTATGCTAGAAATAGCATCTATTGTTTTTCCTGAAAAACTAGGCACATAATCAAGTGCATAGCCTCCTACAAATTGACCATAAGAGCTTAGATTTCCTGACTTAAGAGCTGCGGCTCTATTTAAATTTTCGGGCAGGCTCTTTAATGTACTGGCGGTTAAGTAAGTGTATATTGAACCCTCAATAATCCTATTCGTTACAACGACACGTCCAACTCCAGAAACAATTACTACAGAACTTGAAAATGCTTCAACTGCCGGAGCGGCCACAAGAGCTGTAGTACCTGCCGCAAGACCTACAATTGCACCAGCCTTTACTGGGTTATTAACGGCATAATTCCACGCTTGATTATGGTCAGTTAGATACTGTGTTGCTTGTCCGACTTCAAGTCTGAAATCAGAGGTTGACTGTTTACCAAATCCGAAAGCCCATTCTTTCCACCACTTACCGCTTGGATCGCTATTTGTTATCGGACTATCACCTGCGTATGAATAGCTATTCAATAATTGAGGATTTGAAAGTGCATCCGTGCCATCCCGTGTCTGACCAAGTTGCCAGAAAATTGAGTCCTCAGAAATGAATTGTCCCACACTTGATTTGTAATATCGAGCATTAAGATAATTCAATGCTGTATCCGCATCATACTCCTGACCTATATACTGCTTCTGTTCATTAAATGATGCCGCTTGCTGATTGATGCGTACTTGTCCGTATGGGAAGTAATCAAGAAGTTGATTTTTTGCACCGGTAGAATCACTGATGACATTTGAGCCTAAAACAGTGTCAGTATGAACATAGTAAGGAGTGACCGTTGCACTCGCTGTTGTGATTGTTGCTACCAGGGTGCTGCCCATATAAATATCTTTCGTCTTGGTTGTGCCATCATACGTATAATATTTATTTGGATATACCGTCGTAGTTGTACCGTTTGCAGAGGAAACCCGATTACCGTCTTGGTCATAAAGATAGGTGCGAGTGAATGTTCCATTAGTGCTTGTCACAAGCTGGTCTTTGTAATTCCAGGTATTAGTGAGTGTTCCATCAGTTAACACGTTACCATCCTTGTCATACGTATTGGTGACACCATTAATACTTGTGGCTGCGTGAGGGTTCGCATAATTTGTGCCGGTTGAACCATTGTACACATACGTTCCTACAGGGCCTGAAGTAATATCACCAATTGCATTGTAGACAAAGGTATGAGTGTAGGTAGTTTGTCCGCTTGCAACGGCAGTTGCGGTAGCAGTGAGCATACGATTTAGATCATCGTAGGTGTAGTTGACTGTTTTTGATGCATCAGTATTCGAAGAGTCAACAATCTTTGTGATGTTGTTATCTGCATCATATGTGTAGGCAATATTTTGAAGATTAGTTGGCACTCCGTTAACTGTTGTCTTATTACTCAACCGATACAGATGCGCTGAATCATACGTATTGGTTGTGGTGGTTCCGTTTGCATACGTAATGATTGTCGGCTGTTCTGTTGGAGAGTAATCAATGTTTGAAATGACATTACTAAATGAACCGCCACTTTCTTCGCGTTCAATTTGATTCAACAATGTAGCGGTAACATACGTATATCGTACTTGGGCACTGTCGGGATAGGTAATAATGAGAACATTACCTTGCCGGTCATGAGTATATGATGTTGTGTAGCCAACAGTATTGATTGTCTTAGTCTCGCTTGCCTCATTTCCATTTGCATCATAGGTGTATGTCGTATTTGCACCAGAGGTCATTGTTACTGAACATAGATAGCCGATTCCATCCGTACAAGTATCATACACATACGTAATTTCTGTTCCCGTAGCACCTGTGTAATCTTCTGTCAGAATTCGATTGGTATCATCGTACGTGTAATTGACTGTTTTTGCCAATGGACTAATTGATTGAGTTAGATTACCTGCATTGTCATATGTATATGACCACGAACCGAATGTTGAATCAGCAGATGCATGTAAATCCTGCGCGGTCAATCGTTGGCCCAGGCTATTGTAAGTAAAGTTTCGAACATTACTTAATGAATCAGTGATACTAAGAAGTTTTCCAAGGCCATTGTAAGTATAGTATGTTGAATATGTACTGCCTGAATTATGTTCATCAACTTCAATGAGGTTGTCATATGCATCTTTGTATAAATCTTTTATCTTGCTTCGAGGATCAGTAGTTGTAAGTTTCCAGTCATTATATGTATTCGTTGTTGTACCGATATTATCAATAACCGTGAGTACTCGGTACATTGGGTCATACGTGTAATTAGTATAGAGACTTGTTGTTGTCGTTGCCGTAGATTTTGCGCTACCAGTTATTAGATATGGGATAGATTGCTTCTGTAATAATCCAAGGCTGTTGTACAAATAATCTGTCGTCTCATATTTACTTGCTTCAGCTTGTTTTTTAGTTTGAAGTTTTCTGTGTAAGCCATCAAAGTATGTATAGGTATAAACAGTTGTGACACTATCAAGAAAATCAGCCTGCCTGACTTTTACTGCGCCAGATGTATCAGTATATTGGTACGCAGTTTTTGTATCAAGCGTTGTTGGTGTTGTTAGGTCAGGAACTTTAACCGTTAGCAATCGACCTAGTCCATCATATACCCATTGAAACACAAGAGTGTTCGGGTCAGTCTTTTGAATTACTTGGCCGGTCGCATAGTCATACGTATATGAGGTAGCATGTGTCAGTGGATCAGTCACGGTTGCCGGATATAGATGGTTTGTATCGAGTGTGTAATTCGTAACCTTGCTGCGGCCATCGGTGTCGCTTAACACAACTCCGTACGTAGCGTCATATGATTTTTGCGTATTGATGTATGTTGTACCAGTTACCCACATTTCGTGTTTGGTTTGATTTCCCTTTGTAACATTTCCAAGAGTCTGTACATCATAGTAGTATCGGTCTTCTTTGACTTTAGCTGCACTGTGGTCAGTAACCGTTACATCGTAGGGCAAGAATATATGATCAGTAGTATCATTTGTGTACGAAGATGCAGTTGTAAAATCATCTGTGCCACTATCGGTAAGTGTGCCATCATCATTTCCTGTCACTACTCCATAGTCAACCTTTTGTGTAACATTTCCTGTCGTATTGTCGTAGGTGTATGCTGTTGCTTTGTCTTTATGAGTTGAATCACCGTCATAGGTTGATTGAACACTTTGAGCAAGTTTTACAAATTTCGTTCCGGTAGCAATGCTATATTCATCCCATTTATTAATGGTCTTTGCATACAAGTTATTTGAAGCATCATACTGTTCAGCACGATATACTTTACCAATCTTGTAATAATCATCACTGTATTCTCCATGAGTTGTATCGGTACCAGTACCAGTATGATAATAGGTTTTGGTAACATTTCCAGCGGGGTCGGTTGTTGTCACCAAACCAAAACCTGCAAATTTCCTATCAAAAGCATTCCCATAGGCATAGGTACCATTATTGTATTGGTATGTCGTAGTACCAGATACACCAGTCACGGTATCTGTTGTCGTCGTACTACTTACAACCATAACTTGTTGCGGCACTTTATTACTTGTTCCACTTGCTGATATTTGCTTGTACGTAATTTGCTCTGTCCCACCACTTGGTATTGTGATTTTTGAAAGCAATGAGAATGCTCCACCATTGATGTATACATTTTCATATTCAGCTGGTGAAGAACCAGTTGAACCTCTGTACATTTGTGCAAGGTCAGGTAAACCGTCGCCGTTGACGTCAATCGGAATACCCGGAAAACCTGTGCCACTACCAGGACCGTTAAGTCCTATATGTAATGTGCCAAGATCTGCGGAATCAATAGGCATTGCCCACCCTCCCGTTGAAAGTGTCCAACCGGTACCAGTATTAAGATAAATATTTTGAATCTCACTTGTACCACCTGAACGATATGCTTGTACGATATCTGGTAAGCCATCACCATTGATGTCCAAGAGGACACCAAAAGGTGCATTGCCAGTTAGAGCCACGTGCATAGTAGGTGCATTTGCATCAACAGGCATTGCCCAGGTTGATGAGAGCGTCCAACCGTTACCATTGTTTAAATAGATATATTGAATTTCACTTGAGCCACTGCGGTACGACTGCACAAGATCAGGCAAACCGTCACTATTTATATCCATCGGAATTGCGGGAAAACCAAGATTACTAGCACTATTACTGAAAGGAACATGTAGAGTTCCAGCATCTGAAGCATCAATTGGCATTGCCCAGGTGGTTGATAAAGTCCAACCACTTCCATTATTCAAGTAAATACTTTGATCTTCCGTTGTGGTACTTGTTCTATAAGCTTGAACAAAATCAATGAGACCATCTCCATTAACATCAACAGGAGTAACAGTACTTCCATATCCATTTAGATTGATATGCAGGGTACCGCCTGCATTGCTATCAATTGGCATGGCCCACGTAGATGAGAGACTCCAACCGCTACCAGTGTTTAAATAAATATTTTGTATCTCAGTTGTACTCGTAGTACGAAATGACTGGACAAGGTCTGGTAAACCGTCACCGTTTACATCCATTGGAATTGCTCTAATACCGAGGTTGCTTATACCATTGAGCGCAACATGTAATGTTCCGGCATCAGCAGCATCAATAGGCATCGCCCAGGTACTCGACAGAGTCCAGCCGTTACCAGTATTTAAATAGATGCTCTGGTCTTCAGTAGTAGTACTTGTTCGGTATGCCTGGACAAAATCCATTAGGCCATCACCATTTACATCCATCGGCGTAACTGTGCTTCCATAGCCTTCTAAGTTTATATGCAACGTACCACCACCATTAACATCAACCGGAATTGATATGGTACTTGAATGTGTCCATGTATTTGTTGACAATGCCTGATTGTAATCAAATGTCTCTGCTGGAAGAGTTGTTGTCGTTCCCAATGAATCTCTCCCTGATTTAGTGATGGAGGTTAATAAACTTTGGACACCATTTGTGTTGGTTGAATATGCAAGTACATATTTTCGTACCCAGGTGCCACTGACTTTCACATCAATTTCATTAACTTGATATGCAGGCAAATTCGAGAAAGCAGTTTGTCGAGAATCAATACTGTCGGTACGAGTTTGGCGAAGAAAATCAACCTCAAATATTCCTGCAGTTGATCCGTTGCCTGTATACACGATGGTATCAGGATAAATTTGGCCAGCGTTTTTGTAATATGAATAAGAAATGTAGTTATTATTCATATCTCGTGTTTCTGAAAGCATCCACTTGTATATGTGTGAAGTTGCTCCCGCATCATCTTGTCGAGCACCTGCAGTACCACCGTACTTATACGTAGTCCCTGATTTATCTTTAATAGTCCATACACTACTTGCATATGAATAAGACAAAAAATCACCATTTTCAGTTTTGGGAGAGTATGTTCCTTCCTCTGGATTAACACTTGGATTTGTTTGGCTTGTTTGAATTAATTCTCCAGAGATCGATGAGGTAAACGTTGGGTAATTATTTGTATAGAGTTCACTTGAACCGTGTTTATTAACACGAGTGATATATGGTATTGAAACATTCCATCCGTAACCGAATACAGACTGATTGTTAGCATCTTGAGAATTATATGTCAAACCAAGATCTGGCGTTAGATTGCTTCTTCCTGGAGGAATATCTAGATCGTATCGATAATTCAAAGCACCGGTTGTTTGGTCAACGTTAGGAACAAGGTGTTTCGTTTCATCTGTATCACCTGATGAAAGTGCATTACCGCCTGGGCCAATCAGTGACATGGAAGACATCTTAGTATTTGGCGAGATTGTTGAATCGGTTTTAGCTGGTACATCAGTAGTTGTAGTATCTGTACTAGAAACGGGTGGAGTTGTGTCATCCGTAGTAGCCGGTGGTGTATCTATTTTTGTTGTTGAATCTTGTACTACCGGTGTGGTTGTGTCAGTACTCGACGTATCAACAGGCGGTGTGATATCATCAGCAAACACTTGGGCAAATGGAGACAGGAGTAATAAAACCAGTATAAATGCTATTACGTTAAAACTAAAAATGCCCCACTTAGAAATACGGCGATGATAAAAAATAGACATACGAAAAAATAAATTATACTAATAATTCGACATAACAACGGAGTTCAATACTTAAGGGAATAATACCATGAAAAAGATAAATTATTTATAAACTCCCATTGAGTGCTTTACTGAAATTTTCCGGCATAGAACTCAATGGCCAATATGCATAACGCGCAATATCTTATTCGTTATTCAGTTTAAAATTTCGTTATTTAATGGGTGCTTGGTCATTTGAGAGCGAAGATGCTCGGCACTTGCAGCGAGATAGATTGTTGTTGTTTTAATATCACTGTGTCCCATCATTTTTGATAAGCTATATATGTCACAACCACCTTCAAGCATTAAGGTTGCAAAGGTGTGGCGTAACTTGTGAACCGTAAATGAGATACCTGATGACGACCTTGTTTGCTCCACTAATTTTTTAAGGCCGCTGACAGTAAATCCTCTGTTTCCATGCAATGATGAAAAGAATTCAGGATTTGTTTTATTTAATTTTCTTCTTTCATCCAGATATTTTTTTAACGTTAACCCCAGGCTGTGTGTTATAGGGATTATTCTATCTTTATTTCCCTTTCCCTGCCGGATGAATAAAGTGAGGTTATCAATGTCCACATCTGCGAATTTCAAATTAAGCAATTCATGTTTACGCAAGCCTGCGGATAAAAACATGGAAAATATGGCGTGGTTCCTGCATCTTAAAAAGGCACACCCATATGGGTAGTTATACACTACTTCTAATAACTTTGAGGCCGTTTGCTTATTTAATTTTGGCGGCAGTTTCTTTTCGAGTTTTGGAACTTCAATATCAAGGATTGGATTTTTTATCATAACTCCCTGGCTGACGCACCAGCGGAAAAATACCAAAAGGCTTTTGTGGTAAATAATGAACGTATTGACTGACCACTTTCTTTGCGTCCTTCCGAAATAAAAGAGTGCCCTAACTTTATCATCTGACAACTCCTCAATGTTGGTAATACCTGTAAACTTGCAAAAACAAGTAACAACATATCTATATCTCCTGATGGTATCTTTTGAATACCCGCGAATAAATTGTGAATACTCGCAAAACTGCTCTAAAAGAATGAAAACATTCATTGCTTAAATACACCCGGAATAGTTACCTGAAAACCCTGGTACATGGCCTGTTTAAGACGGGAACTGGCCGTGATATGAGTGCTGTATTTCAAAATGTTCTTACTTACCAACGTTTTGTGCCCCGTGAGGGAATCGAACCCCCGACCATCTCCTTAAGAGAAAACTGTTACGGGTCTTTTTGAAAAAAGAGTTGAACAATAAGGTTGAAAACACGTTTTTTGAAATAGGACAGACATAATGCAATGGCCTGTTTAATACAAGATTCAGAATTTGAAATAACTGTAACGAGTGTAATATATTATTATAAATACCCCCGACTTTTGTATTATACCATAATTGTTTGCGAGTTCAAAATCACAACTTACTAATATCATCCTTCAAATCCTCCGGCAGTATTGAGCGCACATATCGCTCAGTCATACTCAAACTGCTATGGCCTAACAGTTTTTGTATTTTGACTATCCCAACATCTTTTCTTGCCAAATTGGTAGCGAA
>FTJK01000293.1_pt1 | contig 9865 bp, 8 predicted proteins | sample 1658811 | NCBI WGS metagenome assembly FTJK01 (sample SAMEA3914857, study PRJEB12502) | metagenome | biome: forest; material: soil | place: USA | collected 2011-06-22 | depth 0.1 m
GGCTTATGCTCTGATTATTTATCGTTGCTGCAGGAAGGACAAAAAGTGCAGTTCTACGTACAAAAGAATAATTCATTTAGATTGCCCGCGCCGGAAACGGATGTAATCATGATAGGGCCGGGTACAGGTATAGCGCCCTTCCGCTCTTTCCTGTTTGAGAGGGAAGCGCAAAGTGCAGAAGGCCGCAACTGGCTGTTTTTTGGAGACCAGCATTTTGTGACAGATTTTCTTTACCAAACCGAGTTGCAAACTTTTATGGAAACAGGTGTACTTACTAAATTGAACACCGCCTTTAGCCGCGATCAGCAGCAAAAGGTATATGTACAGCATAAAATGAGGCAGCAAGGCAACGAATTGTTTAGCTGGCTTGAACGCGGCGCGAACGTTTATATTTGCGGCGCTAAAGACCCGATGAGCGCGGATGTAGAAGAAGCCTTGCTTAATATAATAGCCACACAAAAAGATGTGGATAAAAGCGAAGCAAGGGTGTACTTGGGCAATTTGAAAGAAGCGGGGCGATACCATAAGGACGTGTATTAGAAGGAAGCCCCTATCCCCTAAAGGGGGAAATGGAGGAGATTGAAGCGAGGTTGGAATATTCAATACTCAATATTCAACACTCAATGTTCAATCAAAGAGGAAGGGCGCATATTTGACAGGAATCAAAAGCCACGTAGTGGCGACATGTCAGTAGCAAAAGAACAACCTCTTCTTTTGCAAAGCCCCGTAGGGGCGCCATGTTAGTAGTAACAGGGCATCTCAAATTTCTTTGGAAGCCACGTAGTGGCGGCACATATAACATAGCATTGAGCAGTAAAGAAGATAACGCACAAGGGAGTCAAACAAAGAAGAAAAAAGGTACATCAGCCCGCTCCAAAAAAAATGATTGGAAAATAAGGGATAACAAACAAATCAGGGCAATCAGATAAATCAGGCCAAAATCCTGGTCAAAATAAGGATAAAATCGTGGTTATGGCGCAAAATGAATCACCGGTTGAAAGGATAAAGAAAGCCAGCAAAGGGTTACGCGGAACGCTGAAGGAAAGCCTTGCGGACGAGCATACCGGCGCTATACGGGAGGATGACCAAAGCCTGGTTAAATTTCACGGCATGTACATGCAGGATGACCGTGACAGAAGGGAGGAGCGCGCGGCAAAAAAACTGGAGCGCTTATATTCATTCATGCTTAGGCTTAGGCTTCCGGGGGGCTTTTTGAAGGCATCCCAATGGGAAGCCCTGCATAATATTGCAGGCGAACATACCACGGGGGTAATAAAAATAACCACCAGGCAAACAGTGCAGTTGCACGGTATTTTAAAATCGCATGTAAAACCCACAATTAGCGCGTTTAATAAGACACACCTTGATTCAATAGCTGCCTGCGGCGATGTAAACAGGAACGTGCTGGCAACCGCTCATCCCAAAACATCACCCATACACGAGGAAATATTTGGCTATGCGGATACCATAAGCAAACTATTACTGCCCAAGACCAATGCCTATTATGAAATATGGCTGGATAACGAAAAAATTGCAGAACAGGCAGAGGAAGACCCGCTGTACCAGGACCGTTACCTGCCACGTAAATTTAAAATAGCTATAACGATACCGCCTTATAACGATGTGGATGTTTTTGCAAATGACGTTGGCTTAATTGCTATTATTGAAAATAATGTGCTGCTTGGCTTTAATATAGCTGCAGGGGGTGGATTGGGTACTACGCATGGTAATGCAGAAACCTACCCGAGGCTGGCTACCGTATTGGGTTATGTGGCTAAAGAAGATGTATTGAATGTGGTATATGAGATAGCGACGGTGCAGCGTGACTTCGGTAACCGAAGCGACAGGAAACTTTCCCGTTTAAAGTATACCATTGACAAACTGGGGCTTGACACTTTTAAAAAAGAAGTAGAGAAAAGAAGCAATGTGCCGTTTACACCCGCAAGGCCTGCAGTAATCACCCAGCGCAGCGACGATTATGGCTGGCAAAAAAACCATGAAGGCAAATGGTACTACACTGTGTTTGTAGAAAGTGGCCGTGTGCTGGATACGGATGACCTGAAAATGAAAACCGCCTTTTTGGAAATTGCGCAAACAGGCAAAGCGGATTTTAGATTTACGGCCAATCAAAATCTTATTATAAGCGATATTGCGGACGGGAATAAAAAAGATATTGAAACCATACTTAACAAGTATGGCTTGATAAAGCACACGGAAAAAGCAACCAATGTACGCAAGCAGAGCATGGCCTGTGTGGCATTTAATACCTGCCCGTTGGCATTGGCTGAAGCGCAGCGTTATTTGCCGCACCTTATAACAAAAATTGAGGGCCTGCTTGATGCACATAAGCTAAGCGATGAGAACATCATTATCCGTATGACGGGCTGCCCCAATGGCTGTGCCCGGCCTTTTATGGCGGAGATTGGATTTGTTGGCACGGCTTATGGCAGGTATAATATGCATCTTGGCGCAAATACGGCGGGCACAAGGCTTAACAAGCTGTATAAGGAGAACCTTAACGAAGAAGAAATATTAAAAGAGCTGGATATACTATTTAAAATGTTTGTACAAAAAAGAAAAAAGAAAGAGCATTTTGGTGATTTTGCCATGCGTGAAGCAATATTTAGCGAAAGCGGCATGATGATTTAAGGTAAGTTACGGCATAAAAAAGGAGTGGTACAATGAGTGATTTTGATAATATTGAAGAAGTTGAAAGCGGCCCTGGCGGCAATGCCGCGGGTAACAGGCTGTTCCCCATTTTTTTAAAACTGGAGGAATTAAAAGTATTGCTGATTGGTGCGGGCAATGTGGGTTTGGAGAAGCTTAACGCAATTGTAAACAATTCGCCTGCAACAAGCGTAACAGTAGTTGCTAACGAAGTAATACCGGCTTTTGCACACACTGCATCATACTACAAAAATGTAAAAATAATTATCGGCAGGTACGATGCGTCGTACCTGGATGAAACAGATATAGTAATTAGTGCCGTAAACGATATTGCCTTAAGCACCATTATACGCAATGATGCCAAACAAAGAGGGAAGCTTATAAATGTGGCGGATAAGCCCGCATTGTGTGACTTTTATTTAGGCTCTGTTGTTACAAAGGGCAATTTAAAACTCGCTATCTCCACCAACGGCAAGTCCCCTACCCTTGCAAAACGCCTGCGGGAAGTGTTCAGCGAATATTTACCGGGCGAAATAGATGATGTGATGAATAACCTGCAGAATATAAGAGAGCAGTTGCATGGCGATTTTCAGCACAAGGTGGAGGAATTGAATAAAATAACAAAGTCGCTGGTAGAAAAACCGGTGCCCAAAGACGCAGAAGATTACTGGTTTTTATAGATTACTCAACGTTTATCTTCGGTTGCACGGCTATTTCTTATGAGTTAGCAAGCAATTATTCTCGTGTGTTTTTTTATGCAGAGCCCCGCTTTTCGGGGCTTTCATTTAGAAACCTCTACTTGAAGTTGTAAGCAGTTAAATTGCTGTATAAGACATAATATTAAAGGTTAAACTTTTTAGAGAACAGAATTTCAATACCTTCGGGCTATGAGAATGATGATATCCTCGCTTCCTGCAGATTTTGACAAGTATGATCTTCAACGCTTATTTTCTCCTTTTGGGTGGGTAGCCTACTCAAAAATTTATATTGATCCTATTACCATGAAAAGCAGGCGTAAAGGCCTGGTTGAAATAGAGAATGAAGACCAGGCAAAACAAGCCATGGCGGCGCTGCAAGGTAAGATGATTGGCCCTAATCCACTTAATATCAAAGAGATAAAAGATAAGAAAGAGTATTAGTCGCAGGGTATTTTAAACTTGCTGGTGTTTCAGCAGATTACCTTGTTGCGCATCCAGGTGCCAGTGTAGTTTTGATGAGGCATTAAATTTTCAGTGCTGGCAATGCGAAAAAAGATGAGTACACCAACCTCCAGCTGTTGCCAAATTTTTTTTGTAAAAAAACTTCAATTCAAGCCCGAACTGGTAAATACAGCACAAATCGCCGGCTTATTATGTAAACCAGGCGCTTTACAGAACTTAGATACCGTTTTATTGAAATAATGCCATGCTAACATAAAATACCATATTTTAGAGAAAATTTTCTATTGGTAATAAATACCCCTAAAACGATCGGTAAATATAACCCCAAAATAGAAATGCTTATTGTATCGTAAACTGAATATATCTATAACCCACTTGAAAGCGACCAGGCGTTCATTTTTAATTCTTTCCCGTTGTAACTTTTTGTAAACAAACCACCCATTTTTCAAGGCCGGTCCATGAAAAGAAAAAATCCATTTGCGGATAAAATAGTAGAGCTATATAAAAACAGGAAGACCCTTATTCTTTTCTTGTTGGTCTTTTTTGCATCACTATCCCTGATAACTATAGATTACTTTACCCTTCGTATTACGTCCGCTATGCGCGCTTACATTGCTGGCGAATCTGAATATTCCAAGGGCCAGAAAGACGCACTTCTTTACCTGTCAACCTACATTCAAACGGAGGACGAGCACTACCAGCAGCTTTTCAAAGAACAGCTAAAGGTGCCACAGGGTGATAACCTCGCGCGGGTAACTTTAATGCAGGACGGTGCAACCGAAATTGTTAAGAAAGGTTTCCTGGCAGGCAGAAATAACCCAGCCGACCTTGATAATATGATATGGCTTTATACAACATTTCATTCTTTTTATTTTATGAAAACTGCCATCCGCGTTTGGGAAGAAGCGGAACCAATGATAAACGAGGCCGATTCAATTGATAACCGGGCGCACACACAAATTAAATCAGGGTCGGTAACGCCAGCAGGCAAGTTGGCTTTTACAGGCCAAATAAATTTTATTACTGCTGAACTTTCAAAAAAAGAAAGGATATTTTCAAATGCCCTGGGCAATGCCGCACGTAATATTAATCATTATCTTTTTTTGGTAAATGTATTTTGTATCATTCTTATTCTTGGCGGGTTAATTGGCTATGCTATGATGATGATAAGCCGGCTTTCAACGTCGGAGGAAATATTAAAGGGAAAAAACCTTGAATTAACAACCCTCAGCAAGGAATTAGATACGTTCGTCTATAGCGCATCGCATGACCTGCGTTCCCCTATTGCATCTTTAAAAGGCCTGGTTAATCTTACACAAAGCGAAGATGAACCTGAAACGATAAAGATATATCTCGGATTAATGAATGGCATTGTTGACCAGTTAGATATTTTTATTAAAGAGATCATAGATTTTTTCAGGAATAAACGAACCGCAGTAAGTTCAAAAGAAATAAGCCTGCAAAAGCTTATTGACGAGGCGCTGGCCCTGGTACAATTTCTGCCGTTAACGGATGGCCTGGTTATTACAAAAGAGATCAATGCTGATTTTATTTATTGCGATGAGTTGCGCGTAAAGATCGTTCTTAACAACTTGATATCGAATGCAGTTAAGTACAGCGACCTTACCAAACAGGCACGGTATGTAAAAATAAGGACCGGGCAAGGGGCGGGAGGCCATTGTACGATTGAGATTGAGGACAACGGCATTGGCATAAAACAAGAACATCATGATCGCATATTCGATATGTTCTTCATGCTGAGTAACGGCAAAAAAGGCACCGGCCTGGGCTTGTATATAGTAAAAGAAATTGTAGAAAAGCTTGATGGGAATATCAAGCTGATCTCCGAAATAAATATAGGTTCTACTTTCACCATTAGCATCCCCTCCAAAAAATGAAACTGTAACCTGTTTACAAAATTGAGGCCCTTCTTTCATTGATTTACCTCACCCGGCTTTTACCCTTTGTTGATTGTGCTTTTTCTTTATTCCAAAATGCAATAACTTTGCACTCTTTTAATAAAAAGATCAAAGATGATCACTATTGAACTTGAGCGGGTAAACGGCGATTATGGTTTTGCAGCTAAAGACACATTAGGCCATACAGTTAATATTGACACAAGCCCCGAAACAGGTGGCGAAAATTTTGGCGCACGCCCAATGCAGCTGTTATTAATGGCACTGGCCGGCTGCAGTGGTATTGACGTTATCAGCATACTTAAAAAGCAGCGCCAGGATGTTAAGGGTTATAAGATGGTTGTAAAGGGCGAGCGTGAAAGCGGCAAAGAACCATCGCTGTGGAAAGACATCTGGGTTGAATTTAATATATACGGCAACGTTGATGTTGATAAAGCTAACAGGGCTGCTGAACTTTCGATGGACAAGTATTGTTCCGTTGCGGCAACCTTACGTGGTGCAGGCGCCAATATACAATGGACCGTTACTGTTCATCCTGAATAGGCCTTTTCGAATAGTAATCCAGCATACGACAAGGCCCTATCCCTAACGGGGCTGCATACATAGTTTTAAAGCCCCCTTTAGGGTTGGGGCTAAAAAGTTTTATAATGAGCGACCAGCCAAATAATCTTCACCCGCTTACAAAAGCCGTACGTATTCAAACGCCTTCAACACAGCAGATGGAGCATTCCACTCCTTTATTTCTAACAAGCAGTTTTCTTTTTGACCATGCTGATGAAATGCGTGCTGCTTTTGCAGATGAAACAGATGATAACATTTACAGCCGCTTCAGCAATCCCAATGTGGATGAGTTTGTGCAAAAGATGGTTGCACTCGAAGGCGCCGAAGCCGGCTTTGCTACTGCAACGGGCATGGCCGCTGTATTTGCCAGCATGTTTGCTTTGTTAAAGCAGGGTGACCACCTGGTTTCATGCAGCTCAGTGTTTGGCAGCACTTTTACCATGGTAACTAAATTTCTGCCGCGCTTTGGTATTGAGGCAACGCTTGTACCTGCGGGCGATAAAGAAGCATGGGAAAAAGCAATACAGCCCAATACCAAAATGCTTTACCTGGAAACACCAACCAACCCGCAATTAGAGATACTTGACCTTGAGTGGGCAGGTGAACTGGCAAAAAAGCATAACCTTATATTAAATGTTGATAACTGCTTCGCTACACCGCTGCTGCAGTTGCCCATAAACTACGGCGCACATCTTGTAGTACATTCCGCTACCAAATGGATTGATGGCCAGGGCCGTGTTTTGGGTGGCGTAATCGTAGGCAGGGCCGATCTTATAAAAGAGATCTATTTATTCTGCCGCAACACCGGGCCATCGTTATCCCCGTTTAATGCCTGGATATTAAGCAAAAGCCTTGAAACCCTTGATGTACGTATGCAGCGCCATTGCGAGAACGCTTTAAAGATTGCCAAAGCACTTGAGCAACACCCCAAAGTATCGTGGGTTAAATATCCATTCCTGCCAAGCCACCCGCAATATGATATTGCCATTAAACAAATGAAAGCCGGCGGTGGTATTGTGTGCTTTGAGATAAAAGGCGGCATTGAAAACGGCAGGAATTTTTTAAATGCCCTACAACTATTGTCCATGACTGCAAACCTCGGCGATTCAAGAAGCATAGCCTCCCATCCGGCGAGCACTACCCATTCAAAACTCACGGAAGAGCAGCGCCTGGATGTAGGGATAACACCAGGGCTTATCCGCATTTCAGCCGGCCTGGAATATGCTGATGATATAATTAATGATATTACGCAGGCGCTTGATAAATGCTAACGTCTCATCTACGAATACGAATTGATATAAATTTACGAATGACGACGAAGCGCATCATGCATATTGACCATGTACAAAAATGTTTTGGGCGCTTCTTCATCAAACCACTACAATAAAGCAACATGCGAAGGGTCTGATCCTCCAATTAATATACTCGTAACAATTTGTATTCGTAGATTAAGCCGGTGAATTACTAATCAATGGCCTTTTATAATTCCCACCACTATCTTGTCAATGGGCAGGTTAACAATATCTTCTGTAAGGTCGTCCCATGCAACCCATCGCAGCACTTCGCTTTGGCCTTTTGGGTCGCGTACCTGTTCGGGCGTAAAGTCAAATACCTTGGTTTTAGCCGGTACATTTATTGGCTCTGCAGCATGCGCGTAGTAATAGATGGATACTATTTGGTTCTTTTTATTAAAGGCTGATATTTGAAAATAATCGGTAGTATAAATATGCTCGCCTATGGTAACATCAAGGCCGGTCTCTTCCATAAATTCGCGCTTAAGGCAATCACGTGTACCCTCGCCAAACTCCATGCCGCCACCAGGAAATTTGGTAAAATAATCACCCCTTATAAATTCGTCGCTTAGCAGTACCCTTCTACCGCTGTCCATCAATATGCCGTACACGCGAATAGTAAAGCTGTCAACAGTACTGCTTTTATTATTGCTTATATTTATCAGGGGGCTGCTGTTAAACGCCATACACTGTTTATTGTTTTACACTATAGTTATCAATTATACTTCAGTTATGCAACTTCCAGCTCGCCTTTAAACACAAATTCCGCAGGGCCGCAAAGCCAAATATTTTCAAATGCCTCATCGGCTGTTTTGTCAAATTCAACTGCAAGGTGGCCGCCCAATGTTTCTATCTCCACCCGGTTAAAACCATTGTCGTTGTGTGCATACACCAGTGCAGCAGCGGTAACGCCGGTGCCGCAGCTAAGCGTTTCATTCTCTACACCGCGCTCGTATGTGCGTACAAAAATGCTCTTGTCATCATTCTCCACAAAGTTTACGTTAATGCCTTCTTTTGCAAATTCGTCGCTGTAGCGTATCAGTTTACCTACGCGCACCACATCATAATTTTTTACATCCGGCACAGGTTTTACATAGTGTGGCGACCCTGTGTTCAACACACTGTCGGCATAGTGTTTTGTTATTCCTTTTACATCTTTCATTTTAAGGTTTACCCATCCTCTGTCCGCCATGTTTGCTGTATGTTCACCATCTATCGCCATAAAATGGTAGATGGGCCTGTGTATGCCTAAATAGTGCGCAAACTTCACGGTGCACCTTCCACCATTACCGCACATGCTCATCGTTCCGTCGGCGTTATGGTATTCCATTTCAAAATCGTATCCATCCTTATTCAGCAACAGTATTATACCATCGGCGCCAATGCCAAAACGCCTGTCGCACATATGGGTTATCTGTTTGCTGGTAAATGCAGGTTTTTGATCACGGGCATCAAACATAATAAAGTCATTGCCTGTTCCCTGAAACTTGTAAAATTGATGTTGCATATAAATGTCTTCCCTTTATTTCCGTTATACACCGCCCGTCGCCCGTGGTTACACCACCCAAACTTAAGCAATGATGGCCAAAAACTTGCACAACACCCTGCAAAAACACAGGTTTCTGTTATAACCATGGCAAATTTCGCCCTTCAAACACATATAAAAGCAATTAGAATTTTGTATTTAACTGTATTGCGTTATTTTCGCAGCCGGATTTTTTGGTTCTGTGGCCGAGTGGCTAGGCAGAGCTCTGCAAAAGCTCCCACAGCGGTTCGAATCCGCTCGGGACCTCCTTTAAAAAGCCGTCTCAAAAGTTTTTGAGGCGGCCTTTTTTATTCAGGCAGGTTATGCTCTTTAAAGCAGCAAAACAATCTTTTTCGTTATTATAGCTAAGGCTGCCGATGGCAAAGCGGTATTTTTTTATTACAGCCGCAAACTGCAGATTATTAAAGTAATTATATCACAGTATTATCGCCCTCTGCGTATAGAAGGTTCTATTCAAACAATACCTACAGCCATAAAATATTCCGGCAACCCCATCGCTCTGCTCCACGTGCCATCCCAAATGCACTGACGGGGTGGTTGTATGACGGATGTTCATACCCAATCAGACTGCATTTTTTATAGAATTAAGGCCACGTAGCGGCATTCCATACCGTCATGTGTTGATTGATTTTCAGGGGCTGTTAAAATTTTAAAATCTCTTTTCTGCGGGCATCGTTAAGTTTAAAAAAAAGTTAAAGAAACATTAAGTAATAGTTAAAATAT
>FTJK01000266.1_pt1 | contig 9856 bp, 9 predicted proteins | sample 1658811 | NCBI WGS metagenome assembly FTJK01 (sample SAMEA3914857, study PRJEB12502) | metagenome | biome: forest; material: soil | place: USA | collected 2011-06-22 | depth 0.1 m
GTATGAAACGTATTATTCTTTCTGTCATGTTTTGCTCAACGTTGTTGGGCGCATTTGCACAAAGCGATAAGTATGCAGGCGCTATGCAAAGCAAACTTGCTTTAATTGATTCAGCTAAAACGCCTGCCGCCTTGCAAAGCCTGTCTGACGGTTTTGTAAGAATAGGCGATGCTGAAAAAACGCAGTGGCAGCCTTACTATTATGCAGCGCTTGTATTATCAATGTCCGGCTGGATGAACGGCGTTGATAAAGATGAAAATGCAGGCAAAATGAACACCTTGATTGATAAAGCAGAATCCCTTGCAACTGCAGATGCCGACAAATCAGAAATAGCCCTGATGCGTAATATGAGCTCCACACAGCAGATGATGGTTGACCCTCAAAGCCGATATATGCAATATGGCGCGGCGGCAACCGCAGCGCTGCAAAAAGCGATGAAGCTTAACCCAAACAATCCACGCTGTTATTACCTGCAGGGTATGAGCCTGTTTAATACTCCGTCACAATTCGGCGGCGGTAAAGACAAGGCGAAGCCTGTTTTTGAAAAAGCGGTTGCACTGTTTGACGCAGAACAACCGGCTGGCTTTAACCCAAGGTGGGGTAAGGACCAGGCAAAGACACAGCTTGCGTTATGCCAGTAATTTGTGTATAAACTTTAGTGCCGCACATGCGGCACTAATTTTACATTTAAAGCATAATATGGAAAATAATAACGAGGAATTTGATGAACGGGCGAGCCTTATGCTGATATCGGGTATGATCAGTAAGGCTCAAAATCGTTTCCAGGAGAATGGCTTTCTGTACCTGCTTTGGGGCTGGACTATTCTTATTTGCAGCCTCGTGCAGTTTGTTTTTGCACACTGGAACATAATAGAACACCCGGAAAGGATTTGGTTTATAACATGGGTGGTATTAGTCTTCCAGGTGATCTATATTGTACGAAAAAAGAGAAGATCAAAAGTAAGAACCTATACAGGTGAAATAATAGGGTATGTGTGGCTGGTATTTGTAATTTGCTCCGTATTGTGCTCGTTTCTTATCAGCCTTAACAATGCCTGGCAGCTTATGTACCCTATACTATTTGTTACATACGGCATTCCTACTTTTTTATCTGGTATTATTATGCGGTTCAGGCCTCTGATAGTTGGCGCGGTAGCCTGCTGGGTACTAAGCATTGTTGCAGCTTACTGCAGCCTGGAGTATCACCTGCTTCTGCTGGCCGCTGCCATGATAATCGCGTGGATAATACCCGGGTATATCATGCAGGCAAAATTCAAATCCTCCTCAAATCAATAAAGATGGAAGAAGAAAAATTTTCCCCGGAAGAAAGCCTGAAGCTTATTGAGAATATGATAAGCACGGCCAAAAACCGGTTTAGTGAAGATGGGCAGCTATACCTGGTTTGGGGCTGGACGGTTTTTGTGTGCAGCCTGGTGCAGTTTGTGCTCATTCATTTTTATCAGTCACCCTACCATTACATGGTTTGGGCTTTTTCAATCCTGGTGTGGGTATATATGATTTTTTACTTACGCCGTAAACAGGCAAGAGAAAAAGTACGCACGTATGCTGATACAATTTTGGCTTATGTGTGGCTTACGTTTGTCATCCTGATTTTTTTCCTGGCTTTTTTAATAGGCAGGGTAACCGGGCGCGAATACTTTTTACACATAACACCTATTTTATTAGCGGTTTATGGTATGCCTGTTTTTTTATCAGGCATCATTTTACGTTTCCGTCCCTTGGTGTTAGGTGGCATAGGCTGCTGGGTGTTGTGTGTTGTTGCGCTATTTATACCCGGCTTTGATTACCAGTTTTTAATGGTACCGGTTTGCATGCTCGTGGCATGGATAATTCCGGGGTATTTATTACGTTCAAAATATAGGTCTGCTTTAAAATAAATATCATGGAAGATGAAAAGCCGCTAAGCGAACAGGAAAGCCTTGACCTTATTACCAGGATGATAAATAAGGCTAAGTGCGATTACAAGGATACCGGTGTTGGCGCTCTTTTATGGGGCACTGTTATCACCTTTTGCAGCCTGGTGGCTTTTTTAGACTCGTTTTTAGACATACCCTATGCTGGCTACGTTTGGTATCTTACTTTCGCGGCCGTTGTACCGCAGGTTTTTATCTCGGTCCGGTACAATAAGAAAAAAAAATATACAAGCTATAACGAGGATGCAATGGGCGGTATATGGATAAGCTTTGGTATAAGTATGGCGCTGTTTTCAACATACTCCACTGTTTTTGCAGCAGATGTACCGTCACCAAACACGATTTTCCTTATAGCCTATGGCATTCCTACTTTCGCCACGGGGCTGGCCCGCAGGTTTAAGCCGATGATCGTTGGTGGAATAGCATGCTGGGTGTTTGCCGTTGCAAACATGTTCACTCCCACGCAGTACAGCATGCTTTATAGTGCCGTGGCAGCGCAGTTAGCCTGGTTTATACCTGGATTGATTTTGAGAAAAAGATATATGAAAGCTAAAAGAGGAAATGTTTAAAGAATTAGATCCCATATTGCATTCGCAGTTACGCCTTGCCGTAATGAGCCTGCTTATAAGCGTAAAGGAAGCTGAGTTTACTTTTATTAAAGAAAAAACAAATGCTACCGCCGGTAACCTTAGTGTGCAGGTGCAAAAGCTTAAAGAGGCAGGCTATATTGAAGTTGTAAAAGAATTTAAAGATAATTACCCCAACACCACATGCCATATTACCCAGCAGGGTATAAAGGCCTTTGAAGAGTACGTAAAAGCCCTGCAGGAATATTTAAAAGTGGGCCGCAACAAATAAGGTTACCGCTAAAATTTGCCTTAACAACCTTTTTACTTAAAATTTTTATAAAACCCTAAAATCATTTTGCTGGTGTATAAAATGGCGGTACGTTTATCATGGCAATTATAACAGCCTTAAAATGTAATAAAATTTGCAAAACCCTGCCTTACCAGGCCTTCTTCACCCGTAATTTCGCATTAAATAATAAAAGGTAGCCCCCATTGCAAAATGGATGTTTTCTTATATAGCCGTACGGGAAAATGATGCCGGTAGCGCCGTTTGCAACCAGTAAGTCACAACTCAAAAAAACATTCTATCGTATAAACACATATTATTGCATAAACTTTAAATAGTAACCGGGCCCCTAAGCCAATACTATTTTTACAATAAGCAAACTATTATTATTATATATTATCCCGGCTTTAATACACCAAAAGGTTATTACCCGGATGATTACAGTACATAGTTTTTACATTGTAAAACTTAAAGCTTATGAAGTTTTTAGCAGTAACTCTATTACTTTTTATTAGTGCAAAAGGTATTTGCGGGATTGATGAAAATGAGGTGTATTGCTACATAAAAAGCGTGGGCATTAAAAACCCCGAAATTGTACTGAAGCAGGCTATATACGAAAGCGGGCATTTTAAGTCAGTCAATTGCAAAAAGAAAAACAACCTGTTTGGTTTCAGGAGCGTGATAATATATAAAAGCTTTAAAACCTGGCAGGATTGCGTGGATTACTATAAAAAATGGCAGGATAAACATTATAAAGATTGTTCGGAAGATTATTATCGTTTTTTAGAGCGGATAAATTATAGCGGCTATAAAAATTTTGGATACTCAAAACAACTAAGAAAAGTAAGGATACAGGCGTCCCTTAAATGTGCGGAAAATGAAAAATAAAATAACCCACCCGGTACTTATTATATGGTTTGCAATAATAGCCCTTCTCTTTCTTTCTTCTGTAACGCTGCCTGTTATACCTTTTCTAAATCATTATAAAAAGATTGACATACTGCAGGATATTGAAACTGTAAAGCAACCGCTTTTAATAGTAAAAAAACTACAGCTTGCTAATAAGAAAGACTCTGTAAAAGTGGCGGTGGCAGATGTTTTTGACAGCTCGCTCATAAACGATTATGCGGATAGCCCTGCAGGTATGATGAGCAATTTTTATAAAAAATTAAACGCGCTTAAATCATCCAAAGGCAAAGTACGCATCGCTTATTTTGGCGATTCTTTTATTGAGGGTGATTATATAACTGGCCAGCTTAGGGACAAGCTGCAGAATATATATGGCGGTAATGGCATAGGCTTTATACCAATGCAATCTGTGATTGCAGACACTTATCCATTTATCAGGTTTGACAACAACACCTCGTGGACTGATTACAATTATCACAACAATCCGCAGAAGTATGCATTGGGTTTAATGGGGCATGTTTTTTATTCAACAGGTAACTCCTGGTCGCAATATGCTGTGGTGAATAATAAGTTTAAGAACATAGATTTGTTCACAGGTAAAACGCCTGATAGTACCAGCGTTGTTACCTTAACTGTTGTTAAAGACGGCAGGGAAGAAAAGGTTTCCATTAATAATGGCAGCTTTGTAAACAAAACTGTTTTAAACAACGGTACACCGGTAAACAAATTAAAGATACAGTGTGCTGACAAAACTTTACCGGTATATGGTATTAGCATTGAAGACAGCACCGGGGTTTATATTGATAATTATGCCTTCAGGGGTAATACGGGCCTGCTGGCCCTGCAGTTGCAGCCGAGAATAATGAAAAGTTTTGGCGACTATTTTAACTACGATCTTATCATAGTTCATTATGGCTTAAATGCACTTGTGCATAACGATACCAACTACCAGTGGTTTAGCAGGGGCATGTACAAGCTTATTGAAAAAATACGCGCCAGTTATCCCAATACACCAATTCTTCTTGTAAGCACAAGCGATGTTGCTTATTACAACCAGGGCAAGTATACTACCGATCCGGGCGTACCTGTTTTGGTGAGAACACAAAATGAAATTGCAAAAAAGAATAAGACTGCCTTTTGGAACCTGTATTATGCGATGGGTGGCGAAAACACCATTGCCAATTGGGCAGAAGGCGATACTGCCTACGCCTATAAAGATTACATGCATGTAAATGCAAAGGGAGCAAGCAAAGTAGCCGGTATTTTCTTAGATAAATTATTGGTATCCGCAAAAAAGAATTAAGCCACATTACAGGGGTGTAAAGCCCTGCCTTATATGAACTTCAGCCTACAGAAATTTTTCGATGAGTTAAAATATGATCCTAAAAACCCTTTGGTTTTCAACAGTTCTTTTTTTCTCATTTTTTTTGCACTCTTCCTGCTTATATACCTGGCGTTGTATAAAAAAGCCACGCTGAGGATATATTTTCTAACCCTCTTTTCCCTGTACTTTTTTTATAAAGCCAGTGGATGGTATGTTGTTTTTATTTTGATAGCGGCAGTATTTGATTATAACATCAGCCACTTAATTTACAACGAAATAAATGCGCGGAAAAAAAAGCTGTTGGTGATCTTAAGTGTCTGCTTAAACCTTGGGTTGTTGTTCTTTTTTAAATACACAAACTTTTTTATTGACATTGTAAACGATGTTTCCTCCTCACATATAAACCCATTAAAGCTTATACTGCCGGTAGGTATTTCCTTCTATACGTTTGAGAACCTCAGTTATACAATTGACGTTTACCGCGGTACTTTTAAACCCGTTAATAAATTTATTGACTACCTGTTTTTTCTTTCATTCTTCCCTAAGCTAATGATGGGGCCTATAGTACGCGGTGCGGACTTTATACCGCAAATACACCGCGAACCCTATGTTGATAACAGGCAGCTTAGCGAAGGGTTATACTTATTGTGCTCCGGCATTATAAAAAAAATGGTGATAAGCGATTACCTTAATGCCAACTACGTAATGTACATTTTTGACGACCCCGCCAAGCATACCGGTATTGAATGCCTGTTTGGTGTGTACTGTTATGCCATGGTTATTTACTGCGATTTTTCGGGCTACAGCGATATGGCCCGCGGTATAGCAAAATGGATTGGGTTTGACATAAATGTAAATTTTCTGTCACCCTATCAGTCATCTACTATTACCGAGTTTTGGCGCCGCTGGCATATTTCTTTATCATCATGGCTTAAGGATTACCTGTACATTCCTTTAGGTGGCAGCAGGAAGGGGAAATTCAATACATACAAAAACCTTTTCATCACTATGCTGCTGGGCGGCCTTTGGCACGGTGCCAACTGGAATTACATTTTTTGGGGCGCACTGCATGGCACAGCATTGGCGCTTGATAAATGGCGGATGGCCATATTTAAAAAAGTAAAATCACCCATAACATTACCGCGTGGGTTAAGAAAAGCAATAGGTATTATTATTACTTTTCATTTTGTGTGTTTTTGCTGGATATTCTTCCGGTGTAATACTTTTCACGATAGCTGGATATTAATAAACCGTATCGCTTTCAATTTCAGGCCCGATGTGGCTGGTGCATTGCTTAACCAATATACACTTGTTTTTATAATGCTGGTAGTTGCTTTTTTGCTGCACAGCATACCGGTAAAAACTGAGAACAGGTTTCAACTGGCAATAGGTAAATGGCCGCTTGCAGCCATGGTTTCCTATTTTATTATTTGCCTGTATATAGCTATCCAGTTTAAACAGGCTGTTCCTATCAGGCCGATTTATTTGCAGTTTTAGGTTGTTATATGCAAATCCGCTGCGGCGGATTGAATTTGAATAGGCCCCGATTGAAATCCGGTGTATAATTGTACAGGCGTTTAACAACCCCAACGGGGATCACGAGTTTATAGTAAACACGATGATCTGTTCTTATCAATCAATCGCGCTGGAGTTGAATATTGAAACAGGTTACACCCTCACAACCATGAACCCTAAAAATTTCTCTCCCGAAATTTGGATTTTTCAAAGAAAAACATAAAATTTACCATACTTTCTTAGATATCCCTTTCGGTTCGGGTAGCGTCTTGTAAAATGCTTTTCGATTGTTTTTGCTACCCGTAAACTAACAAGTTTTTGCCATTATAAAAACCTGGTCAATTCAATTTAACCCTTATGGAACAAGAAAAAATACCTTCTGAAGTGCCTGTTCCACCAGTAAGCACTCCATCGCAAGCCCCGTTGATAAACCAAACCTCAATTTTTTTAATTGCGTGCGGCTTATGTTTGATAGGCTTTTTTTTAAACTGGTTTTCCATTTCCGAAAGCCGAACGTATGTGAATTTTGATATCTCCCAGCCCTTCAACATGGGGCATACGTCAACAACTAATAACTCCGTAACGGGTATTAATTTGATCGGCAAACTTGCAGATGCCGGCGGCTGGGCTTTCATTCTTCTCGCATTTGTAATAGCTGTCCCAATTGGCAGTTTGATAATTGGTGTTAAAAGATATAATAAAAAGCAAGTGGTAACAACCGAAATATACTGGACATCGATGATAACTTTTTTACCGCTGTTCGCTTTAACCGTTTATATATTCGCAAGTGACTCGGGCGCCGGTATTATGAACATAGGTGATAGTTTAAAAAATAGCTATGGCGGCGGTTTATGGATGATGATAATAGGATCATTGGTGTTGCTATACGTGGCCATTACTAAAATAATCGCCGATAATAAAACAAATGCAACCAATAAGCTTTTAAAACCGGGTTTAATCGGCGGCTTAATTTACGGAGGCGCCCTTTTTATCTTAGTGAAGCTATTTGCCGAAAACAATTTCAGAAATACATCTGGCGCTTTACTTTTTCTTCCCCTCGGTGCCCTTTCTGTTGCTATCGCGATAGCATTGCAAAATTTAAAAGCCGGCAATCCAAAAAAGCCTATAATATATGCTGATGTAATTAGTATCGGGTTTTTAACCAGCCTGGCCGGGCAGGTATTTTTTCTTATTTTATTAAAGCTTTTCTACTCCGAAATTATGAGTTATGCCCCACTGGGCATTTTAGTATCTACAGTTATCCTGCTTATACAGGTGGGGTTTATTATTTCTTCAATTGGCTGTTATTGGTTACCTGCCCAGCTACACACCGCAAATACGCCTGATGTTTCAGGGCAGGGCGCGCAAGAAGCCCCTCAATTGCGGAAGGTGTTTGCTCAATTTCAAAACCGGTTAAGCAAAACAACTGCAAAATATAATACCAGGGGGGTGCTTATAGCTGTAAGCATAATATTGGTTGCTGTCTTTTTTGTGCCTTTAACGTGGTTTAGCAGTTCCTCAAATATGTGGGGCCTTGTTTTTGGCAATGCCGGCGGTTATAATGCTTCTCTGTTTCGGTTCATTGCGCTTGTATTTCCTCTTTCGGGCATATTAATGTTTCATGGCCTGGTGTTTAACAATGGCAGTTATCTTATACCAAAGCGCGTGCTGTTTATTTTGCCAATCCTGTCATTTTTCATTTTACTATTCGCTGTATTTGGCAAAATATTTAACTTGCCTTTGTGCTCTGTAAAATATTGGGGGGCTGGGTTTTGGTTAGCAGCTTTAAGTTCAGCCTGCGTGCTTCTTCTACGGCAACAACCGGCAATAAGGCAGGCTGACGCAACCAGGCGCCCCGGCCCGGTGCCACAGCCAAATGAGCCGCTAGGAACAACGCCTGGTTCACCGGCAAACGATTATCAAACCTACTCTTCTCAACAAGCAACTGCAGCTTATCCGCCAAACACATATCCGCCATTTAATGCAGCAGATTGGTTTAGAAAAAATAGGAAAGCAATTTTCCTGGGCATTGGAGGAGTATTTACAATACTGTTGTTAATTGTGGCCGTAAAATTTGTGTTGAGTATAGACTTTAATAAAAATAAAGACCAGGCTGCAAACGCAACCCAGGCAGACACCGTTTTTGCAAAAGCCGATTCAACCGCAATGGCGCCTGTTGCAACAAGCACAAGCCAAGGCCAAAATGCTGCAGATACGGTGGCATCGGCGTCTGCACCGCAAGGCAGCCAATCAACTGACGCTACTTATCGCCCTGGTTATTATACGGTAGTTGCTACCCCGGATAATAAGGTTTACTATCATAATACTCCCGACCCGTCAACAGTAAGAAAGGGATATTTTGATGAGCAGGATGTAGTATATGTTCAAAAAATACAGAACGGTTTTGGCTATGTAGAGTTTACCAACAAAATAGGGCAAACAAGCGCAGGATGGCTAAATATGCAGGATTTAAACTGGAATGCCACGCAACAGTAACGCAGCCCTTATCCTGTTTAAGTTAACTTATTTGCCTTAGTTTTTGATAATTTGTTGTGCGTCAATCTCTCACCCGCATACCTTTGCACATCAATCGCGCCGATGCAAAACATTATTACCGTAACGGGCCTTACCAAGCAGTTTAAAAACCTTACGGCTGTAAACAATCTTTCCTTTTCAGTTAACGAGGGTGATGTGTATGGCTTTCTCGGGCAAAATGGCGCAGGTAAATCAACCACTATACGCATGCTGTTAACCCTTGTAGAACCAACAGCGGGTAAAATAGAAATGTTTGGCTACGATCTTAAATCGCACCGCAAACAGGTACTGCAACAAACCGGGGCTGTTATTGAAAAGCCCGACGTTTACAAATTTTTATCTGCGTACGAAAATCTTAAACTTTTTGCTGCGTTGAGCGGCATAACCCCCACTGCAAAAGAATTAATGACGCAATTAGATATGGTTGGCCTGGCGGGCAGGGAACATGATAAGGTAAAAACATTCAGCCAGGGTATGAAACAGCGGGTGGGCATTGCCATCGCGCTTATACATAACCCAAAGCTTATTATATTGGATGAACCCACTAACGGGCTTGACCCGCAGGGTATTGCTGATATACGTAACCTTATACTGCATCTTAGCAGGGAGATGAAGAAGACTGTTTTTGTATCATCGCATTTATTAAGCGAGATAGAGCAGGTAGCTACCCGGGTACTGATTATCGACAAAGGCAAAAAGGTAGCGGAGGGTACCGCCCAGGAAATGTTTGACCCCGCCCAAACAGTTGTGGAAGTGGATACACTTAACAATGAGGCTGCTGTTA
>FTJK01000097.1_pt7 | contig 9855 bp, 6 predicted proteins | sample 1658811 | NCBI WGS metagenome assembly FTJK01 (sample SAMEA3914857, study PRJEB12502) | metagenome | biome: forest; material: soil | place: USA | collected 2011-06-22 | depth 0.1 m
CCATTTGGGTGTATGCGCCGCTTGCGCATCGTATGGGGCTGTATAATATTAAAACAGAGCTGGAAGACTTATCCATGAAATACATGGAGCCGGAAGCTTATAAAGATATTGCCCGCAAACTTGCTGATACCAAACGTGAACGCAGCCGCTACATTAACGAGTTTATAAAACCACTTAAGGAAAAACTTACCGCCCTTGGTTATGATTTTGAGATATATGGCAGGCCCAAAAGCATACACTCCATCTGGAATAAAATAAAAAAGAAAGGTGTTGCTTTTGAGGAAGTGTACGACCTGTTTGCTATTCGTGTTATACTTAACTCCACGCCTGAAAAAGAGAAAGAGGATTGCTGGAAAGTTTATTCGCTTATTACGGACCAGTACTCACCATCGCCGGAAAGGCTACGCGACTGGTTAAGCAATCCGAAGAACAATGGCTATGAAGCCTTACACACCACAGTGATGGGGCCACAGGGGCGGTGGGTAGAGGTGCAGATACGCAGCAGGCGTATGAACGAAATTGCAGAAAAAGGGCTTGCCGCGCACTTTAAATACAAGGAGGGCAGTAATGATGAAGACCGTTTTGATAAGTGGTTTTCCCAAATAAGAGAGGCCATCAGTACGCAGGATATGGATGGTATTAATTTTCTGCAGGACTTTAAGACCAGTTTTCTTGCGGAGGAGATATATGTTTACACCCCCAAGGGTGACGTAAAAATGCTGCCGGTTGATTCCAGCGCGCTTGATTTTGCTTTTTCCATACATTCGGCCATAGGCAGTAAATGTATAGGTGCAAAGGTTAATCATAAGCTGGTGCCTATAAGTTACAAGCTTAAGAGCGGTGACCAGATAGAGATCATCACCAGCCAAAAGCAAAAACCTACCGAAGACTGGCTGAATTTTGTAGTATCGGCAAAGGCAAAAGCCAAAATAAAAGATTCGCTTAGGGAAGAAAAAAGAAAGGTAGCGGATGACGGAAAATATGTACTGCAGCGCAGGCTGGAAGGTTTGGGTGCTGCTTTAAACCAACATAATATTGACGAACTTGTTAGCTTTTATAAAGTTGCTTCGCAATTAGACCTTTTTTATAACATAGCAGTAAAGCTTATTGACCTGAAAGAGCTGAAGGAATTTAAGGTAATGGGCGACAGGCTGGAACAACCCAAGCCGCCACCAAAACCAATTACAGAAACAAAAACAGAAACCGAAGTACGGCATACACATTCAAAAAAAGATTCAGAGCTTATTATTTTTGGAGAGAGCAGCGATAAAATTATGTACACGCTGGCCAAATGCTGCAACCCCATACCGGGGGATGATGTGTTTGGTTTTATACGCCCGGGTAAGGGCTTGATCATTCACCGTATCAGTTGCCCGAATGCCCCGCAGATGATGGCCAACCACGGCGAGCGTATTGTAAAAACCAAGTGGGCAAAAAACAAGGAAATATCCTTCCTTACCGGCCTTAAGATAATTGGTATGGATGATGTGGGTGTGATAAACAAAATTACCAATGTGATAAGCGGCGAGATGAAAGTGAATATTTCGGCACTTGCTATTGAAAGTGAAGAAGGCTTATTTAAGGGCTCAATTAAAGTGTTTGTACACGATAAAGAAGAGTTAAATGAATTGGTAGAACGCCTTAAAAAATTAACTGGTATACATACTGTGGACAGGTTTGATACGGAGGAGGAGAAGTAGGCAGACTTTTTTTACAGAGGTAATTTTAATCGCCTTCTTACAAATGCATTACTTCTTTTTGCGTGGGAAACTCCAATAACGAAGATCGAATCTTCTTTAATTATATAGAAAATTTTGTATGGAAATTTTTTAATCTTATATCTTCTTACAGGAGGCCGTATGTAAGAATGTACAAATGGCTTTGTTTCAATTTCTATTAAGGATGCAATAAAAACGTTATAAAAGCGCCTTCCTAATCCTTGTAATTGTTTGTCATAGTAGCTTACAGCTTCTTCAACATCTACGTACACCAATGGTTTAATAATAAATTTAAAAACCGTATTTTTCACTGAAATATTTTTTAAATACTTCAATGCTAACACCCTCTTCCGGGTTCGCTTCATGCATTTTAAGTCTTTCCTCGGCAAAAGAAATTTCATCATCCGTTACATCCATTACCTCCTCTTCAACGCTGCTCCATAACTCTTCTGCTAAGGCGAGTTTTTCTTTTGCAGGCAAGGCTAATAATTCTTCTTTATTATATGCCATAGCTTTTTTTTATAAAATTACAAAGAAAAATATATAAAGGAATGGTATATTTTTCGCACATTGTTACCCCAAAATACCCGCTATTTTCCCTCCTTAATTTTGTCGTCCAGTAAAAGCCGCAGGTCAAATTTAAACTCATCGCTCATATTATCCTTTGGAACGAGGAAGAATGACTTGGCTGAAAAGTACAGGTGAAAAAAATTGGGGCTTTCGGCAAACTTGGTAAACTGGTGCCAGTTCCATTGCACATAACCTTTTGAATTTTCCAGGTACACATAACTATCCTTAAAATCCATTTTAAAGTTGTCTTTAAAAGTATCGTTCTTGCGGTAAATGGTGCCGGGCATAATATACCAGAACGAAATAATAAAAAGCAGCCACATGCAGGACCCCAGCAAAAATGGCTCAGGCCTTATTTTGCCAATAAAATAGAGTATAGCCGTGGTGGCGTCAAAAACAAGAATCAGCACCAGCAATATCCTCATCTCAGGCTGCCATATAAAATGGTAACGCAGAGCCTGTAATACCTTTCTTTTGTCGTATGTGAAATTTACCTGCATGAAATTGTTGAATGAGGGATAAAAATATATAAATCGGCATTGCCAGCCAATTTATAAATATATTGGGTTATTTACTGCGATGTTTACGGTAATAGCGGAAAATTCCATTACAGATTGAATTGGATTATTGAACCCCTATAGGGTTCCGTAAATCTATTGGCGGCTTCATCCCCGCGTTTCACACGGGGTTATTCAGATTCAACCCCTCGGGGGTTGGTTGCAAAGCGGCGTACCATTTTCCCTGGATTTAAACATGTCGCCTCAACGAGGCTCTAAGAAGCGGGGTGCCTTTATTTCTACTGACATTCCGCCCCGCCGGGCTAAGCACTCTCTCATATCATCCCTTAATTCAATGAAATTGATTGCATTTAATGAAATACATAGGATGGTAAACTATTGTATCCGCCCTCCACATCAATCTTTAATCTAAAATCCGCGATCTGCAATCACTTCGTTTTTTCAAGCACCAGCACCACCTTATTAAAGTCGGCAGAGGCATTGATTACTTTTTGGAAGATGCCAAACTGCGAAAGCGGGTAAGCAACGCTGCGGTAAATTTCATGAATATCAACATCTATCGTATTGCCCGTTTGCGTGTAGCTGCTTATAAAACCCATTGTTATCACGTCGCCATCTTTGTAGACCACGTTAAAGTTTATATCATCCGGGTTTTTCACTTTATAGCCGTCCGGCAGCAGTATCTTAATTTTCCTGTCAAGCACATGCGGAAACGGAATTTCAATGGGCAGTTGCCGGGGCTTTTCCTGGTACATTTCTACCTGCGCGCCAATCACCTCCCCTATCTTAAGCAGTATTTTACTGCCGGCATTTTCCAGCATTTCGGTGGTTTTAATATCACCACTTATCGTCAGTGGCTTGTTGCCGGCACAGTCAATAAGCCGGCTGTTCTCCACTTTAATATTCGATATATTTAAGCTATTGCCCACATTCTTAATAATGTCTTTTGTAAATTCATCCTGTTTGTCCTTTGGCGCAAAAACATATATGGGCCTGTACTCCATTGCAGGATAGCCAAGCAAAATTTGCTTGCTGTTGATGATAAGAGTATCAAGCGTTTCATCAAACTTTACCGTGGCTTCCATATTTTCGGCGTTGCCTTCAAATGGCTCCATTGGTATGGTGTCAAAAGTACCAATGGCGGTTTTAAAAGTACCAATTACAGTACCCTTTAAAAAAAGCCCTTTTGTAGCGGTAAGGTTATAGGGCAGGTATGGGTACCGCGCAGTTGCATTGGTGGGGTCGATAAATTTAGTGGTGCCGGGAAAATAGAACAGCACGTCATCAGCACGGTTCCAGTTTTCAATGCTTTCATCAATAGCTACCCCTGTTCTGTCCTCGGCAAAAACAATTTGATAGTTTAGGGCCATTCTGTCAAAAATGGCGGTGAAGAGTTTTATAACACCTGATTCGTTTGCCGATTTTGTTTTAATTACTGCCACCAAACCATCATTATCTGAAACAAGCTTTTTATCAATATTGATATTTGTTTTTACAAAATCTTCTATTACCTGCACTTTTTTCGCTTCGTCGTCATTATCAGCAAACTGTATGTTTTTTATAAATCCGTCAACAGCTTTAAGCTCGCGCTCCGTATGGTCAGTATAAACTGCAAAAGCTTTTTTCGCAAAATCCTTCCAGGTGTATAAGCGCACGTTTGCATTTGTAGAAAGATTATAGCTGAATTTATAGTCTATCCTTTTAAAATATTTTTCGCTGAAGGAATATTTTTCATCAGCCATTTCGGGTACATTGGTATCGTACCCCACTATCACCCTGTTATCATTTATCACGGTGTCCTCGCTCACGTTAAACCCGTTAAAGCCCTTTACGCTAAAACGCAGGCGGGTGGGGCTGATAAGCGTAAACGTTTCCTGCTGGTATGGCACATGGGAGCTTTGAAACATTTCGCTGCCGAATATATAAAAATGCCGCCGTGATGTATATGCATACTCAACCTCCGACCCTTTTTCTATACCATCTATCGCGAATATCTTGTACTTTTTGCCCTCCTCTTCAATGTCCTTTATTTTAGATGGGTCCATATCTATTACCTTACCGTCGGGCATAATTGTTCTTGCCTTAATATCAGTTATTTCTGATTCGTCGTGCATGGAGATATACACCTTATTAAACATCTCAATGCCTTTATCATCCTTTATTTTTACTATCCTGTGGTAGCTGCTATAAACCATCACCTCCTTGCCCTCGTCCTTGTATTCTATTTTCTTTTCGTCAAGTATGCCTACTGCCGAGGCGGAATCAAATGCGGGGTTTACGGTATGAAGCACCGGCTTTTCGAGCCAGGTATTTGCAAGTGAATAATTAAATTGCTGCGAAAAGCCGGCACTACTTATACATGCAAATAATATTACCGCAAATACCCTGCCTTTATTGAAGCCTTTTTGTATAAACATGATTTATTGTATTATTGTTTTTGTAACACCAGTTGTTCCTTATACTGGTTTAATATTTGTTTTACCGCGCTGTTCCATCCCGTAAACTGGCCGGGTTGCATAAGCAGGCTTTTATTTGTAAACTCCTGGCAGGCAATTACTTTATTTTGTAACTGGCTATACTGGATTGAAAAACCAAAAACATCATTATCTATGGAGAAGTTTTTAGGCAGATAGCTAACCTTATAATCAGCCGGCACATCCAGTATGGTATACTGCTTAATAACGTAACGGTAATCATTTTCAACACCAACTTTTCGTTTGGAGGTATCTATAATATTGCCTGTTGTAAATAATTTTTCGAGGTTTAGATTGATATAAAGCTCGTCAGCGATTTTTTTGCTGTAATCAGGCACGTCAAATGTGGCTTTAATGTTTACCTGCTTTTTCTCCTCGTTCAGCATCTTTACATTATAATCGCCCAAAATAAATTTGTTGCTCGCTTTGCCCATGCGGTATTTTACATAGTCTTTAGTGTCCTTTGCATCTTTAAACAACAGGTTATCATTAACATCTATACCAAAATACCCGTTGTAATACACGCTGCTGTTGCCTGAAATACCTTTATCGGTAACCGAAATAAAAGTGCTGTCAATAATACCGCTGTTCGCGCTTTCGCCTTCCGGCACCCGGATAATTTTATACTCACTCTCCGATATGCTTACCAGGGCCTGTTTGCCCTGTATAAAACCGCTTGGATAACCAAAAATGCAGTTGGGGTCGGTACCATCTAAAAAAATCCATTTATCATTAATATTTATGGCCGCTATCATGTGGTTATCTGTAATAGGCAGCGGTACATCGTTATAATCATAGGGAATATCGCGCGTGCCAATCCAGGTAAAGTATGCTTTAACGCCTGCAATTTGCAACAGCGCGGTAAGCAGGCTGCTCATATCCTTACAATCGCCAAAGCGACGGCTGCAAACAACCCCTGCACGGCGTGGTATAAAACCTTCCAGCCCGTTTTCAAACGCGACGTATTTAATATTGTGCTGCACCCAGGCATAAATTCTCCTCGACTTTTCTTCATCGGAGGTAATGCCTTTGGTAAGGCTGTCGGAAATGGTTTTTAACTGTTCATCATTGGTATTATCAAGATCTTTTATAAAAGAGTAATACCATTTGTACAGGTCATTAACATCCCCTAAAAACTTTACCTGCTTGTTATCGTCATCCGTATAGGATGCAATACATATAATAACATGCGGCTCGTAATACCTGAAGGAAGGCGCCCCGGCAAAACGCTCGTTCTCCTTTATGTTGGAAGCTTCAAACGTGTATTGATGTTCCCTGCCTTTATTGTCCTCTGTTACGTTTATTGCATGGGCGCTGTCGTTTTTAATATTGTATTTCACTTGCATATCAGAAGGGAAACTGATATTAAATTTTGTATGTATCACCGGAAGATAGGAGGAGATGTAAAACGGACGAAGCAGGTGCGCATCACTCTCCGCCTGCGTATAGCTTACAAACGCATGCGCGCCTTTGACAAGCGAAGGAAAATCGAACCGTGATTCTTTTTCATCATCATAAAAAACCGACTGGCTGGATGCATCATCGGTTTTTATTTCGGTTACTTTTATTTTTTTAAAGCCGCTGCCGTCTGGTACTTTGGTATATGCTTCAAGGTCTTTTATTTCGTCAAAACTGCCATGGTACACAGCGTACCTGCTTATGTAGCTGTTTGCCTTATCGTCAAGGGCAACTATTTCAAGCGAAATTTTTCGTTCGCCCTGGGGTTTGCCATCTTTGATGAACAGCCGCATTTCCTCGTTATAGTTCAATATTACCGCGTAACTGTTTGGGTATAGCTTACTTAATTCGTCAACAGTTTGTGCTTGTATCTTAACCACACCGGTACAAAGGATTAAAAAAAACAACACAAATTTCTGCACATTCTTTGTTTTCATTCGCTGCTAATTTTATTGCACACTTTCCAGCGCGCCATAATAATAAAACCTTGTTTGTTTAAGTTTGCCGGTTTCGTCGTAATACCTGCAAACACCGTTTAACACACCGTTATACCAACTTTCTTCTGATTCTATTTTGCCGCCAGGGTAGTAGTTTTTGGTTACACCATGCGTGTTATTGTAATAATTGTTTTCCTCTCTTGCCAGCATGCCGCCCGTGCCATATATTTTTTTAGGCCCCTGGTCGTAACCAGCCTCCCTTACACCATCAACATAAGGCTTGCCGTTGGTAAAATAAAACTTTCTTGCACCCTCTACAGCACCATTAACAAAAGTCATTTCCACACTTTTATTCCCATTTTTGTAGTACGCTGTAACCGGGCCACTTTGTTTTAAAAGCGGTACCGGCGCTACCAGCTTACCATCTTTACCTTCGTAGCTATAACTCATTAACCGGCCCTTGTTGTAATTTAATATCACGCCTACCTGGTTATTTTCACCATATATAAAATAGGGGCCGCTAATTGCATTATCCTTGTAATTATACTCCTTATCTTTTGTGCCATCATCATTATAAGAAATTGATTTGCTCTGCAATTCACCATCCCTGAAAGTTTCAGTAAAGTTCAATTTACCATTTTTATAATAATAATTCCAAATACCATCTTTATCGCCCAGTTTGTACCGGCCTTCGGTTTGAACCTTGCCACCAAAAAAGTAGTCTTTATAAACGCTGTCCCTGCGGCCCTGGTTGTAATATGAAACATATTGAGTAGTTCCGTCTAAATACCAGGCGGTATATAACCCGTGTAATTGATAATTGCGGTATGAGCCTTTTATATGTGTTTTGCCATTGTTGTATTTTAAGTTAAAGTCGCAGCTACCCCTGGGTACATCCAAATCCTCCATCACTTTTCCGGTACTGTCAAACTGGGTTATATGTTTTATCCAGCCTTCGTCAAACAACTCTTCGTAATCTTTCTTTCCATTGGGATAATAATATTCGGCGTAGCCGTTTTCCAAATCATTCCTATACCATGCGATTGAAATGGCATTGCCCAATATATTGTAGTTGCGGTGTTCGCCCTGCTTTTCGCCATCCACAAACCAGCCCTCGTAGCGTGGTTTATTGTTTTCGTAAAACGATGTGTAGTACCCATCTTCCTTATCGGCCTTATAGTTTATCTTTTCACTCTCCACCCCGTTATTGAAATAAATTGTTTTTAGCCCGTTAAGTAACCCTTTACTGTATGTTTCAGTAGAATTTATTTTCCCATCCTCAAAAAAAGCCGTGCCCGGGCCGTCCTGGCTGCCATCCTTTGTAAAGTTACCTTCACTTATCTTATTGCCATAAACATCAAAAAACGTAAGTGTGGCCGCCCCTCTTCGCGTTGTGGTATTGTTTACAAGGTTGCCGCTTTTATTGTAATACTTAAGCTCGCGAAGCAGGCCCTTTTCGTAATACATCTCGCAAAAAAGTTTGCCATCTTCATCATTATACACCTGTTTCCCGTCCAGCTTGCCGTTTATATAGGTTATGTCCTGACTTACCTGCCCGTTCTCAAAATATTCTTTATAGGCACCGTTTATTTCACCATCCAGGTAGGTATATTCCTGCTTTAATTTTGAGGAAGAGTACCAGGTTTTCCAGGTGCCCACGGGCTTATCCTGCTGGTACGCCCCCTGCATTATAAGTACGCCATTGCCATCGTATTTTTTATAGGGGCCATCGGCTTTGCCGTTTACGTAAACAGCTTCCGATAAGGTTTTTCCGTTGGTGTAATAATATGTTTCAGGGCCATCCTGCAAATCATCCTTAAAACTAACCGCATAGCTAAACTCGCCGGTTGACCTGTAACCTTTTGCTATACCTGTTTTTTTGCCTGCCGAATAGAATATTATTTCGTGGGGCAGCCCATTATAAAAATACGTTGTTTTCTGGCCCTCATATTTGTTGTCTTTGTAAACTACTTCTTCACTAATGTTACCGTTATCAAACCAGGACGTGCTTTTACCATCAAGCGAATCTGCGGCGTAAAAAGAGTGCTCTTTCATTTGGCCAGTGTTATAATAATAAACCCACTCACCCTGCTTCTTCACATTTTCGGTTAAAACCCCTTTTGACCTTAGCTGGCCGTTGCCATAATAAAATTCCCAGGGGCCATAAAATATTTTATTACCGTTATCTATTTTCCATGCGCCTTTACCGCTAAAAACACCATCGCTGAAATAATAGCGGGTTGCAGCAGCATCCCTTGCGCCAGCGTTCAATACTTCGGTTTCCTGTATGCCGTTAAGATAGTCCAGGGCAAATTGCTTATAATCATCCACCTCTTTTTTGTGTTTCTTATTATACTCCTTTACAGATTTGATGGTTAGCCCGCTGAACATAAAGTTTACCAGGGTATTAAACCTGTCGCCCTCAAATATCTTTTTGTATAGGGGTACATAAAACTGCATGCAAAAACTGTTGTCGTTCTTATCGTACTCCAGTTTTTCAAAAAGTACCTGCATTTGCCTTGTGATGGCATCCTCAAGGTCCGTTTTTAATTTATATTGCTTATCAAGGGCTATTTTGCCAAGCAATATTTCCTGCTGCATATCAAAATTGTCGATTTTGGATGGTTTGGCCGCTGCAGCCGCCGTCGCCACATCGTCCTTAACGTTGGCAATATTGCTA
>FTJK01000536.1_pt3 | contig 9855 bp, 14 predicted proteins | sample 1658811 | NCBI WGS metagenome assembly FTJK01 (sample SAMEA3914857, study PRJEB12502) | metagenome | biome: forest; material: soil | place: USA | collected 2011-06-22 | depth 0.1 m
GTTAATTTCTGGCAAACTGGTAACACAACGGGTTGTTTAAAAGTAGAAAAATCGTACTTTTATGTGAGGGTACTTTTTTAGTACAACTTATAAAATAAAAATAAACTATATGTCTTTGCAATATATTTCTGATGTAACAGGTATTAGAACGGCCGTTGTAATACCTATTGAAGATTGGGATATGTTAAAACAAAAATACCCGGAAATAAATGTTGATGAAGGGGAGTTGCCGCAATGGCAAAAGGATATTCTTGACAGCCGCAGGCTGTTGGTTAACGAACCCGGGCAGTTAATGTCAATGGAAGATTTCTTAAAAGAACTGGAAGAAGGGGATAATGAAGAAATATAAAGTTACCTTATTGGCAGGTGCCCGTCAGGATATAAGAGAAGCAAAAAAATGGTATAACAGGCGGCAAAAAGGTCTTGGAAAGCGTCTTACCAGCGATATGACAAATACTTTACAATCCATTTCTGCCAACCCGAAGGCATTTGCTATACGTTATAAGGATTTCAGGCTCGCAAACTTTGACATTTTTCCTTATGCCGCACATTTTTATATAGACGAGAGTAGCCAGGCGGCTTATATAACTGCGATATTACATACAAGCATGCATCCTGACATCGGAAGAAACAGGTAACCCTATTAATCTTTAAAGACAAATTTCCCTTTTTGAAAATCATCGCCATTTCAGATACACACGGCCAGCATAATAACCTTGTATTGCCAAAAGGCGATATATTAATACATGCTGGTGATGTTACACGCCGTGGAAAAGAAGCAGAAATAATTGACTTTTTGAGATGGTTTGCAGCACAGGATTTCGAACATAAAATTTTTATTGCCGGTAACCATGATTTTTATTTTGAGAGGGCTGCGAATGACGAGATTGAAAAGATCATCCCTAAAGAGATTATTTACCTAAAGGACAGCGGAGTAACTATTAATGGCCTGCATATTTGGGGCTCGCCCATAACACCCTGGTTTTTTGACTGGGCTTTTAACCGGCACCGTGGGCCTGCCATACAGCGCTACTGGGATTTAATTCCCTCTGATACGGATATACTCGTTACCCACGGCCCGGTGATGAATATTCTTGACAAAACCATTGATGGCGCACATGTTGGCTGCGAGGACTTGCGGCATAAAGTAAATGAAATAAAACCAGCTATACACATCTGCGGCCATATACACGAAGCTTATGGCAAAGCAGAGAGTAACGGAACAACATTTATTAATGCCAGTGTTTTAGATGAAAGATACCGGTTGGTGAATGGAGCTGTGATGGTAGAGGTATAGTTATGCAATAATATAATGTTGGGGTTGATAAATTGTTCCCCTGATATACGTTTTTAATTGTAGTGATGGCGGCATTGTGCTATCTCAAGTGCTTTTTCATTTATTCTATAAACTAAGCGATGTTTATCATCTATTCTCCGGCTCCAAAACCCTCTCAAATCTCCTTTTAACGCTTCTGGTTTACCTAAACCTTTAAATGGAGAGCGCAGGCAATCTTTGATAAGTTCATTAATTTTTTCGACAATTTTTTTATCTGTTTGCTGCCAATATAAATATTGTTCCCATGCTTTTTCTGAAAACGTGAGGTTCATAAAATGTTTTATTGATTTTCCGTTGCCTCAAGTTCATCCGGTTTAATGGATACTACTTTGCCTGCGTTCAATTGTGCAATGCTTTCACGTAATTCTTTGGCGTTAGCCGGGCTGCTTAATAAATATTGAGTTTCATCCAAGCCATTATAATCTTCAAGCGAAATCATCACTACTGTTTTACCATTCCCGTTTATAATCAGCGTATCATGATTATCTGAAACACTATCTATGTAGCGTTTTAAATTCTTCCTAACCTCAGACACATTTGCAACTAACATGTACAATATTTTGTACAAAATTACGTAAAAAATCATTCCGTCGCTAAACTTTTAGCCGCCCGCTTCCTCCTTCCAAATACTTCTCAAATACCTCCTTATATGCTGCATGCTTCTTATCATCCGGTGTAAACACTTCATCGGTCACAATAAATTTCCGTACCTCCATAATATCTGTTATCCATCCTTTGGCCAGCATACCTACATACACCGCGCCCATGCAAGATGAATCAGCATCTTTTTGCAGCAACACCTTTACACCAAAAATGTCGGCCAGCAATTGCGCCATAAAAGCATTGTTAAAAAAACCGCCATTAGCATAAATAGCGCCAGTGCTGCCGTGTGCCGGCAGATAGTTATATATCTCGCGCAGGTTTAGTAATATCCCTTCAATAACGGCCCTTGCAAAATCATTAATTGCATGGCTGTTTTTTATGCCCGTGAAACTGCCGGTAGCGTTGCCATCCCATACAGGCGCACGTTCGCCGTTTAAATACGGTATAAACAACAATCCCTTGGCGCCCGGCCCGCTTGCCTTAGCGAGGCCTATTATCTTTTCATAAACTTCATCATCCTTTATGCCAGGTAAAAATGTTTTGGCAAACCATTGCAGCACCGCGCCGCCATTGTTGGTAGGGCCACCGGTAAAATACCAGCTATCAGTAAGTATATAAGTAAATATTTTTTGCTGTGCATCAATAACCGGGCTGTGAATAAATTTCCGTACCGCACCGCTTGTGCCAATGGTTATACAAACATCATCATCGCCCAATGCCCCGCTGCCAAGTTGCGCGGCTGAGCCATCGCTGCAGCCTGCTATGCAATACAGTTCCGCATGCAGGCCAAGCTGCTGTTGTATCGCCGGGCGAAATTTATTTTGCGCATAAAATATACTTACGATGGTGGACAATTTATCAGCGGTTATGCCCGCAACCTCAAGCGATGCTTGGTTCCATTGCCGGGTATGCAGGTTAAACAAGCCTGTGCCGCACGCCATGGCCTCGTCAATAATATATTCATCAAACAGGCAATTAAAAATATATTCCTTTAGCGATATAAATTTATAAGCCTTTTCAAATAATGCCGGCTGTTCTTGCTTAAGCCATACCAGTTTGCAAAATGGCGTCATTGCATGTATGGGCGTGCCTGTTTGTGCAAACAATTCCGTTGCTGCCGGGCTTTGCCGCAACTGCACGGCACAGGCCGCGGCCCTGTTGTCAGCCCAGGTTATGCCGCGCATAAGGGGTTTGCCTTGTTCATCAATGGCAAGTATGCTGTGCATAGCGCAACTAAAACTTATGCAGCTAATATTTTCGGGCGGGGTATGTTCAAGGCCTTTAATCACCATCTCCATTACTATGGCAAAAATCTCTTCAGCATCCTGCTCGTGCATGCCCTCGTCATTTGTAAATGAGCGGCAGTTTTTTTTAACGGAAAAAACCACTTCGTTATCCCTGTTTACAACAACCAGCTTGCAATGTGTTGTACCTATATCAATACCTATAATATTATTCATTCACCCGAATTTAGCATATATGAATATAGAAAAACCATTTTTGATTGATTAGAAATTCATACATTCATGCGCTTATTTTAACGGACAGCCGCAGGGCAGTACAGTATATGCCGGCGGTAACACTTCTTCTTACTTTAAATATCTAACTGTAACATGCCAGGAATTCAAATTAAGAAACAGCCAAAAAAATACGATGCAATTATCGTAGGCTCCGGCGCAGGCGGCGGTATGGCTGCTTATGTGTTAGCTACTGCCGGTTTAAAAGTATGTTTACTTGAGGCAGGGCCCAATTTTGATCCCGCTAAAGATTCAAACCAATTGAGGAACCCGTGGGAGTCGCCGCGCAGGGGCGCCAGCACAAAATTCAGGCCTTTTGGGGATTTTGACGGATGCTACTGGGGTTGGGAAATAGACGGTGAGCCATATACGCATACAGGTGATACCAAGTGGGAGTGGTGGCGTGCCCGCATGGTGGGTGGCCGCACCAACCATTGGGGAAGGATAAGCCTGCGCTTTGGGCCTAAAGATTTTAAACGGAAGAGTATTGACGGCCTGGGTGACGATTGGCCAATAAGCTATGATGATATAAAGCCATATTACGATAAAATTGACAAGCTGCTGGGTGTATTTGGCACCAATGAAGGGTTGGTTGACGACCCTGATGGCATATTTATGCCCCCGCCAAAACCGCGCCTGCACGAGTTGATGATAAAAAAAGGTGCTACCGGCATTGGCATCCCGGTTATCCCTTCACGGTTATCGATTATTACGAAAGTTAATAAAGACCTTGGCCCCGGCCGCGGCGAATGTAAATTTTGCGCCCAATGCGGCCGCAGTTGTAAAATGTATGCTGATTTTTCATCATCATCCGCATTGGTTATTCCGGCCATAGCTACCGGAAATGTTGACCTTGTAACAGGCGCAATGGCCAGGGAAGTGATGACCAACAAAGACGGGCTTGCAACCGGCATATCCTATGTAAGCAAGGATGATATGCAGGAATACCAGGTTACAGGCAAAACAGTAATACTGGCTGCCAGCGCCTGCGAAAGCGCCAGGCTTATGCTTAATTCAAAATCGCAGCGGCATCCCAACGGCATTTCCAATTCAGGCGATATTGTTGGCAAATACCTGCACGATTCTACCGGCGCCGATATGGGCGGTATTTTACCCCAGTTACTTGACCGTAAACGTTATAACGAAGATGGGGTTGGTGGTATGCACATTTATACCCCCTGGTGGCTGGATAACAAGAAGCTTGATTTCCCCCGGGGTTACCATATTGAATATGGTGGCGGCTTTGGTATGCCCTTATATGGTTTTGAGTGGGGTATTGAAGATGTTAACGGTACTGTGAAAGTAAAGGGCAAACAGAAAGAAGCAGGTGGTTATGGGGCCTCTCTTAAGGAGGATTACCGTTACTTATTTGGTGCGCACATTGGCATGGCAGGCAGGGGTGAAGCGGTTGCCCGCAAGGAAAGCTATTGCGAAATTGACCCTGAAGTGGTGGATAAATATGGTATACCGGTTTTGCGCTTTAACACCACCTATACCGACTACGAGATTAAGCAGGCCAAGCACATGAAGGAAACTTTTGCCGAAATACTGCACTCAATGGGCGCTGTAAGTATATGGGGCGATAATGACGGCCCGCATAATAATTACGGGCTGCATAATCCCGGTGCTATTATTCACGAGGCGGGTACGGTGCGTATGAGCAGTGATGCTAAAGGCGGGCCATTAAATATGTGGAGCCAGGCACACGAATGCAAGAACCTGCTTTGTGTGGACGGCGGCCAGTTTGTAAGCCAGGGCGATAAAAATATTACCTGGACCATTCTTGCACTTTCCATGCGCGCGAGTGAGCACCTGGTAGACGAACTTAAGAAGAACAATATACCATCAAACGGAATATAGACCGCCCGCCCGTTGCCCGTTGCCTGTTACGGGTTACTGGTGATTATGGAGGCTGAAAAAGAACGTTGTTAAATTATGTAAGCGTTGCAGTACCGGCAACAGGAAACCGGTAACTATAGGGATTGCTAAACTAAATAAACGTTGTTAACATACCGGCAACAGGAAACTGGTAACCGGTAACAAACTACTGAATATGGACAGAAGAAAATCGCTAAAAGCATTATTTATAGGCGGTATCACAACCGGGGTATTTATTGAGGCTTGTAAGCCTGGCGATAAAAAAGTGGACGCAACTACCACAGTAGCGCCAACTGATGGGTATAACAGGATGAAAGAAGAGGCCGAGATGCAAAAGGCTATTGATGCGCAGCCAGCCTTTTTTACAACGGCCGAAATGGCAACCATTACTTTGCTGGGAGATATTATCATCCCCAAAGACGATATAAGCGGCAGCGCCAGTGATGCCAAAGTGCCTGAATTTATTGAGTATATTGTAAAAGATATGCCAGAGCACCAAACGCCTATGAAAGGTGGCCTGCGCTGGCTAGACATGAAATGCCTTGCAGACTATGGCAATGCTTTTACAGATTGCACACAGAAGCAGCAGATGGAAATAGTAGATGCCATAGCTTATCCTAAAAAGGCAAAACCGGAGAACATGGCCGGGGTTAACTTTTTTAATTTAATGCGTAATTTAACGGCAACGGGGTTTTATACTTCAGAAGAAGGCATGCGAAAAGACCTTGGCTATATGGGTAACGTTCTCACCCAATGGAATGGCGTGCCGGATGATGTACTAAAACAATACGGCCTGGCCTATACCGAAAAGGAAATGAAAGAATGTGCAAGCTATACATAAAATAAAAAAGCTGAAAGGCACTGCCACGGCGGGGCCTTTTAATACCATAAATACCCTTTTATGCAACCCTCATTTCCTGTTACACTTCTGGCGGTATTGTTACTGCTTTCAACCTGTTCGGTTGCTCAGCAACAAATAATTCTTTATAATCCCAAAGCCGGTAGCCCCGGCCCCGGTGATGAAAAAATAACAAGCCGGTGGGCGCCATTAAAATTTGAAGCGTTGAAAGCACCTTTGTTAAAAATCCCAAAAAGAAAAAATGATTCCCCTTTTTTCTGCGATGAGTTAATACAATATAAAGATGGGTACATCATTAATTCTATAACAACTTCACCAGGGGCTGGAACAATTGATACAAGGTGCGATTTTTTTTACATCGATATAAAACAGGATAAATTTTACAAGCTGGCTATTACTGGTGTTGATACCATTGAATCGGTTATAGTGTCCGGCGAGAAATTATTCGTGTCCGGCAAGAAGGGAGGGGCGTCAGTTATTTTACAAATTGAGAATGGGCAGACATTAATCATAAATGTTGCGATAGCAGGGGCAAACAGGATAATTGGGGATAACAGCTGGATAAAACTTTGCATGTATGAAGGCGCATTATACGCCATGGATAAAAATGGCCTGTATAGATATAGCGGCGAAACCTGGCAACATACAGCGGTATTTTCAATCGATAGTTTTTATACCAGTCAACTGCATTTTCGCAAATGCAAAACGGTGATACCTACCGAAAACATTAAGATGTATAATAACAAGCTGTATTTTTTGCAGGAAGTTCTGCAGGAAAGAGATTGTTACCTGCTGGAATATGATCTTGATAAGAAGGACGGGCTTGTGAATTTTTGGGATAGATATGATATAAAAGATAATTATAATAAAGAAATAAACAGTTATACCATATTGGATGATGGTTCTGTTTTAATTGGGGCATCAAGATTGTGGGAAACGTATTTATTAATGAAAGAAAAAGGGGATAGCCTTGCAGTGTTGGTTTTTAACAATGGCATAAACGATGGTGAAAACAGAGATGCCCAAATTAAAGCCAGGAAGGCCATAATGGTCGATTCGATAATGTACATTGCCGGAGATAATGGCATGTTTAAAATAGAAAACAATATTTGCAGCCCTGTTGCTCTTTTTACAAATGGCACGCAGGTAATTAAGGATAAGGACGGGGATGAGCATTTCGATTTTTACCCACGATGTTTTGAAAGGGTCTCCGCAGATAATTATTTAATTGGCGGCCAATTCGGTGGCCTGTACCTTGTTAACATAAAAGATAAAAAAATCATTCCGCTGGACGATGTGGACTATGATAAAATAACAACATTAAATATCTCCGGCATCAAATAATCGGTGCTAAAAAAATAACCATGAACTTTACAATAACACAACTCCCCGCCTTTAACATTGCCGGCTTAACTATACGTACAGCAAATGCGGGTGGCAGGGCAATGAAAGAGATAGGCGCACTTTGGCAGCAATTTATGGCACAAGGGGTTTTGCAAACCATACCAAACAGGCAAAACGATGATATTTACTGTATGTATACCGAATATGAAAAGGATGCAAATGCACTTTACACGGCTATATTGGGCTGCAGGGTAGCTACTTTAAACGGGTTGCCGGCAGGTATTAGCGGAAAAGCTGTTGCAGAAAATACCTATAGGCTATATGCATCAGCCACACAGGATAATGTAATAACTACCTGGGTGCATATATGGCAAACTGAAATAGACAGGGCCTACGCTGCAGATTTTGATGTGTATAAGCAGGATGGCACGGTAGAAACATATCTTTCAGTTCACTCATAAAAATTGTTGGGCATGAAGATCATAATAACAGCCGCGTTTGTATTATCGTTGTTGTCGTGTGGCCAGCCGCAGCAAAATCAACAGATGCTGGCAAAAATTGACAGCCTGCAAAAACAGCTAAATGATACTTATAAGCCCGGCCTGGGCGAATTTATGAGCGGCATACAGGTACACCATGCCAAGCTTTATTTTGCAGGCCAGCACTTAAACTGGAAGCTTGCCGATTTTGAAGTGCACGAAATAATGGAATCGCTGGACGATATTCAGAAATATGCCAATGACAGGCCCGAAGCCAAACTGGTACCGATGTTAAACCCCGCCATTGACAGTATAAATGCGGCCATTACCAGTAAAAGCCTGCCGGCATTTAATAAAGGTTTTGTGCTTTTAACCAATACCTGCAACAGTTGCCACCAGGCTGTGCATTATGAATTTAACAAAGTAATACTGCCCACCGCACCGCCGGTACCCAACCAGGCGTTTTAACGGGCATCGACGCTGCTGTGCTCCCTTAAATATATTTATTCTTGTTTTTTTCCGGGCTTTAATACATTTGTTGCTTACACATACATCCCCGGCGGCATAACGATTTGACAGACGGGCGGTGAAAACCAAAACTAAACATGAAAAAGGGCTGGAACATTACAGAGAAGATTATCTGTACCATTTTACAGGGCTGGGCGTTGTATTACCTGTACGCCATTACTTACGAAGTGTATGCATCCGGGCAAAAGTCGCTGCAGATGGGCCTTATTACACACGATAATATGAAGTACGGCGATTTGTTCAGAACCATGCATATTTATTATTTTATGGGCCTGATGTGTTTATATGGAGGCCTGGCACTGTTGTATGACAGAAAAGGAGGGTGGGTAGCATCTGTTACCACTACAGCGCTGTTTACCGGTTTTCTGCTTGTGTCGGGCCGCAATGGCATAATAAAAGATAACAGCGCACAAATAATGGCATCGGTTGGCTATTTAATCGCCGCATTTGTTTTTGCTTCCATGTTCATAATACTGCTGTTAAAGCCGTTCAGGGCAAAATATAAACCCACAATTTATAACTGGCTTGTTATAACAGGCATTATAGTGCTGGTTTTGCTGGATAGAAATGTTTTAATGCCGATGCTGAAGAAATAACCCGCCCCGTTTCTGCACTTACATTTTAACTTCAGCGGGTTTATTCCAAAGCATAAGCACACGTAAAAGCAACCAGGCAATTATAAAGGGTAGGGGACTTGCCAATGTTTCAAATGCCGACATTGTGTTAAGATAAGTTTGTACACCCCAACCGGGATAAAAGAAATGATAAATATATTGCGACGTGATAATGGCGCCGCCCAATAGGTAAACCAGCCTACATAAATAAGGCAGAAATGCCGCAGGGTATTGTTTTAGGTACCAATTACCCAACAATGCTACACCCAGGAAACAACCTGCATTAAGCGGATATTTAAGCATGGGGGCGGCATCCGTATAATAATAATAGCCCCGGTAATATATAATTAACTGTGGCAGGGCAGCGCAAATTAACAAGCCTGCTACGGCCCCTGAACGCAGCCATTTATCTTGTTTCATAACGTATCCAGTCTTTTATATACCGTTTCCATATAAAAAAGATAATAAGATAGATAATTAAAGTAAAGATATAATGATGGGCAAACACGAAGAAATTTGGAAACGCGATATAAATATAAATAAGCGCCAGGCACCGTAATACATTTACAATACCTATAAGCAAAAGGCCGGTGCAAATATATGGCAGCTGTTTGCGCAACGGCAGCGGCGCTGAAAAGATAAAGCCAGCATACAGCACCATTAATTCCAGGGCGTTACAGGCATCAGCAATGCTGAT
>FTJK01000011.1_pt2 | contig 9776 bp, 7 predicted proteins | sample 1658811 | NCBI WGS metagenome assembly FTJK01 (sample SAMEA3914857, study PRJEB12502) | metagenome | biome: forest; material: soil | place: USA | collected 2011-06-22 | depth 0.1 m
GATTAAGGTAGTTTCAGTAGCCGACCTTTTTGCAATAGCTATCAGGAACGCATACGAAAACAAGAGCATTACCAGCCTGTTTATCCATTCGCAGTTGAGGGGGAAGAGGTAGTTTGAAAGTTTGATTGTTCTTACAATTCATCTCCTCAGAACATTCAAACCACTTAAACTATCAAACATATAAACTGGCATTTTTAATAAACAACAATAAATAACAATGAAGACAGTTACAATCGAAGGACAACTGAGGACCGAATTTGGCAAGAAAGCCACCCGCCAACTTCGCTCTCAGGAACTGGTGCCTGGTGTAATTTACGGGGGTGCAGAGGAGGTGAATTTTTCAGCTTCTCAAAAGGCTTTTAAGTCTTTGGTGTACACATCTGAATTCCAGGTAGCAGAGGTAAAAGTAGGCGGTAAGGCTTACAGGTGCATTTTAAAAGATCTGCAGTTTGACAAGGTTAGCGACGTTTTAGCGCATGTTGACCTGTTAGAACTTGTAGGCGACAAGAAAGTAGTTGCCACTATTCCTATTAAGTTTACCGGAACATCGGTAGGCGTAAAAGAGGGTGGTAAGCTTATTACTAAAATAAAAGCGTTGAAAGTAAAAGCGCTTCCCGCTGATTTAAGGGAGAACATTGAGGTGGATATTACAGCCCTTGCATTAAACGGCAACATCCGCGTTGAAGATGTAAAACTTCCTAATATTGAAGTGCTTAACTCGCCGCGTATCCCTATCGCATCGGTAGTATTAACGCGCCAGTTGAAACAGGAAGAAGCAACTGCAACACCTGCAAAGGCGGCAGCAGCGGCCCCTGCAAAAGCAGCAGCAGCACCCGCCAAGGGAGCAGCAGCAGCCCCGGCAAAGGCAGCACCGGCGAAAGCAGCAGGTAAAAAATAATAGTACATTTTGTAAAAGAACCCTGCAGGCAATGCAGGGTTTTTTTATGTATATAAGTGAGGGGGTATTTGTATGTCGAAATTTTTAATAATAGGCCTGGGCAATATAGGGTACGAGTATGCGCATACACGGCACAATATTGGCTTTGACGTAGTTACCGAATTTGCGCTTAAACATGGCGGGCTGTTTAAAATGGACAGGTTGGCCGAAATTGCAGAGGTTAAGTGGAAAGGCAAGATATTTGTGTGTATAAAACCCACTACTTACATGAACCTTAGCGGGAAGGCTTTTAAATACTGGATGGATAAGGAAAAGGTGCTGCTGGAGAATACGCTTACTGTGGTGGATGAAATTGCACTGCCAATGAGTAAGCTGCGCTTGCGGCCCTCCGGCAGCGACGCCGGGCATAATGGGTTGCGCGATATTCAATTGACTTTGGGTACCGATAAATATCCCAAACTGAGGTTTGGCGTAGGTAACAATTTTCCTAAAGGAATGCAGGTTGAATATGTGCTGGGCAAATGGTTTCCAGAACAGGTGCCGCTTGTAAAAAAGAAAATTGAAGCGTGTGTTGAAGTGATTGAGAACTTTGCGGCTATTGGCATAGAGAGGGCAATGAACTTAATAAATAATAGGGAATTTATTTAGTACTGTCTTTTGTTTATCAAAATTGATAGTTAATTTAGCATGATAATCAACAACTTTCAACAAATGTTGTTGCGTTTATTTCATCCAATCTCTTGAAAAACACTAAAAAACCTTGAGTCACTAAATACATTAATCTATGAAAATTTTTTGTGTTGGACGTAACTATGCCGAGCACGCAAAAGAATTGAATAACGAAGTTCCTGATGAGCCAGTTATCTTTTTAAAGCCCAAAAGTGCCTTGTTGCAATCACAATCCGCGTTTTATTACCCTGAATTTACCAATGAGCTGCATTACGAGGCCGAGCTGGTTATTAAGATAACCAAGAATGGTAAATACATTTCCGCGGGCCAGGCAAATAAATATTATAGTTCTGTTACCGTGGGTATTGATTTTACCGCAAGGGACCTGCAGGCCGAGCTTAAAAAGAAAGGCCTGCCCTGGGAAAAGGCCAAAGCCTGGGACAACTCGGCTGTAATAGGCACATGGCTTGAACTTCCGTCGCAAATAACGAAGAATCCCATCAACTTCTCTATGCAGTTGAATGGCGAGACCGTGCAAAAGGGCTCAAGTAAAGACATGTTGTTTTCGTTCGATAAAATTATTGCCAATATATCCCAGTATTTCTCCCTTAATATTGGAGATGTTATTTTTACCGGAACACCCGCCGGTGTGGGTGAGTGTGTAGTAGGGGATGTGCTGACAGGTTTTTTTGAAGAGACTAAAGTGTTTGAGATAGAAGTAAAATAAGCCCCTGCCCCCGATGGGGTATAAAAGACATTTATCAGTTTTGGTTTAATGGATATTTTGATGTTTCATAAATAGAAAGGTATTATATAAATATAAAAAGCCATTGACTTGGGGCATCTCTCTCCTCTTTAGGGAGAGAGACCGAGAGTGAGGGTATGAATGATACTGCAATTTTTGCCAGAGCATACCAGCTTATGGCCACAGCACGGAGCATGGCCAATATTTACGAGGAAAACCGTAGGGAATGCAGGTATGTGCATGCAGCTTCAAAAGGGCATGAGGCTATACAAATTGCCACCGGCCTTCAACTATTACCCTGCGACTTTGTGAGCCCTTACTACAGGGACGATAGCCTGCTATTATCCATTGGTTTTACACCTTATCAATTAATGCTTCAGTTACTGGCAAAAGAAAGCGACCCTTTTTCGGGGGGCCGGTCTTACTATTGCCATCCATCTTCCAAAAGCGATGATAAGCCCGGTATTATACACCAAAGCAGCGCAACCGGCATGCAGGCTATACCAACAACGGGCATAGCACAGGGGCTGCAATATCTTGAAGATATACGATCATCAATGCTCAATAAAGGCCCGCAGGGCCAGTTACCCGTGGTTGTTTGCAGCCTGGGTGATAACAGCATGACTGAAGGCGAGGTTAGCGAAGCGTTACAATACGCCGTTCTAAAAAAGCTGCCCATTATATACCTGGTGCAGGATAACAACTGGGGCATAAGCGTGTCCGCACAGGAAGCAAGGGCGATGAATGCTTATGAATATGCCGCCGGCTTCCCAGGGCTGCACAGGTTGCAGGTAGATGGCAGTGATTTTAAAGCCAGCTACAACGTTATGGAGGAAGCTATGTATTATGTAAGGCAAAAACGGCAACCTATACTGGTGCGCGCCACGGTGCCCTTGCTGGGGCATCATACAAGCGGCGTGCGAAAGGAATTTTACCGGAGCAAGGAAGACCTTAATAAACATACCCTGGACGACCCTTTTCCAAAGTTGAGGAATGCTTTGGTAGATAGTGGCTTTAGCGAGAGTGATTTGGTGCAAATTGAATTGGATGCTAACACTGAGGCCTTAACTGCTTTTAAAGATGCGCTGGCTGCTAAAGAACCGGATGCCTCATCTGTAGCTAAACACATTTTTGCTGATACACCTGTGAAGGAGGAAAAGGGGACAAGGCAACCAAAACACGGCGAAAAAGTAATTATGGTTGATGCCGCATTGCACGCGATTGAAGAAATAATGCAGGTGCACCCCGAATGTATTTTATACGGGCAGGATGTGGGGCGAAGGTTGGGCGGTGTTTTTAGGGAGGCGGCAACGCTTGCTGAAAAATTTGGCGATCACAGGGTTTTTAATACACCAATACAGGAAGCTTATATAGTCGGGTCAACAGCCGGATTAACTGCGTTAGGCATAAAGCCCATTGTGGAAGTGCAATTTGCAGATTATATCTATCCCGGGTTAAACCAGTTGGTGTGTGAGCTTTCAAAATCCTGCTACCTTACCAATGGCAAATTTCCTGTACAGATGATTTTGCGCGTGCCGGTTGGCGCTTACGGCGGCGGTGGGCCTTACCACAGCGGCAGCGTGGAATCGACGCTGTTATCAATTAAAGGCATTAAGGTATGCTACCCTTCAAATGCCGCGGATATGAAGGGGTTGATGAAGGCGGCTTTTTATGATCCAAACCCGGTTATAATGCTCGAACATAAAGGGCTATACTGGAGTAAGGTGCCGGGAACGGAGGATGCAAAAACAATTGAGCCATCAAAGGACTATATATTGCCTTTAGGTAAAGCAAATATTGTATTGCATGCTGATAGCACAGCTATAAAAAAAGGCGAAACTGTTTGTATTATAACTTATGGCATGGGTGTGTATTGGGCAAAAGCCGCGGCTGAAAAATTGAGCGGCCAGGTGGAAATTGTTGACCTGCGCACCCTGTACCCCCTGGATGAGGAACTGGTATTTGAGACCGTATCAAAACACGGCAAATGCCTTGTGATAACCGAAGAGCAGCAAAATAATTCTTTCGCTGAAGCGCTTGCTTACCGCATAAGCTACAACTGTTACCAGTTTTTGGATACAAAGGTAGAAGTGCTTGGCGCACTAAACTTACCTGCCGTGCCGATAAATCTTGCCCTGGAAGATGCGATGCTGCCAAATGCAAAGAAGGTGGAGGAACGGCTAAGAAAAATGCTGAATTATTAAAGTAAAACTGGAGAGCGATGAAAAACCGGAATGCATGATATTCATCAGTAAAAATAGCCATGGCACACTTGTATTCCCGTACCGACGTGGGTTACCGGTTGCTTTGCACATCATGGCCAAAAACATGAAACAGATGGGCTATCAATACTTGCTGTTAGTGAAACAAAGCACAATTCTTTTGGTCTTCTCATCTTTCAATCTTCCGCTCTCCTCACTTTCGCACTTTTCATCTATTTTAGCAACATGCAAATTGAATTAAAGCAGGTAGTGCCGGTGCCGCTGAAAGATAAATTTACGCAGCGCTCATCGCAGGTATGGAATAACAGCATCATTTTTAAACAGGGGGAGTGGATAAAAATAAAAGCACCAAGCGGAACAGGCAAAACTACCCTGGTACATATTTTATATAAGCTTCGCAGCGACTATGACGGCTCCGTGCTTTGGGCTGATAAAGACTTAAGAAACGTTGATGAAGCCGCACTTGCGCAAATGCGCCAGCAGCATGTAAGCATAATTTTCCAGGACCTGCGTTTATTTTCAAATCTTACAGCAAGGGAGAATATTGAATTAAAGCGGGTACTGCAAATACCTGTTTACGAGAGCGGCGAGATAGACAATATGGCCGAACAATTGGGTGTTGCCCATGTATTAAACCAGCGCGCAGGCTTATGCAGCTATGGCGAACAACAAAGGCTTGCCATTATACGATCATTAATGCAGCCATTTAGTTGGCTGGTGATGGATGAGCCATTCAGCCACCTTGACCAGGCCAATATGCGTAAAGCAGCTACGTTAATAGCAGCGGAATGCACCAAACGCAAAGCTGGCTTTATGTTGACTGACCTTGATGAAGACGATCATTTTAATTACACACGGCAATTAAGTTTATAACGGGCTGTACCAACCGAAAGAGGAAATACCATGCTGAATATACTTTTAAAAAAACTTATTAAAACAAGCGCGGGCCGCAGCCGCTTTGTGCTGGCAGGTACCGGCTTAAGTATTGCTTTGTTATTAATCCTCTCTGCTGTACAGGTGGAGATGAATTATAACGATATGCTTAACAGTAGCAATAACCGGGATAGCCTTGCCAACTTTTTGGTAATAAACAAAGAAGTAAACAGCAGTAATGCAGGTTCCACCACATTGAGTACCGCAGAGATTACCGACCTTAAAAAACAGACATTTGTTGATGCAACCGGGTTGCTCACCCCAAGCCGCTTTAAAGTATCGGCACAGAGTGTAAGCAAGCAAATACCTTTTTATACTGATTTCTTTTTTGAAAGCGTACCGGATGAGTTTATTGATGTAAAAAGTAATGACTGGAAATGGGGTGACAACAGCAATTACATACCTATGATTGTGCCCAATGCTTTTTTAACGATGTACAATTTTGGGTTTGCGCCATCGCAGGGATTGCCACAGCTTTCCGCCGAGGTAGTTAAAAACCTGCCTATACAGATAAACATTAAAGGCCCAACAGGTTTTGTAAGTTATTATGGTAAAGTGGTGGGTTTTAGCGATAGGATATCATCTGTATTAGTGCCACAGCCTTTTATGGATTGGGCGAATAAAAAATTTGGCGAAGGTGGCGAGGCTGAGCAGACATCGCGTATTATCATCAAAACAAAAGACCCGGGAAACCCTTTGCTGGTGGATTATTTAAAAAAGTACGGCCTTACCACTGACGCTGATAAAACCCAGTTTAGCAAGATAAGAAAAGTAGTAAATATTGTTGTAAGCTTTTCCTGGATAACCGGGGCGGTTATGCTGCTGTTTGCGCTGCTTATATTTACGTTATTTATACAGCTTACCATTGCTTCAGCCAAAGAAGAAATATTTTTGTTGATAACCCTTGGCGCCGGCCCCAAACAGTTGCAGCGTTTTTTAATGAAGCAATTTTTCCCTTCTAATGTTGTTATAACAGCAATTGTGTTATGCATTATTGCTGTATTACAGGTGTGGCTGCAGCATATTTTGCAAGAGCAGAATATTTATGTAAACCCGGTAATATCTGTTTATACCATTGCCACGGGAGCGTTGATTTTGCTGGTGTTGTGGATAGTGAATTTTAACACCATAAGAAAATACATTAGGTTTAAAATGTAGGATTTACGGGCTTTGCTAGATGTAAGAGGTATTAAGAAGCGCAGCCTTTATCGGTAATATAAAGGCGGGTTACTATGTTCGTAAATGGTTGTATATCAAGTCCCATAGGGACGACATGTTAGTAGAAACGAATTCTGTATTTTATTTTAAGCTCCGTAGGGGCGGCATGTTGGTAGTAGCAAAACATTATCTCCTATTCGTCGTAAAATTCGAACAAATATTTGGGATTAAATTCTATTTCAAACGCCTTCAGCAAGCTAAGATACTCTTGTTTGAAGGTTTTTTTGCGGTGATGTTCTTTTTGATTCAGAACATACTCAACTACTCTTGGTGACTGGGATTTTGAATAGGAAAATGCCCCAAACCCTTCCTGCTACTGGAATGATTGCAAGAAAGAAAATCTGTTCTTTAGCCACTTGGATGAACTGGCTTTTATATCCCGTGTAATATCTGACACAGTAATATCTGGCTGCTGGCTTAAGAAAATATGGGTATGGTCAGGCATGCCTGAAATAGCATATAGTTTTTGATTTTTGTTTTCTATAATGCCTGCCATATATTTTTGAACTTCTTCCCGAATGTTTTCAGTAATAAAATGCTGACGGCCCTGAACCGCGAAAATTATCTGGACATACAATTGTGTATAAGTGTTGGCCATATCATGGTATTTAGATGTGTGATTTTTTTTCACCGTTTAGTTTTTTAGATAGTACAATATGTCTGCTGCTAACATGCCGCTCCTACGGAGCTAAAATCATCCGCGCATGCAGTATCTGCTACTAACATTCCGCTTCTATGGAGTTGAATGATTGATTCCATGCTTATCTACCGTTCTAAAATACTTCCTTGCAAAAACATTGGCTAATATACAAAGAAGAGGCTGTTTCAAAAGCAAAATGAAGGCGCTGAGAACCGCGTAAACGAAAACTAATTCCATCACCTACCTACCCGAATAAAAAGAGGCTGTCCCATATTTTTGAGACAACCTCTTTTAATTTTCCTTGTTTTATCTATCCTTTCCTCGCCATCACTTTTTCCGCAGCTGCTACTATATCAGGCGTATCCAAGCCATATTTTTTCAACAGGTCGTTAGGTGTGCCGCTTTCGCCAAAAGTATCTTTGGTGCCTACGTATTCAATAGGTATTGGGAAGTTGCGTGCCGCAACCTGTGCAATGCTATCACCCAACCCGCCAAATATGTTATGCTCTTCGCAGGTTACCGCACATTTTGTTTTGGTGATTGATTTGATGATGGCTTCTGTATCAAGCGGTTTAATCGTATGTATATTAATAAGCTCAACACTGTAACCTTTTTCTTCCAATATTTTTCCTGCTGCAATAGCTTTCCAAACAAGGTGGCCACATGCAAAAATACTTATATCAGCGCCCTCATTTAAAACCTGCGCTTTGCCTATCACAAAATCGCTGCCGTCTTCTTTTGTAAAATTGGGCCATTTTGGCCTGCCGAAACGCAGGTAAACGGGCCCTTGATACTCCGCTATTGCAATTGTTGCTGCTTTGGTTTGATTAAAATCGCAGGGTACTATCACGGTCATACCCGGCAGCATTTTCATCATTCCTATATCTTCCAATATCTGGTGCGTAGCGCCATCCTCGCCAAGGGTTAAGCCCGCGTGGCTTGCACATATTTTTACATTCTTGTTGCTGTAGGCTATGCTCTGGCGTATCTGGTCGTATACACGGCCGGTACTAAAATTTGCAAATGTGGTTGTAAAAGGTATTTTACCGCCAATGGTTAAGCCGGCAGCTATTCCCATCATATTTGCTTCAGCAATACCAACTTCAATAAAACGTTCAGGAAAATCTTTCATAAAGGGCCCAAGCTTGAATGAGCCTGCGAGGTCTGCAGTTAGTACTATGGCATCGGGGAAGCGTTTGCCTACTTCATAAATACCTTCGCCAAAACCGCCCCTTGTTTCTTTTTCATTTAAAACCTGTATGTCTTTTACCATGAACAGTCAGTTATTAGTTTTGAAATTATTGAATAAATGGTATGCCTTAACAAATTAATTAAGAACATGATTTTGTTTGCTTATCAGTTCTTCGTCCTGTTTTATTTTTAATTCCCATTGCCAGGCTGTATCCATCATTTCGTCAAGCCCATATCTTATTTGCCAGTTAAGTGCCTGTACGGCATAATTATTATTAGCATAAATGGATACTACATCCCCAGGCCTGCGCGGGCCAATTTTGTAATTGAGTTTAACCCCCGATACTTTTTCAAAGGCGTTAATAGCCTCCAATACAGTTACGCCATTGCCGGAACCCAGGTTAAAAACGTCGCATTTACTTTTGTTTTTCTTGTTCATCAGGTAAGCCAGGGCAAGGGTATGCGCATGGGCGATATCGGAAACATGAATATAATCGCGTACGCAACTGCCATCCCGCGTTGGATAATCGCCACCCCAAACCTGCATTTGAGGTAATTTGCCAATAGCAGTTTGCGTAATGGCGGGCACAAGGTTTTGTGGCCTGCCCAAAGGAAGTTCGCCAATCAAAATGGAAGGATGAGCCCCTACCGGGTTAAAATACCTGAGTAATATTGCTGCAGTGTTTTCTACTTTGGTAAAATCCTGTATCACCTGTTCGCCCATCTGTTTGGTTGCACCATAAGGCGATTCTGCCGGTTTCTGAGGGGTTTCTTCCGTAACCGGCACCGAATCAGGATTGCCATATACTGTGCAGGAAGACGAAAAAACAAAATGCGGTATAGAAAATTCTTTCACACATTTAAGCAGGTTAACAAGCGCGAACATATTATTTTCATAATAGTCCAAAGGCTTTGCAACCGATTCGCCTACGGCCTTATATGCTGCAAAATGTATAACACCGCTTATATCGTCATTTTCCTGAAAAACAGCCAGCGTTTCGTCAAAATTCTTCAGGTCAACTTTGTAGTTTTTTATCTTTTTGCCGGTTATTTTTTCAATGCCGTCAAGCAAATATGTAGTTGAGCGGGAATTATCGTCAATGCTTACCACCTCAAATCCATTTTCTATCAGGTCAACAACTGTGTGCGAACCGATAAAACCACAACCCCCTGTAACTAAAATTTTTTGCATGGTTTTTGAAATATTGCTGCAAAATAAATAAATCTCAAGGATAAGCCTGTAATAAATTAATGTGTCCT
>FTJK01000293.1_pt4 | contig 9734 bp, 8 predicted proteins | sample 1658811 | NCBI WGS metagenome assembly FTJK01 (sample SAMEA3914857, study PRJEB12502) | metagenome | biome: forest; material: soil | place: USA | collected 2011-06-22 | depth 0.1 m
AATACGCCATCAGCACATTACAAAATTTAAATGATAGCAGGTTAGATCGTTTATACGCCCCCGGAACCAGTGGTATGGTTGGCACAGAGGAGGGCGGTACCAACAACCTGGGGGGCGGCGCTTCAGCCACTATAGGGCCGGGCATATTAAAATCGGTTAGCCAGCCATCAATTCTGCTAAGCACTGCCGAAAGTTATTTTTTGCAATCGGAAGCCATACTGAGAGGTTGGCTGAGCGGCGACTTGACAACAATGTTTCATAACGGGGTGCAGGCGTCTTTTACCTTTTTAGGCGCCGGCAGCGCAACCGCTTATTACAGCCAGCCCAATAAGATGACGAACATTACTGCCTGTACAACATTTGCAGAAAAACTGGCATGCATTATCCGCCAAAAATGGATAGCTGAAGATGGTGTGCAGCCGTTTGAAGCATGGTGTGACTACCGAAGATTAAGGTTGCCTGCTGATATTCCTATTTCCGTTTCGTCTTACAAGTTACCCGGCGCGGTAATACCAGCAAGGATATTGTACCCTGAAAGCGAATATGAAACCAATACAGCAAACGTAAACGCTGAAGGGGCAATTGATTCACAAACGTCCAAAGTCTTCTGGGCGCAGTAAAACGCCGCTCTTATTACTAAAGATAAATTACTAACAAATGAAAATCATATCTAAATATTGCAGCATGCTTGCCGCCGGGCTGCTTGCGCTTACTTTATTTAACGCTTGTGTTAAGAACCGCGACGGTGAGACTGATTTTGGAGGCCTTCAACCTGTTGTGTTGATTCCTGAAGGCGGGTTGGCTGCATTTGGCAGCCAGGCGGTAACTTTTTCAAGTACCGATACATCAGATTCATTATCCTTCAGGATAAATTATGCAAGCACCGATGTGGCCCACACCGATGAAATTGTTAACCTCGGGATTGACACAGCCGCACTAAATGCATACAACGCTTCAGGCGGTGTTCAATACGTGCTCGCTCCGGACAGTATCTATTCTTTTACCACCCCCACCGTAACAATACCTGCCGGAGGCAATTACAGCAACCCTGTTAGTATTACTGTTTATCCGGATAAAGTTGACCCTACAAAAAATTACATGATACCTATAAGTATAAAGGCGGGGCCGGCGGGTTCAGTCATCAGCGGCAATTTTGGCACAATCTATTATCATTTTATTGGCAACCCGCTGGCTGGTACCTATGTGTATAATTACTTCAGGTGGAACAGTGCCGATACAACCGGGGCTCCCACAACCACGTCAACATATACACAAATCTTCTCGCCTGATGATCCCAATACAATTGAAGTGCAATCAGGTTACGGTGATCAAAATGGCTTTAACTACAGGTATGTATTGACTTTTGATGGCACCGGTACAAATCTTACAAACTTTTCTATTTCAATGAATAATGGTGATGTTACATCAGTACAGGCAAACGACGGGATAGTTTTAACAACTGCACCAAATATTATTATTGCAGACCCGGTTCATAAGCACTTCCGGTTTACTTATGGTGTTACCAATTCAGCGGGGGGCCTAAGAACGTTTATTGACGATTACCAGCGGTAACAAATATTTTCTCTATAGTTTTTAAAAATTATGCAGCCGCCTTTAGTCTTAAGGGCGGCTCATTATGCCCGGGCCCCTGTGTTTTTTTAAGAAATAATCCAATAAACAGAAGGCTTTTCAAGCAGCAATTTAGAATTTGATGCTTTCACAGTTAAAAATAATACGACACAAAATGTAGTTCCCCATAAGCGGGAACAATTCCGCCAACAAATGCCGCAATTAGTGCACGAATAAATTGCCGGGTTTATTAAAGCAAAAAATAAACGGTGGTGTAACAAATAACATGGATTAACGTATAAGCGTTTTATAAGATTAGCAAGGGTATGTTCCCTCTTAACTATAAAACTCAAATGCAAAAATCAATTATCATCGTTGCTCTGCTGGTGTATTTCAACACACTGTTCGCCCAGCGTCAGCAACTGCAGGTTTTAACAAAACAGTACGGCATACCCGGCGTACAGCTTGTTTGCATAAAAGGCAACAAAGAGGAAAGCGTTAACCTCGGGACGATCAGCAAAGACTCGGATAAAAAAGTGACTGCACATACTATATTCGAAGCTGCATCGCTTAGCAAATGTGTTTTTGCCTACACCGTATTACGCTTATATGACAGAGCTATTATCAATCTTGATACACCGTTGGTGCAATATATAGGCGCTTACGACCGGTTTGATCCCGCAGATACGAGGTACGCAAAAATAACTGCCAGGATGGTGCTGCGGCATACGACCGGCCTTCCCAATTGGGGCGGTGACAAGTTTGCCGAGTTAATTTTTACGCCTGACAGCACCTATTCTTATTCCGGCGAAGGGTTTCAATACCTGCAGCGGGTGGTTGAAAAATTGACAGGCAAATCGTTAGATGAAATTGCCCAGCAGGAAGTTTTTATTCCGTTAGGAATGACAAATTCAAGTTATACCTGGACTGACAAATTTGATACACTGTCTGCTTTCGGCAACAGCGCTGATGCGGTTAACAACCACAAAAAACAAATGGCCGCCGCCAGCCTGCTAACCTGCGCGCATGACTATGCCATCTTTCTGCGCGCCGTGATGGCCGGTACCGGTTTAAAGCGAAAAACACACAGGATGATGCTTGGAAAGCAAACGGCCGCTATTTGGTTTCATCATAGGGTAACCGACGCTAATAAGCACACCTGGTGGGGGCTTGGCATGGGTTTGCAGGAGAACGAGACTGGCCGCTGGGCATGGCAATGGGGCGACAATGGCGATTTCAAGGGGTTTTGCATCGCCAACCCAAAGAAAAAGGAAGCGCTAGTTTATTTTACCCACAGCAATTGGGGGTTGCATATTACAGCCGATGTACTCGACAATTTTTTTCCCGCACAAACATGGTGGCCGACTATTTGGACGGGGTACCAATTTTATGAAAAAAGCAGTATGGAAGCGTTTTGGGCGCAATTGGAAAAAACCGGCTATACCCATGCAGCAGAAATAGCCAGCGATTTAAAACAAAAGGATACTTCCTTTTTGCTGCCGGAAAGTGATGTGAACGACCTTGCTTTTATTCTGCTCGGCAAAGGCCAGAAAAACGATGCGATCGATATTTTCAAATACAATCTCGCAGCAAACCCAAACAGCGCCGATGCTTATGAAGGCCTGGCAGAAGGATATGACGAAATGTGCGAAAAGGAGTTGGCCATCCAAAACTTTAAAAAATCGCTTGAAATGAACCCGAAAAACAATTATGCTGCGGGGCGCATTAAAAAGCTGGGGGGCGAATGAGACCAATCAACATAGAGAAGGTACATTGAAAAAAATTTCATCTCTTTGGAGACCCATTTGACTTGTTCCCGTGAAGGCACCTGTAGGGTTATTATTTTAGCTTATTATTAGCTAACGGCACGGATACGGCCTCTCTCAAAAAATTATCTTTACAAACATACATTTCGTAGCGATGAAAAAGTTGCCTGCCGCCCTTTTGATTTCAATTATTTATTTAGGTTGCGACCCCGGCTACAGCGTTAGAATTAGAAATGAAACAACGTCGCCGATGTATATAAAAACCGCCCCTTCTATAGAGTCTTTATACGAAACGGGAAATATTTACTATGATTCATTACTTGCTATTAAAACGGGCCAGGAAGGAAAACTGAGCGTTTATAAAATAAATCCCAATTATGATTTGAATTTGTATGATATGCTAGGATTTCAGCCCGGATTAAATTATATCCCTTTTGATTACCTGGAATTTATTAAAGGCAACGACACTATTATATTGGATAGCAAGGAAAAAATACTACACCAAATTAATCCCAAGTCTAAAAAAAGCCGGTACTATTTTAATCTGTAATTCCTGCCCTTTTCTGTAGTTTCTGCGCCAGGCCTTGTAACAAAAAAATAAGTTTAAAAAGATCGCAAGGCACAGAACGATTTACTCGCCACCCTTCACATCTTTAAAAATATCATTCAACCGCGTTGAGTCGAATGTGATATTGCAAACATTACCAGTTGAGTCAGCAATTATTTTTTGTGCTATTATTTTAGATACAGGTTGCAAAACAGTAAAATGGTCAGCATTATTTATTTCGTAAAATTTAGCAATGGTAATATGCTGCGCCGCTGCACTGTCTTTTAGATAGCGTAACGATTCTATATTACTGTTATTTACCCCGTCAAAAATAAAGATGGGCTTCTTTAATGAGGCGAGCCAGCATACAGGCGCGCGCATTACATATTCGCGAAGGCTTGTGGTGTCAAAGGTTGCATAATCGCTGCCGTAATACCCCACGGAAGCAACAGCCCCAAAGCTAAAAGTTGCCCTGAACATATCGCATGCTTCTGCAGCCAATATTGTTTTGGTGCCGCCGGTGCTGTGGCCGCCCAGGTAAATTCGGCCAGGGTCAATACCTGGTTGTTTTGCAAGGTATTTTGCCGCGGCAATAATATCATCAATCTCACCATAAAAACATTCGTCTGATCCGGGGTTTGTATTGCCGCCCCTTTGCGATACATACATAACAGTTAAGCCTGCTTTCCAAAATACAGAGCCCGATTGGTCATTTCCGGGTGGCCCCGGCTTCCAGGCCTCATCACCAATACCGTTACCAAAACCTCCAATTATCCATATTATAGCCGGGTGCAGTTTGCCATCCTGCGGTATATGGCCTACGTAAGCATCCATATTACCAATGGGTGCAGGGTATTTAATAAGATTAAATAATCCTGCCGGCGGTTTATCGGGTTCGCCGCCCCATTTAACCGGGCGTGTTATTTTGGTAACAAAAACCTTTCTGGCATTGGCAAATTCCGGCGGGGCAATATTAACTTCAACATGGCTTTTGCAACCTGCTGCAATCAACAGTAAAATAAGGGTTGCAACATTATTCCTCGTCAGCATAAAAAAAATTTTAAGGGTTTATACACAGTCGAATGTAGGTATAAAATTATGCATCAAAAAAACGTTTATACCCAACCCCTGCCCGGATAATTAATTTTCTTTTTTCGTATTCGCTAAATTAAGCCTGTTTATCTGCGGTCTAAAAAAGGCCGGTTATATATAAATTTCTAATCATCCCCTCCCCTTTTTCCACCGCCCAAATCCTGCCATTCACAAAAAATTTTGCCCTTATTGCACGGTTTGTCATATTTTGGGTATTGATTATCACTAACTTGCCTGTTATGCCAAAACCCGGTTGCTTTTGCGTAGTTTTTTTTTCAGTAATGTTACTTTCTTTCAATGCTTATTGCCAACCGGCAAACAATGACTCTGCCTTTTATAACAATGCCGTAAATAATGTAAAAACCACCTACTTTTCAGCGGTTAAAGAGAAAGCGGGACTGTACAACGGTACTGCCTACGAGGCTTATGGGCACGGTGTAAATGGCATCCCCTTTTTTTTAGCCGACAGCATGGTTATGGGGTCGGTAATGTACGATGGCTTTTTATACGAGGATGTTCCCGTTAAGTACGATATGGATAACGACCAGTTGCTTACCACCTATTATTATAACAATACCCTGCTGCAATTAATAAAAGATGAGGTTGGATATTTTGATATCATGGGCCACCGCTTTGTGCGCTTTGACAAAAACCAGCAAACCCCCGGCAGTCCTGACGGTTTTTGTGAATTGCTGTATGGTAACAAAAAGATGTCGGTATTGGTAAAGCGGGGAAAAAGAATACAACAGTCAACAAACCCCGACGACAAATCTTCAACCTTTGTGCAGTACAACCAATACCTTATTTACAGGGATAATAAATTTTTGCCGGTAAACTCCGAAGACGACCTTATGAAAATATTTAACGACAAAGCGCCTGACCTTAAAAAGTTTATGCGATCAAAAAAGGTTAAGTACAAAAAGAACGCTGAACAGGCAATATTAACTGCAACATTATTTTACAACGGCATAACCAATTAAAATGAGGATATTTAAAAACGCAGTCATTTTATTGGCGACATTATTATTTTTTACATCGCACGCAGCTGCGCAAGATACTGCACATATAAGTGGTGATTATAGGAATGCGCCCTTTGAACAGTTTGTAAAAGACATGGAGGTTCAGTCGGGGTGTCATTTTTATTTTGACAAGGCAGAAACCGATAGTATTACCATTACAGCATCCTTAAAAAATACCCCGCTTTCAAAATGGCTTCAAGAAGCATTTAAGAGTACCACTTTAAAATTTACCATTTACGGTCACAGTGTTTATATTACCAGTAACTACCAGGTTAAACCGTTGCCGGATGATTTTTTTGAGGATAAAGTTGCGGTGGATACTATTAATGATTATAACAGGATTGTTGAAACCGGTACGGCAAATAAAAAAATCATCGCCTCCATTGAAAATAAGCTGATTGAAATTGGCGTAAAACAAAATAGAACGGGCGGCAAGGCCACCATAGCAGGTTACATAAGGGATATAAAAAACGGGGAACCGCTGGCTGGTGTTTCCGTATATATTACCAATCCTTCCATCATCACTACTACCGACCAATATGGGTATTACACCTTAACAGTGCCTGCGGGCAGGTACGAAATAAACATTAGCAGCATTGGCATGAAAGATACCAAAAGGCAGGTGGTGGTTTACTCCGACGGCAAGCTGGATATTGAGATGCAGGATTTTATAACCACGCTAAAAAACGTGGTTGTAACTTCGGAAAGGCGGTCGAATATAAAAGGCCTGCAAATGGGGCTGGATAAGTTAAACATCAAACTTATAAAACAAGTACCTGTTGTTTTTGGCGAAACGGATATTTTAAAAGTTGTGCTTACCCTGCCCGGTGTAACATCTGTTGGCGAGGCAGCCACGGGCTTTAATGTTAGGGGGGGCTCAACAGACCAAAACCTTATTCTTTTTAACGATGCCACTATTTATAACCCTTCGCACCTTTTTGGCTTTTTCTCTGCCTTTAATCCTGACCTTGTTAAAGGGGTTGAGTTGTATAAAAGCGCCATCCCGGTTAAATATGGCGGCCGCTTATCATCAGTGCTGGATGTAACAGCCAGGGACGGTAATGTAAAAACCTGGACAGGCACTGGCGGCTTAGGCCCGCTAACGAGCAAGATAACGATAGAAGGCCCGCTAAAAAAAGACAAAACATCGCTCATTATCGGGGCGCGAACAACTTATTCCGATTGGCTGCTAAGGTCGCTGCCTAAAACGCAGTACAGCAACAGCACCGCCGGTTTTTCTGACTTTAACCTTCACCTTAGCAGCATACTAAACGCAAAAAATACTATTTATATATCCGGTTATTACAGTAAAGACCAGTTTAAGCTGAATGGCGATACTTTATATAAGTACAGCAGCAGCAATGCCAGTTTTAAATGGAAGCATAATTTTAGTAATAAGTTCAGTAATGTTATCACCGCTGTTATTAACCATTACGACTATTCTGTTTCAAGCAGTCAAAATCCGGTTAATGCGTATAAGCTTGGGTTCAATATAAACCAGTCGGATTTCCGGTCAGATTTTACTTATTCGCCCAATAACAAACACACTATCAGTTTTGGCGTTAGTTCCATTTATTATAAGCTCCAACCAGGTTTTTATCAACCTGTTGGTGCAAAATCGCTGGTGGCACCCAATGTTGTACCATCGGAACAGGGGCTTGAAAGCGCTGTTTATCTTGGCGATGAATATGCGGTTTCACAAAAATTTTCCATCAATGCGGGCTTGCGGTATTCCATGTTTAATTACCTGGGCGCGCATGATGTGTACCAGTACGTGTCGGGCTTGCCAAGAACCGTTAATACTATTACAGATACGCTTAGTTATGGCAGCGGTAAGGTTATTCAAACTTATGGCGCGCCCGAAATACGTATCGCCCTGCGATATGCATTATCCGATAACGCTTCGCTAAAGCTTAGTTTTAATACCATGCAGCAGTATATTCACATGCTGTCAAACAGTACTGCCATCTCCCCCACTGATATTTGGAAGCTTAGCGATGCCAATATAAAACCACAGCAGGGTCAGCAGCTCTCTCTGGGACTGTACCAAAACTTCCAGTCGAATACTATTGAAACATCTGTGGAAGTTTATTATAAGGAGATGGATCATTTTCTTGACTATAAAAGCGGCGCAAGCCTTGTGCTTAATAAACATATTGAAACCGATGTAATAAATACACACGGCAAAGCCTACGGTGTGGAGTTTTTAATAAAGAAATTATCGGGCAAATTCAACGGCTGGCTAAGCTATACCTATTCACGAACCTTATTAAAAGCGGATGACCCGCTTGCAGGCGAAATAATTAATAAGGGGGGTTACTACCCTGCTAATTTTGATAAGCCGCATAATGTTAATGTAATTAGTAACTATAGGTTTTCGCACCGGCTTAGTATTTCAGCAAATTTTGTGTACAGTACCGGCCGGCCTGTAACTATACCGCTTGCAGTGTTTAATGTGGGTGGCGTGCAGTCTCTTTATTATTCGCAAAGAAATGAATACCGCATTCCTGATTATATAAGGGGTGATCTTTCATTAACGCTGGAGGGCAATCATAAGATTAAACAAAAGATACACAATTCCTGGTCGATAGGTGTATATAACGTACTAGCAAGGCAAAATGCATACTCTGTTTATTACACACAGGAAAACGGAAAGATTAAGGGTTACCAGCTTTCAATATTTGGTACGGCAATCCCGTTTATTACCTATAATTTTAAATTTTAAGCAGATGTTACGTTCTATATTAAAATATTTGCTTTTTACCTTTATAATCTGTGTGGTCTTTACCTGCAAAAAGCCTTTTCAACCCGTGCTTAAAACTGTTGTAACAAATAATTTATTGGTGGTTGATGGTATTGTAAACACCGCTCCTAACGCCATCACAACTATTAAGCTTAGCAGGGCGAGAAGCCTGACTGATTCAACGTACGATATTTTACCCGAGAACAATGCCAGCGCTACCATTGAAAGCAGCACAGGGGCTATTTATATTCTGCAGCAAACCGCCGGCACTGCCGCATATACCAGCACCCGGCTTAATTTAGATCCCAACCAAACATACAGGGTACACGTAACTACATCCGGCGGTAGTGAATACATGTCAGGTTTTGTCAAAGTTAAACAGGCGCCTCCGGTTGACAGTATAACATGGCACCAGGATAGCGGTGTTGCCATCTATGCTTACGCGCACGACGTGACAAATAATACAAGGTATTACCGGTGGGATTTTACAGAAACCTACCAACACGATGCCACTTATCAAATTTCGTGGGGTGCGGTTAATGGCATGATTACTAAAGTTGACCCTTCAACTGTTGATACTTATACCTATCATTGCTGGACCGACAGTAATTCCACAAGCATTATATTAGGTACATCTGCGGCATTAACGCAGGATGTAATAAGCAAGGCACTTATACGTACGGTGCCTGCCAACGACTCTAAAATACAGATTCGTTACAGCATTTTGATAAGGCAGTACGCGTTAACACCTGAGGCTTACGCATACTGGGGCATCATCCAGAAAAATACCCAAAACATAGGAACATTGTTTGATGTGCAGCCATCGCAGTTGTTTGGCAATGTTTCATCCGTTACTAATAAAGACGAACCTGTAATAGGTTTTATAAGTGCAGGCAGCGTGCAGGAAAAACGAATATTTATTGACCATTTAGATTTAACAAACTGGCAACCGCCATTGTCGGAAATGTCATGTCCTGTTAAGACAATCGGGCATGATC
>FTJK01000163.1_pt1 | contig 9714 bp, 7 predicted proteins | sample 1658811 | NCBI WGS metagenome assembly FTJK01 (sample SAMEA3914857, study PRJEB12502) | metagenome | biome: forest; material: soil | place: USA | collected 2011-06-22 | depth 0.1 m
ATCTAACAGCTCTGCCCCGCCGGGAACAATTATATGGCTTTGGAAGTTTGGTAATGGCAGCACATCCCCCATACAAAATACATCCTACACTTATACTGCTGCCAACACTTATACAACAACTGTAACGGCAGTTAATGAATTTGGCTGCAGCGACACTGCACAGGGTATAATAACTGTTCAGCCATTGCCCCTGGTTGACGCTGGCCCCGACTCCACCATTTGCCTCGGCCAGTCTGTTGTACTGCAGCCAACGGGTGCGACCGGTTATACCTGGTCAGTAAACGCGTCGTTAAACTGCACCAGTTGCAATAACCCGGTGGCTAAGCCTGACAGCACGACTGAGTATTATGTAACTGGAACGGCGGCCGGTTGTACCGCAACAGATTCCATCTCATTAAAAGTTAAGCAACCTTCCGCAGTGGTATTACCGCTAAACGATTCTTTATGTGCGGGCAATTCGGTACAGGTTATTGCATCGGGCGCCGAAGTATTTAACTGGCAGCCACCTGCAGGTTTAAACGATGTAAACGCTGCAAACCCGGTGGCATCACCTGCGGCCACAACTACCTATACGGTAACAGGCAGCGATACAAAAAAATGTTTTTCTTCTTCAGCATCCATCACAATAACAGTTATCAATAACCCGTTGGTTAATATTGCCGACACCGTCGTTACCATATTAACAGGCCGCAGTTATGTGCCCGCAATTACCGCATCATCGGATGTAACCCGCTGGCAATGGACACCCGCTGCAGGTTTATCGTGCCCTGATTGCGCGGAGCCGGTAATGATGCCCAACCAGACGACAAAATACCAGGAAAAAGTGTTTAATAATTTTGGATGCAGCGCTATTGACAATATTACGGTACAGGTTTTGTGTAATGAAACCAGCCTTTTTATCCCTAATACTTTTTCGCCAAACGGCGATGGCATGAACGACTATTTTTACCCGAGGGGTTTTGGGCTATACACCATAAGAGCCCTGCGGATATTTAACCGCTGGGGGCAGGTGGTGTTTGAGAAAATAAATTTTTTAGCCAACGACCAAAGCAGTGCATGGGATGGGAAATTTAAGGGGAACCCACAACCAGCTGATGTGTATGTATATTCCATTGATGTAATATGTGATAACGGAACGGTACTAACGAGAAAAGGGGATATTACCTTATTGCGCTAAAAGCTATTTTTAATGCCATTATAATAAAAATTAAGGGGTAAAAAAATAATAAGTTAAATGCAAGCAATACCTTTACCGCGACAAATATCCAATTCCATGAAAAAAAATTTATGCGCGGGCATATTTCTGCTGGTATTCAGCTGTTATGCTAACGCGCAAGATCCGCACTTTTCCCAATTTTTCCAGGCACCATTACTCAGAAACCCGTCACTGGCAGGGCTTTTTACCGGCGATATACGTGTAGAAGGTGTTTACCGCAACCAGTGGGGCAGCGTTACCGTGCCGTATCAAACAGGCTCATTTGATATTGAATACAAAAAGCCGGTAGGCAGGGGCAATGATTATGTTACAATAGGCGGTGAAATTTTATACGACCGCGCGGGCACTACTAATTTTACTACTGCAAACGTTTTACCTGCTATAAATTACCACAAAGCGCTTAGCGGCGATAAAAACAAATACCTGTCGGTAGGATTTATGGGCGGATATGTGCAGAGGAGCGTTGACCAGTCGAAAATGACCACCAATAACCAGTTTGACGGGTCGGGCTATAACCCTTCCCTAAACAACGGAGAATCGCTTACACAGTACAATTACCATTACTGGGATGGAAGCGTTGGGGTATCATTTAATTCGGCTATTGCAGGCAGTTCAACAGATAACTATTTTGTGGGCGTTGCTTACCATCATTTTAACAGGCCAAAAAACTCTTTTTATATAAACCCGCCGGTTGAATTAAACCCAAGGCTTGTATTATCAGCCGGTGTAAAATTTGGGCTGGACGAAGTAAGTTATCTTACCCTTGACGGCGACTTTGGCAAACAGGGCACTTATACTGATGTTGTAGCGGGCGCAATGTACAGCTATAAAATAGGCAACGATCCTGAAAATCCAGACTATATTGTACATTTTGGCGGTTACCTGCGCTGGAAGGATGCCTTTATACCGGTTGTGAAATTAGATTATAACCCGTTCTCGATCGGGTTTAGCTACGATGCAAATATTTCCACTTTAAAAGCTGCCAGCCAGTCAAGAGGCGGCTTTGAATTATCCGTTATGTATATCGGGTTTTTAGACAGGGGCAACACCACCAAGGACGCCGTACTTTGCCCAAGGTTTTAATTTAAGTTCAAACCACTTGAGATGAGAAATTTTGTTTTTAGCATAAGAGGCAATTAGTTTGCTTAGGTGGCTGCGTGATTTTGCTGTTCAGCCATCGCCGAGGGAAAAGCGGTTTTGTATTTTCCCGGCAAAATGCCGTGTTTTTTGAAATTTTATGACCGTATAGATAAGATTATCAAGTGTTTATGATTTTGACGCAGTAAATCTTCGTCTGTTTTCTGTATCCAACATCCTTTTATGTTCCTTTTCTGCTCCGTTTTGTATCCTTTTGATACTATTCAAACAGCGTTTTACACCCCAAGCTGATCAAACAGTTCAGCCAGGCTTTGTTGAACGGCCAGGCGTTGCTCGCTGTCTAATATTGGCGAATACAGGCTTTGATTACATACCTGGTAGAGCGCCGAAGCGTTTTCGAACAGGGCGGGTTCAGCATTAAGCTTTAAAAGGCCCAACAGTTCCGCCTGGTGCAGCGTGCCGGTGTCCAGCTTTTTGTGAAGGGCTGCCGTTAAAAGCTCCGTGGCCTTGTTGAAGAAAACATGGTCATTTTCAATTTCTGATAAAGCACGCAGAGCGAATTTAAAATCAATGGCTTGCACAACAACCGGGGCGGGTTCGGGGTGCACTATTTTCTCGTATTCCTCAACCTTTTTGGCCAGTTGGCGCTTCTTTTCCCTACGCTGGCTTTTGCCGCTGATGATGAGGATAAAGGTTACTGTAAGGGCTAATGCAGGTACAATCCATAGGTATTTCCGGTTTGTGATGTCTTCGGTAACTATCTCCTTTTGCTGCTCTTTGGGTAGCGGGCCGGAGAAGTGGATACGCAAGCTGTCAGAATGAGCCGTAACGTACTTCTGCGTGAGGGGGTCAAAGTAAGAGAAGCTTACTGACGGTATGACGGCATCACCCTGCTTTTTGCCCAGGAAGGGAATATTGAAAACCTTATCGCCGCCTGTTGGAAAATTGTCCTGGCTGGTATGCTGGGTATCAAGCGCTTCAAAATGCTCAATATTGGCGGGCCAGTTGATAGGCGGCAGGTTTATGTTGCCGATGTTACCGGCACCCTTGATAACCAGCGTAAAATGCGTATTATCCCCGGCAGGAATTGTGTTACTGTCCAGTTTGGCACTGATGGTAAAATTGCCAACAAGGCCGGTAAAATCAACAGGCTTATCCTTTTCAGGCAAGGGTATTACATTTATTGTAAGCGGTTGGCTTACAACCGTAAAGGAAACGTTTTCCATTTGTACCGGATTATTGGCTATGCTAACCTGCACGATGTTGTTTACGGATGCCTCCGTTAAAATCAGGGGGCCTTCCTGCAGTGGTGTAAGCTGCACTTTGCGCGTTACAACGGTATTATATTTCTTGCCGTTAAACACCTCGTTGTAAGGCTCATTTATCGCAGATAATTGTATAACACTGCAGCCGTTAAACGAGGGTTCTTTACCCGGGCTTGGTTCGCTGTTTATACTCCTGTAAAGTTTGTATTCAACTAAAAACGGTTCGCCTGCAAATACGGTGGTTTTGCTTGCAATGACCCTTAAAAAAATATCGGCTTTTAGTCTCTCTTCCGGTTTTTCGCCCGGCTTTAATACCGGTATGTTGAAATATGTTTCATCCGGCTGTTGTGCCTGCAGGCTTACACCAAACAGCAGCAGTACACAGAAAATTATATATCGGTTAAGCAGAAGCATGAAGTAGCGCAAATATGGCAAAAAAGGTTCATAATACATTGTGAAACAGTTGGTAGGTTGCTGCAAAAAAAGTCGGGCGGCATTTTTTTTTCGCTCATCCTCAGTAAACCTGGGTTGAGAAATAATTTTTTCGCCAATCTTGACTAATAAGCCTTTAACTATATTATGTTTGTTACAAATAAATTTCATGGCATTTAATGCGATTGATACCATTATAAGTTTTTTAGAGCCGGTTAATGTGTACGCTTTATCCGGTGATGAAGAATATAAAGAACACCAGGTTGGCAAACATATAGCCGTATTTGAAGAAAACTTTCCTGACATAACAGAGGCCGACATTATATTGGTTGGCTGCGGCGAAACACGCGGTGCGGGCAGGCAATATACTGATAACACGGCGCCTGATGCCATACGTTCTGCATTTTATGCATTGCATTACTGGCATACAGACATTTCTTTTGCAGACATTGGCAATATTAAAACGGGCGAAACACTGAAAGATACTTATGCAGGGTTGCGTACCGTCTTGTCGGAACTGCTGCCATACAATAAAAAAATTGTTATCCTGGGTGGATCGCATGATGTTATGCTTGCACAATACGATGTGTACGCAAAAACGAAACAAATAATAGAGATTGCCAATGTAGATGCAACGATTGATATTAGCATGGACAGCGTATTGCCTGCTGAAAGTTTTCTTATGCAGATGCTTACCACAGAGCCAAACTTTGTAAAACATTACAACCATATTGGCTTTCAAAGTTATTTTGTTCATCCTGCCATGCTGGAGGCAATTGACAAGCTTGGCTTTGACTGTTACAGAGTAGGCAAGGTAAAAGAGGAAATGGAAGAAATAGAGCCGGTTATACGCAATGCACAGTTATTTGCTTTTGATATTGCGGCTATACAAAACAGCCATGCGCCTGCCAATCACCTTACTCCCAATGGCTTTAATGGTGAAGAAGCCTGTAGTATAATACGGTATGCCGGCATGGGTAATGCAAGCACTGTTGGCATTTATGGATATATGCCGCAGCAGGATGTACATAACCTTACAGCTAAGCAGATAAGCCACATGCTTTGGTATTTTGCCGATGGTGTGCAAAAAGGGAAGCAGGAAGCTGTAATTGGCGACGAAGATGGCTTTATTGAGTTTAAAATTGCATTTGGAGATATTGATACCGTTTTTTTGCGAAGTAAAAAAACAGGCCGTTGGTGGATGCAGTTACCCGACAGTAAATTTATAGCCTGCAGCTATAATGACTATATACTTGCCTCGCAAAACGAGATGCCGGAAAGATGGATAAGAGCTATTGAGAGAGGGTGAGGGAGTCAGTAGGTCATTGGTCATTAAGTCATTAGACAAATTGGAAGAACAGGAATAGGTTAAATGCGAATGAAATCACTGATATATATATTGTCGGTTCTTTGTGCCTTACAGCTTATGGCCTGTGGCGCAAGCAGGCACATTGAAAAACAGGCAGACATTGCAAAAGAGGCAAACGAAAATATTATAAACGACAGCATCCTTACATCTGCGCATGTGGGCATTAGTGTGTATAATGCCACTGATAATAAATACCTGTACAATTACCAGGGGGATAAATATTTTATACCCGCCAGCAATACCAAAATATTTACCTGCTACGCGGCAATGAAATATTTGGGTGATAGTTTGGTGGGATTGAGGTATAAGGAGACAGACTCTTCAGTTATAGCTTTCGGCACAGGTGATCCTTCTTTATTGCATCCTGACTTTAAAAATCAACCTGTTTTCAATTTTTTAAGCCGGCAGCAAAAAAAGATCGTGTTAAGTTTAGATCACTTTCAGGATGAAAATTATGGCCAAGGTTGGTCGTGGGACGACTATAATGACGACTATATGGTTGAAAGAAACAGCTTGCCCATTTACGGCAATATCGTCACTTTTCATCTCGAGAGTGCAGCAAATACCCCAACGGGTCCTCACTATGCGTTTAAAACAGTTCCCACATTTTTTCAAAAAGACATACACTTCTCCGCAGACTCAGAGCATATTGTTTTCAGGGGTACTTACGCCGGTTATTCACCAAGATTTATCTTAATAAAACGCGCTTTTTCAGATAATGATTTCTTGATCTATCCAGCAGGTAGAGCCTTTTCAGATGTTGCAATTCCTTTTTCTACAAAAAAGGATATTTCGATCAAGAATTTGTTGGAAGACACATTGCATAAAATGGTCAGTATAGGGGAAGAATCTCTTTTTTTTCAACAATACCAATCTATTCCAATTCATTCCCAACCCACCGATTCTCTCCTCAAAATAATGATGCACCGCAGTGATAATTTTTATGCCGAGCAATCCCTGCTAATGGTGAGCAACGAAAAGCTTGGGGTGATGAATGATAAGAAGATAATCGATACCCTGCTTTCAACAGACCTTAAAGATTTGCCCCAACATCCGCAATGGGTGGATGGCAGCGGGCTAAGCCGTTACAATCTTTTTACGCCACAGGATTTTGTATTTATGCTTAATAAAATGCGTAACGACTTTATCTGGAACCGCATTACCACTATCTTCTCTACAGGCGGCGATGGCACACTGGGTAACTATTACAAAGGCCTTAAAGGAAAGATATTTGCCAAAACGGGATCGCTTAGTAACAATATTGCATTAAGCGGCTACCTTATTACGCAAAAGAACAAAACCATTATCTTTTCAGTTTTGGTTGGCAATTTTATGTCAAGTTCAACGGAAGTAAGGAAAGCCGTCGAGCGTTTTTTAACCACCGTACAGCAGGAAAATTAGCGCCAGTTATCTCCTCAATCCACATTTCTTAACGCATTACCCAACGCAACCCCTAATTTAGGTGTATATGCCATTGTAACACAGGCTTAAAAAATAATACCTCCGTCAACAGCAAACAGCAGCGGATGAATTGAACAGCAGCGAAAACGATATTGATTCGGTTATAGGTGATTGCAAAAAAGGCAACAGGCTGGCGCAGGAAAAACTGTACAAGAGTTTTTACAGCGTGATGATGAACATTTGCGTACGCTATACCAGGAACGAGGATGATGCGATAGAAGTATTGAATACCGCTTTTTATAAAGTGTTTAAAAATATACATACTTATACGTCCGGCAAAGCGGCCCCTTTTACATGGATACGCACCATTGTTATAAATACCTGCCTCAATTTCATCCGGTCAAAAAACAAGGAAATCAATGTAAATGAGATTGAAGATGCGGCTGATATATACATTCATCCCGAGGCCATAACCCAAATGAGTTCCGAAGAAATACTGTTGCTGGTGCGGCAACTGCCTCCGGCAACACAGGCTGTATTTAATTTATACATCATTGACGGTTATGCCCATAAAGAAATAGCCGGGTTATTACAGATAAGCGAGGGCACCAGCAAATGGCATGTTAGCGAAGCCCGTAAAATTTTGCAGCAACAATTAAAGGAATATGTAAGGCATAATGAATGAACTGTTACCATACGAAGAGCAATTAGCAGGCAAACTGGCTAACATTCCGCTTCCGGCCGAAGACCGGGGTTGGGATGCTATGCGCAAAATGCTTGAGAACGATGATGACGATGTTATCGTTCCTCCTGCAAATAAAGGCTGCCGTGGCTGGGGGCTTGTATTGCTGCTGACTTTACTGGTTGCCGGTACAACAGCCATCGTATATAAGGTAAGCCGACCTGTTGCAACAACAAATAATAAAGACTCAGTAAATGCTCCTCAAAAACCAGCCTTCGTTACAAAAGATTCAGCCGCGCACACCCCTTCTGCCGTAAAAGATGGCAAGGCTCAATTTGCCGACACTGCTGTTGCCAACCGCGTAGTAAACGATACAACAACCGGAACTAACAATCCAAACGAAACCGCCAAAACCTTAAATGCAAAAACAGCAAGAATCACAATAGGTAAGTCGCCAGTTGCCGCTAACGGAACAATCAATAAAAAGGCACCCGGCATAAACCAGTATAAAATCAGCAACCCGCCTGCTATATTTGAAAAAAGCGACACTCATAAAAAAGCAGTAACCGGTACCAAGAGTATTAAAGTAAATGGAAGCGCCCCTCAAACTGGCGAAACTGCATTACACAAAACTGTTGATACTCCCACGCAGTCATCGCTGCCAGCAACTATAAATCCTAAAACCGACGAACAAACAACCAGAAATACAACCCAGCATAAAAACTTCGACAGCACTACACATCAAGCCCCTGTTACCAAACAACCCTCTCTAAGAAAAGACTCATCTGCACAAAAGACCTCAAAGGATAAAGATGATGACACCGATAATAAAATTTGGTTTGGCGCCGGTGTCGCATTGCAGCAACTAATACCTGTTGATGGCCAAAAAGCCGTTCCCTATAATGCTTTTGGCAGAAAGGGCTCATTGGGTGATTATATTCCATCCGCTTATTTCAGGGTTTACCAAAAGAGGCAGTTTCTGCAGGTTGAGTTCCGTTATGGCGCACCACAATATGCAAAGGATATCGAGTACAGCAAAAAGGTAATTAGTCACGACTCAACAACCGGCGTCAGCATATCCTCCAACAACCATGTAAAAAAAACGTACTACAACCAATTGCCGGTCAGCTTTCACTATAGTGTGTTACCTAATCTTTCCATCGGTGCCGGTTTTATATGGAACAGGTTTCAAAGCGCTGTAGTACAACAGGAAACAGAGCAAACCAACAGCCAGTCAAATACAGACTCCATCCTGCAAAGCAAACTCATCAATGTAAAAAGTGATTCTTCTTTTGCCAAATCATATTTCCAGTTTATGCTTGAAACTCAATATACCTGGAAACGTTTTTCTTTAGGTGCCCGCTACTCGTGGGGCATCACGCCGTATATAACTTATACATCACCTTTAACTGGCCAAACGCAAAAAGAGCGAAACGCATCCCTGCAAATATTTTTGCGCTACGAACTCTGGCAATCAAAAAAGAAGTAGTCATTCTATCTTCATACCCCCCCTTTAGGGGATGGGGGTACTATTCAACCAATCAACTATTCCTGCCAATCAACCACTTTACTTCTTCTCCCCCTTTAGGGAACGGCGGCATCAACTTCTTCTCACCCCCCTTTAGGGGACGGGGGTACCAATCAACCGACCCTACCTTCCAAACATCCTGTCCAAATAATCTTCCTTAAACTCAATGTACGTGGGGCTTCCATTGGGCGTAACGTTGGCTGTATTGCACCTAAATAGCTCCTCAATCAATGCACTCATTTCCTTTTGCCCCAATGCCTGCCCTGCCTTTATAGCCTGCTGCCTTGCCATACAGCGTACCAGCTTTTCCCGCTTGCTGAATTTTACATCGCTGCTAAAATGTTTAAACTGTTCTATCAAAAGTTCAATGGCATGCTTTTCATTACCCTGCAATACATCGGCAGGCGTGCCCTGTATTACAAAAGTGTTCCTGCCAAAGGGCTCTATCCGGTACCCGATGGTTTGCAATTCGCTAAGCAGGTCCTGCAACAAAACCGCATCTGCAGGCGCCAGTTCCACCGTAGAGGGAAACAGGCTTTGCTGTGTAGCAATGGCTTTACCAAGCGATGCGGCGTTGTACCTGTCGTACAAAATACGCTCGTGTGCCAGTTGTTGGTGTACCAGCAAAAACCCGTTTTGCGTTGGCGCGATAATATATGTATTGTGCAGCTGTATGCAGGTGGTTTCTGGTTGCCAATTGGCGGTTACCAGTTGCCGGTTACC